>Ga0208723_1000132_pt1 | contig 28174 bp, 29 predicted proteins | sample LakMenEpi31Aug12_FD_150750 | JGI IMG/M metagenome (GOLD analysis project Ga0208723, IMG submission 150750) | Freshwater microbial communities from Lake Mendota, WI - 31AUG2012 deep hole epilimnion (SPAdes) | ecosystem: Environmental > Aquatic > Freshwater > Lake > Epilimnion/Euphotic zone ...
TTCGATCGAGGCCGTGGCGGCGGATGGGGAGCAGAAGCGGAGCATCACCCTGGAGTTCCGCCGCTCCACACCGGAAGACCACAGCAACCCGGCCCATCAAGCTGTTTCGGAATGGTTCTGATCCCATGAGCTCTGCCCCTGGCCCAGCGACCCCCTCATCTCTCCTGAAGACTGTGGTGGCAGCCACCCCCATGGTGGGTTCCCTCGTCGTGCCCCTGTTGGTGCCCCTCCTGATGGTGCGCGTGAGTATTTCGGCGGGTGTGCTGGCCATGGTGGTGGCAGGGTCCCTCTGGTTTGTGGCCATGCTGCGGACCTCGGAAATGCCCGAGCACGACTAACCCTGTCTGTCCGCTGGAGGGAATGCTCTGACCAGCCTCCCCTTCAGAGATGGTGTTTTGGCGACGGCGTGTCCTGGCTCTCCTGGTGCCCTTGGGCCTCAGCCTGGTCCAAGGCTGTGGTCCGGCTCCGGCGGGAGTGGAGCGGCCCGTCCAGCAGGCCCTTCCCCTGCCAGAGGGCATCCGGGTGGCGTTCAACCACCGGGAGGTAGAGCGCTATCGCTCGCCGGTGAGCGGCCTCTGGCGGCCGGGGGACAACCTGGAAGCCATGGTGCTGGAAGCGATCAGCGAAGCGCGCCAGGAGATTCTGGTGGCTGTGCAGGAGCTTTCCCTGCCGGCCGTGGCCCAGGCCCTGGTGGCCCGCCATCGCCAGGGGGTGGCCGTGAAAGTGGTGCTGGACAACAACTACAGCACCCCCTGGAGCCGCCAGCATCCCGCCGACCTCACCCCCCACCAGCGCCACCGCCAGTCCCAGCTCATGGCACTGGGCCAGGCAGATGCGGTGGAGCTCCTGCTGCAGGCGGGGGTGCCCCTGATCGACGACCGGGCCGATGGCAGCGCGGGCAGTGGATTGATGCACCACAAATTCCTGGTGGTCGATCGGCGAGTGGTGGTGACGGGCTCCACGAATTTCAGTCCCTCCTGTGTGCATGGGGATTCGGAGGATCCCCGCACCCGTGGCAATGTGAACCATCTTTTGCGCTTCGATCATCCAGCCCTGGCGGCGGTGTTTGCCGAGGAGTTCGGCCGGCTTTGGGGCGATGGCCCCGGTGGGGCGCCCGACAGCCGCTTCGGCCTGGGCAAGGGCTCGGGTCCGGCCCAACGGGTGCAGGTGGGTGACACCACGGTGGAGGTGCTCTTTGCTCCCCACTCGCGCCAGGATCCCCACCAGGGGCTGAATTGGTTGGCCGCCCAGATGGCCACCGTGCAGCGCTCGCTGGATCTGAGCCTGTTTGTTTTCTCCGCCCAGAACCTGGCCGATGCCCTGGCCGCCCTGCCCCAACGGGGTGTGGCCGTGCGCCTGCTGGCTGATCCCGGCTTTGCCAGCCGTCCCTTCAGTGAGGTGCTGGATGTGCTTGGCGTCAGCCGGGCCGATGGGGACTGCCTGCTGGAGGCCGACAACCGGGTGTGGAGCAGGCCCCTGGAGGGGGTGGGCACGCCCCGTCTTGTTGGGGGCGACAAGCTCCATCACAAGTTTGCTGTCATCGACAACCGCAGCGTGATCACAGGCTCCTTCAACTGGAGTCCCTCAGCGGCCCATCAGAACGATGAAACCCTGCTCCTGATCCATTCCCCTCAGCTGGCGGCCCACTTCACCCGGGAGATGGATCGGCTCTGGCGTGGTGCGGAGCTGGGGGTGACGGGACGTCTGGAGAGAGGCCTGGCCCGGAGTCGGCAGCGCTGCGGCTCCGGACGGCAACGGCCCGCTTCCGCGGTCCATCAGCCCCGGGTGAAGCCTGCTCCCCCAGGCCCGATTAGCATGGTTCCATCCGCCGCGGCACCCTGATGGATCCGGCTTCCTCCGCCCGAAGCCAGTCCCCCGAGCTGGATGCCATCAACCTGATGTTGCGCGACCTCAATACGCGCCACGACGAGATCCGCCACCGAGCCGCCTTCCGCGGTTGCACCGGAGAGCTCCTTGTGTTGCAAAAGGAGCTGGTGGACTACCTGCTGAGCAAGAAACAGGAGCTGGTGGGTCACCCCCCTTCCACCTCCCATGCGGTGGAGGGAAAGGGTGGCTGAGGGAGGTTGACCTGAGTCCATCCCTTGCCCCTCCCGCCCATCCCCATGCGGTGGTTGTGGGGGCCGGCCCCACGGGGGCCTTCCTCGCCCTTGCGTTGGCTCGTGCCCGCTGGGCCGTCACCCTGGTGGAGGCCACGGGCCAGGGAACCCCCAGGCCCTACCGGGGGGAGGGCTTGATGCCCAGTGGCCTGGCGGCCCTGGAGGCCATGGGGCTGTGGCCCCTTCCGGAGGAGGTGGTGCATCGTCCCCTCCAGGGGTGGGCCGTGGTGCTGGAAGGCCGGCCGTTCTTTTCCGCCCCCGAACCCTTGGGGGGGGATCGGGGCTGCTGGCTGGTGGATCAGGAGTCGCTGCTGCACCACCTGCGCAGCCGATTTCTTCAGGAGCGGGGCAGCACGATCCTGGAGGATTGCGCCGTCAGGGGGCTGCTGCGCTCCGAGCCCATGGGTCGGGTGGGGGGCGTGCTGCTGGCCGATGGCAGGGACTTACGGGCGGATCTGGTGGTGGGCTGCGATGGTCGCCACTCCCTGGTGCGCCAACAGGCGGGCCTCCCACTCCAGCAGGAGCCCCCGGGGGAGGAGGTGCTGTGGTTTCGGCTGGCTGGCGAGCCGGTGGCTCCGCTGGCGCGGTGGCTGGGGGGGCGCTTCCTCACCGTGGTGGGCCAGGGCGTGAGTTTTGCCCTGTTTGCGGAGGCGGCCGGCGAGGCGCTGCGGCTGGGCTGGGTGGCGGAAGCAGGCCTGGCCCGGCCCGCCGACACCGCCGCCTGGCGGGAGCTCTGGAGTGCCCTCCTGCCCGGAGACGCCGCCCCCCTGATGGCCCAGTTGACCGATGCAGCCATCGATGGCCCCCAGCGGTTTCCCGTGCGGGTGGGTTGGGCGCCGGGCTGGCATGGCCCTGGCCTGTTGCTCCTTGGCGATGCCGCCCATCCCATGAGTCCGGTGCGGGCCCAGGGCATCAATATGGCCCTGCGGGATGCCCTGGTGGCCTCCCGGCTGCTGGCCCCCGTCGTGGCGACGGCAACGGGAGGGGTAGCGGTGCAGGGGGCCATCGATGCCCAGCTTTCTTTGATCGTTAGACAACGTCTGCCCGAAATCCGCTTGATGCAGGGCCTCCAGGCCAGGGAGGCGTCCCTTGGTGCCCGCCTGCGCCAGCAGGGTTGGCTGCGCAGGGTTCTGGCTGCCACGGCTCCCTGGAGTGGGCCGCTGGCCTGCCAACGGTGGATCCAGCAGCAACACCGTCTGCGGCAGGGGGCGGCGGGGGTGCTGGTGCTCCCAGAGTGAGTCTCTGCATGGCACCTGGGCGGATGGCATTCCTGCGGATGGCAGTTTCTGGGCCCCTTGGCCGCGTTGGCCGAGCGGCTCTGGCTTTCACGGCTTCCCTGGCGCCCCACCTGGTGGCAGGGCCGCTTCAGGCCGGCACCCCTGTCAGCACCAGTTATCCGCCCGACGTCTTTCCCCCGGCCAATGTGTTCCGCACCCTCCAGCTGACCACCCTGGCCTGCGGCCGGGAGAATTCCGCCGACCGCTGCGCAGACGCCCGCCGCCAGGCCGATCCTCTCCTGGATCACCCCCGCCTGCCTGCCCGTTGCAAGGACGTGCTGTGGAGCATTCGCAACCTTGCGGTGGAGGCCCCCAGCAACAGCCTGGCCCGAAGGGATCCGATCGATCAGGCGGCCGGAGAAGTCACTATCGCCTGCCGCCAGGTGGTGAAGGCCAAGCCGGAGGACAAGCCCAAGCCAGGTGCGGGGGGCGGCGGGCTGCTGAAGTTTTAAGGGGCCCCGCCTCTCACTGGGCTCCCTGCGCTTTCCCCCCAGCTTCCCCAGCGCTGAGCTCCAGCAGCTGTCGGGAGGTGTCTTCCATGAAGGTGAGGCTCATCGGCGTGACCACCGCCGCCTTCCCGGCCAGGGTGCAGAGGGAATTCTTCTGGCCCGTGGCATCACAGCTATCGGAAAGCTTGAGCAGGGCCTTGGTGAGCTTGCCCCGCAGGCAGGTTTCGCGCCCATCCTGGTTGAGCACCGCCTTGGCGGCCGTGCGGGAGAAGGCCACCGCTTCGGGATAGGGATCGGCGGCGCAAGCTGGCTGGGCCACTCCCACGGCAGCAACGGAGGCCAGGGCCGCCACCCCGCTGGCGAGGGCGCCAAAAACGGAAAGCCCAGAAATTCTGGCCAACATGGGGGCGACGGGCTTGAAGGATTCCCATCAAAGTACCGAAGGTTCCCTCTCCCGGCTGTTTCCTGTTCCAGGCCCCGCTCCGGTCTCCAAGTTCCCTGTGACACCTGGCCGAGGAACGCCCAGGGCTAATTTGCTTCTGCCCGCTGCGCCCCGGCCCCCGAGCCATGACCACCAGCTCCAGCGACAGCCCCGCCGCCACTGTCATCACCGTGGCCATGGCCCAGCCTTTCACCGACCAGAAGCCCGGCACTTCGGGTTTGCGCAAGAGCAGCCGGCAGTTCCAGACGCCGCACTACCTGGAAAGTTTTGTGGAAGCCTCCCTGCGGGTGGTTCCCGGCGTGCAGGGGGGAACTCTGGTGGTGGGTGGCGACGGCCGCTACGGCAACCTGGCCGCGATCCAGACGATCGCCCGCATGGCTGCTGCCCATGGGGTGGCCCGGCTGATCACCACCACGGGCGGCATCCTCTCCACCCCGGCGGCCTCCCATCTGATTCGCACCCACCAGGCGGTGGGGGGCATCATCCTTTCGGCCAGCCATAACCCCGGCGGGCTGGAGGGGGATTTCGGAGTGAAGATCAACGGGGCCAATGGCGGCCCGGCGCCCGAATCCATCACGGATGCCATCTATCAGGCCACCCTGGGCCTGGACAGCTACCGCACCCTCCAAGCCGACCCCTTGCCCCTGGATCAGCCGGCCCGCCTCCAAATGGGCGCCATGGCGGTGGAGGTGATCGATGGGGTGAGCGACTACGCCGCCCTGATGCAGAAGCTCTTCGATTTCGATCGCCTTGCCGCCTTGCTCAAGGGCGATTTCCGCGTCGCCTTCGATGCCATGCATGCCGTCACGGGCCCCTATGCCACCAGCATCTTCGAGCAGCTGCTGGGCGCGCCGTCGGGCACCGTGCGCCATGGGTTGCCGCTGGAGGACTTCGGCGGCGGCCATCCCGATCCCAACCTCACCTATGCCCATGATCTGGCGGCCCTGCTGTTGGAGGGGGAGGCCTACGACTTCGGGGCGGCCTGTGATGGCGATGGGGATCGCAACATGATCCTCGGCCGCCATTGCTTCGTGAATCCCAGTGACAGCCTGGCCGTGCTCACCGCCAACGCCACCCTGGCCCCGGGCTATGCCCAGGGGCTGGCGGGGGTGGCCCGCTCCATGCCCACCAGTGCCGCCGCCGATGTGGTGGCCAAGTCCTTGGGGCTGCCCTGCTTTGAGACGCCCACGGGTTGGAAGTTTTTCGGCAACCTGCTGGACGCGGGCCGGATCACCCTCTGCGGGGAGGAGAGCTTCGGCACCGGCAGCAACCACATCCGCGAAAAAGATGGCCTCTGGGCGGTGCTGTTCTGGCTGCAGATCCTGGCCGTGCGCGGTTGTTCCGTGGCGGACGTGATGGCCGACCACTGGCGCCGTTATGGCCGCCACTACTACTCACGCCACGACTACGAAGCCATCGAAAGTGAGGCGGCTCATGGGCTCTACGGGCGGGTCAAGGGCATGCTGCCTGCACTGGTGGGGGAACGCTTTGCCGGTCGCGCCATCGCCACCGCCGATGATTTCGCCTACACCGACCCGGTGGATGGCTCCGTGACCCAGGGTCAAGGACTCCGGCTTCTTCTGGACGACGGCAGTCGGGTGGTGCTGCGCCTCTCGGGTACGGGCACTCAGGGCGCCACCCTGCGGGTGTATCTGGAGAGTTATGTGCCGCCCAGCGGCGCCCTGGCCCAGGATCCCCAGGTGGCCCTGGCTGATCTGATCAACGCCATCGATGCCCTGGCAGAAATCAAGCTGCGCACGGGAATGGCCCAACCAACGGTGATCACCTGAGCATCCAAGCTGCCCATTGGCCTCTTGACACGGCCGATAACGTCCGCTTCTCAACAGCTTTACTTCCTGATGCGCTCATTCCCTTTCGGGAGGTTCGCTCGCAAGGCGGCCACCATTTCCTGCGGCGCGCTCTTTGCCGCTGCTCTTGCGGCCCTTCCCCAGCCAGCTTCAGCCCTCGTTTGGGACTGGAGCTTTGAAACAGATGACGATCCGGAGATAGAAGCTTTTGGCGAGTTGATCACCACCGACGTCCCCGATAGCCAAGGGTTCTACACCATCCTCGGGGTCACGGGAGAACGCAATATGGTGGCCATTGACGGCTTCATTCCCACGGGCTCTCCCATCCCTGGCAACTGTCTGGACGTGGTCAGATGTTTCACCTCCGACAACCTGTTGCGAATGGAGGACGATGATGGGCAGCTCACCACCCACGGATTTGGGGTGAGCTTCGCAGATGGAACCTTCGCCAATTATTTCTTTGCGAGTTTCCTGCAGCCCGCCACTTATCTGGAGGAATATTCCGTCGCTCCGTTCGATTTCCTTCCTCCGGACACCTTGGGGGGAGACTCGGAGTTGGCTGGACAATTTGAGGCGGAACCCAGGCTCGATCCCGTTCCCGGACCCCTCCCCGTCGCGGGTGCCGTGATGGCCTTTGGCTGGGCGCGCAAGCTGCGCCGCCGCCAGCGGGCTGGGCGCTGAGGCTTGGCGACAGGCCTCAGGCCTCAGCGGCGGAAGCGCCAGAGGGGTGCCCCCGGGGTGCCCCTGCGGGTGAAGGCGATCTGGGCCATGGCTTCGTTCCAGGCGCCGCAGAAGCCCGCCATCCCGATCACGGCGAGGATGTAGGGCAGGGGCCAGGCCGGCAGGGGCTCCCCTGGGGTGCGGGCCACCCTCTGGGCCAGCCCCAGCAGCAGGGCGCTCATTCCGCTGAGCAGCACTCCGGCCAGAGAAACGCGGCGTTTGTCGACCCGCAACTGGCGCTTCGGGGTGTAGTTGGGGGGGACGGGCAGGGGCATGGCTGGTGGGCCTTGGACTGGCGGTTTGTTGTTTCGGTGCGCGATGAGGGATAAGAAAGGTTGTCTCGGGCCCTATCCGGCGCCGTCTCCTTTGGCAACGGCTTCGGGTCCCAAAGGTTCGCCCTGCTGGCTGTCGGGGAACCAGGCCGCCTCGAGATTCTTCATCACCACATACATCGCCGGCACTACGAAAAGGCTCAGCCCGGTGGCCACCAGCAGCCCGCCGAAGATCACCGCCCCCAGCGAGCGCTGGGACAGGGCACCGGCCCCTGTGGCGATCACCAGGGGGAAAAAGCCTGCCAGGGCCGCCAGGGCCGTCATCAGGATGGGCCGCAGGCGGGAGGCCGCGGCACCCTTGGCGGCCTCGATGGCCGAGAGGCCGGCTTCCATCCGCTGGTTGGCCAGATCCACGATCAGAATTCCATTCTTGGCTGCCAGGCCGATCAGGGTCACCAGGCCCACCTGGGCATACACGTTGTTCACTTGGCCCAGCAGCACCAGGAACACCAAGGCGCCGAGCATGGCCAGGGGCACGGTCATCAGGATGATCAGAGGATCGATGTAGCTGCCGTACTGGGCGGAGAGCACTAGATACACCACCACGATCCCCAGGGCGAACACCAGCACGGCCAGGGAGCCCGCCTGCACCTCCGAGCGGGTGAGGCCAGACCAGGCCTGGCCGATGTTGGTGAAGTTGAGGCTGCGGTAGCTGGCCATCAGGCCATCGATCGCCTGGCCCGTGCTGCGGCCGGCTGCCTCCAGACCCTGGATCAGCACCGTGCGGTAAAGGTTGAAATGGCTGATGATCGGCGGGGCGCTGTCCAGCCGGGCATTCACCACGTTGGCCATGGGGATGAGCTTGCCGCTGCGGTCGGCCACGTAGAGGTTGCGCAGGTCGTCCACCACCGATCGGTTGCTGGCGTCGGCTTGCACATACACCTGGCGGTACTGACCCTCCTCGTAGGTCTGGTTCACGAAGCGGCCTCCCATCAGGGTGCCCAGAGTGGCCATGGCCTCGCCGTAGTCGATATTCAGGGAGGCCATCCTGTCGCGGTCCACGTCCAGGCGCCAAACCGGCGCATCGGAGATGAACTGGCTGTAGATCTTCTCGAAGTTGCCGGTCTCCCTGGCCTTGGCCATCAGGGTGTCGGCCAGCTGGGCAAGCTCGGTGGGGGAATAGCCGCCATTGCTGAGGTCGTTGAACTGGAAGCTCAGCCCCCCCTGGGCGCTGAAGCCCGGCACCGCCGGCGGCGGTGAGGCGAACACCAGGGCTCCAGGAATCTGGCTGAATTGCTTGTTGAGGCGGGCGATGATCGCCCCCGCGCTGTGCTCCTTGCCTTGCCGTTCATCGATCGGGCGGAAGCCGAAGAAGAAGAGGCCCTGGTTCACCGAGCTGCCGTTGAAGCCGGCCCCTCCCACCAGCTCACCGGAGATGATGTCGGGCTCCTTGGCGATGATCGCCTGGGCATCGGCCGCCACCTTCATGGTGGCTTCCAGGGAGGCCTGGGGCAGCAGCTGGATGATGCCCAGGCCATAGCCCTGGTCTTCGGTGGGCACGAAGCCGGTGGGCACGGCGGTGAAGGTGATGCCGGTGAGCACGATGCCGCCGAGCAGCAGGGCCGCCACGATGCGACGCCAGCGGATCACCTGGCCCAGCAGCCGCTGGTAGCCCGCCGAGAGCCGCTCGAAGCCGGCGTTGAAGGCGGTGAAGATGGGCATGAGGAAGGTGCCCACCACCGCGCCCACCACCCCCAGGGCCAGGGCCAGCACCCAGCCGCCGGCCAGGGCGCCGTAGCCGGCGCCGAACACGCCGCCGATCACCGTCCAGACCCGCCCCCTCGGCTCGGTCTTGCCGCCCCCCAGCAGCAGGGCCGATTGCAGGGGCTTTCCGGTGATCGCATTGAACGTGGACACCAGGATCGAGAACACGATCGTGAGGGCGAACTGCCGGTAGATCACGCCGGTGGCGCCGGGGAAAAACGCCACGGGCACAAACACCGCCAGGAGCACCAGGGCCGTGGCCAGGATCGCTCCGGTGAGCTCCTTCATGGCATTTGAGGCGGCCAGGAAGGGGGGATCGCCCGCTTCGATGCGTGCCGAGACGGCCTCCACCACCACGATGGCGTCATCCACCACCAGGCCCGTGGCCAGGATCACCCCCAGCAGGGTGAGCTCGTTGATGGAGAAGCCGAAGGCCTTTACGAAGATCATGGCCCCCAGCAGGGCGATCGGCAGGGCCAGGGCGGGCACGGCCGTGGCTTTCCAGTCCTGCAGGAACAGGAAGATGATCAGCAGCACCAGCACCACCGCATCCCGCAGGGCATCGAGAGCTCCCTCGATGGAGGCGTTGATGAAATCCCGCTGGTCGAACACCTTCTCCAGCTTCACCCCAGGGGGCAGGGTGCGCTCGAAGGCCTGCAGCACCTGATCCACCCCCTTGGCGGTGTCGATGGCGTTGGTGCCCGGCAGCTGGATCACGCCGAAGCCCACGCAGGGATGGCCACTGAGGGCGTTGATGGCGGAGGAGTTGAAGCTTTGAAAGGCATATTCCGCCCGGCCCACATCCTTGAGGCGGATCAGGCCGCCATCGGGGCCCTTGGCGAGGATCAGGTTCTCAAACTCCTGCACGGTCTTGAGGTTGCCGTTCACCAGCAGGGGCAGGGTGGTGGCGTTGTCGGGCAAAGAAGGGGGGCCGCCGATGCTGCCGGCGATCACCACCTGGTTCTGGGATTGGAGGGCGTTCACCACATCGGTGGCGCTGAGGTTGAAACGGGCCAGCTTGTTTGGGCTCACCCAAAGGCGGAAGGCCGGATCGCTGGCCCCGAAGATGTTCACCTGCCCCACCCCCTGGGAGCGGGAGAGGGGATAGAGCAGGTTGAGCTGGATCAGGCCGTTGAGGTAGTTGCGGCTGAACTGCCCCTCGGTGGAGGTGAGGTTGTAGACGAGCAGGTAGCTGGTGGCGGTCTGCTGCACGGTCACCCCCTGGGCGGTGACCTGGGGCGGCAGCTGGGGGGTGGCGGTCTGCACCCGGTTGAGCACGTTCACCTGGTCGATGTCGGCGTTGGTGCCGGCCTTGAAGAACACGTTCAGCTGGCTGCTGCCTTCGCTGGTGCTGAAGGAGGTGATGTAGTCCATCCCCGGTGCGCCGTTGATGTTTTCCTCCAGGGGGCCCGTCACCGCGCTCTCCACCGTGAGCGCATCGGCCCCTGGAAGGTTGGTGGACACCTGGATGGTGGGCGGGGCGATGTTCGGCAGGTTTTCAATCGGCAGCAGGGGGAGACTGATCACCCCGGCCAGAAGGATCAGGATGCTGCACACCGTGCTCAGCACGGGCCGCTTGATGAAGGTGTCCGAGAGGCTCATGGGCGTTTCGCCGGCCCGGTGGTGGGCTTCACGGCCATGCCGCTGCGGAGCTGGAAGAGGTTGCCCAGAATCACCTGATCCCCCGGATTCAGGCCGCTCCGCACCGCATAGGCACCCCGCTGGAGGGTGCCCAGGCTCACGGGCACCTGGAGGGCCACCGGCAGGCCCGCCGGGGGTGGTGGATCGAGCTTGCGGCCCAGCTGCTGGCTCGCCACCTCCGGGCTCACGGCCACGAACACGAATGGCTGGCCGGCCTGGAGCAGGACGGCCTGCTGGGGCACCGCCAGGGAGGGGGCCTGGTTGAACACCAGGGTGGCGTTCACCCGTTGTCCGTTGCGCAGGGCGCCATCGGGGTTGGGGAAGGTGGCCTTCACCAGGAGGGTTTGCTTGTCTTGATCGATGGAGGGGGCCAGGAAGGAAACGGCACCCCGGGCCAGGAGCCGGCGGGGGTCATCAGGAGCCTTCAGCACCACGGGCATGCCCATCTGCACCCGATAGGCCTGCTCGCTGGGGATGTCGAGGCGCACCCAGAGCAGGGAGTTGTCAACGATGCTGGTGATCGTGGCGCCGGCCTGCACCACATCGCCGAGTTTGTAGTTGATGTTGCCCACCTTGCCAGCGATGGGCGACACCACGTTTTTATAGCCCAGATTGGCGATGTTGGCCCGCAGCTTGTCCCGGCTCTGGATCGCCTGGGTGACGTAGTAATCCCGATCTTTCGTGGAAACGGCCCCCTGCTGATTGAGGAAGATGTAGCGCTCCGCATTCACCTGGTCTTTGCGGGCCTCGGCTACATCAGCATTCACCTCCGACCTCAGCTGGATCTGATCCAGGGCAAAGAGGGGCTGGCCGGGCTGCACGATCTGCCCCTCGGCCATGGGCATGGCCACGATCCGCCCCGCGATCTCGGGGGCCAGCTTTACCTCCCGGATGGCTTCCAGGGTGCTCTGCACATCCATGGCATCGAGGAAGGGCAGTTGCTGGGCGGGCACCAGCCTCACGGGGGTGGGGGCCACCGCAACGGGTTTGCTTGTGCTGCAGCCCGCCAGGGCCAGGGGCAGGATCAGCGCCAGCCATTTCATCGCTAGGGGCACCGCAGGAGATGGCGGGGAAGTTGGCGCCGGGAAGGGTTGGCTGGGGGTGCGGCCCAAGGCAAAGATGCACATGGGGCGGAACATAGGTCAAATTCCCGGTCAGGCCCAAGCTCACTGGGCCTGCCAGGGGATCGTGTCTGGTGTTCAAGGGCTGATTCGCAGTGTGGCCCGGAACTGGCATTAAATTTTCAAAATGGTTAAGGGTGGTGAAACCGGATTGGATCTCCTTCCCACCTTTCTCGGCGCCCCCAATCGCTATCCCTCCGCCGCGAGCTGGATTCTGAGCAGCGATATCCGCCTGAAAGCTGGCTTTGCCTCAGCGAGCCGGCTGATGCTGATGGGTTTTTACAAGATGGCCCTCAGTAAGTCGCGCCTGGCCTTCATGGTCACCACCGAGGGGGAGGCGCTTGAGGCCCTGGCCATCAAAAGGCCCGGCCTCCTGATCGTCACCCAGCAGCTGGAGATGGGATCCGGACTGGCCTTGGTGGAGGAGGCGCGCTCCTTGGTGAGCGACATTCGCACGATTCTCATTGTGGAGGGGGCGAACGATGATCTGGTGGCTGCAGGCCGGTCGAGGGCCGATGCGGTGCTTTTGGATGCGGATTGCTTCGGGGCGGACCAACCCGTTCTTTCCTTGGTTCGCGCTCTGGCCATCGGTCAGCGCTATCGCTCGGCCTCCGTGGTGGCTGCGATGGAAGCCGCTTCCGTGCAGCGCGAGCCTTGGCGCGACCAAGCGCCGGATCTGAGCCCCCGCGACCTGGAATTGGTGTCTCTGCTGGTGCAGGGGCTGGGGGATCGGGAGATCGCTGGGCAGCTGGAGGTCAGCTACGAAACGGCCCGCAGTCGGGGGAAGGTTCTGCGGCGCAAGCTTGGTGCCAGCAGCCGGTCGCAGGCGGTGGCCAAGGCTGTGCAGCTGGGCTTGGCCCGGCTCGGGGCGGGCTGATCGATGGCCATGATGAAGCAAATCGGTAGATGTTGCCCCATTTGGGGCAACATGGTCCGGCTCGGCTTCCACAAACCGTATCGGTGAGCACAGTCAGGAGGACGCCCTTCTCCCGCGCCCTGTTGCTGCCGCTTGGGGCATCGGCCGTTCCCATCCATGCGGCCAATGGCGTTGCCGATACAACACCCAACCGAACCTCCGGCCCCAGGCGCCCCGGCCCGATCCCCCAGCCTTCCCAGAACACCGACCTGAGCACCCAAAGCAGCAATGGCCGGGGCCGTCCAGTCCCTGGCAAGGCCTCCCTCACGGCGGATAAAGCCATGGCCGCAGGCACTCCGGTCCTGATCCCCTAGCCCCCACCGTGGTTGGCGGAAGCTGGCAGAAGGGTTCGATTGGCACAAACGCGTTCAGACAATCGCCATTAGCTTCTGAACACTTTCGTCCTCCAGCCCATGCGGTATTTGCTCTTTCCTTTCGCCAAACAAGGTTGGATTGGGCATGGTGCCCTTGCTTTGGGCCAGCCTCTATTTGGATCCTGTCAACGCAGAGGCTGGTCCTGAGTCGCCCTCTGCGGCTGTGCCCCTGTCAGGCGACAGGATCTCGGCGATGGATCCGCGGGGCGTCTATGCCAGCTTCGGCGTCGGCGTTGGCTGGCCCCAGCCCGTTCACTACGCCGATGACCGTCTCGGCCCCGTTCTGCCCATTCGAGGCACCGTGCAGGTTGATCCTGGTGTGACCACCGATCTTGGCCTCGGGTACGACGTCGGTTGGCTGCGCGGCGAGCTCAGCTGGGTGCATCGCGAGGCTGCCATCGGCTCTTCCGAATGGTCTGTGGGCCCCTTTCCAGCCGTGGCCACCGGTGGTGGGCACGTGAGCAGCAAGAGCGCCTTTGCCAGCCTCTACCTGGATTTGGCTCAGCAAGATTCCCGCTTGGTGCCCTATGTGGGCGGCGGGCTCGGCTACACCGCCCTGAACACCAGCCAGACCACGATTCAGTTGGGGGGGAACACGGCGTCCTTCGGCGGTGGAACGAGGGGACTGCTGGGCTACCAGGTCAAGGCGGGCCTGGCCTACCGGAGCTCCCCGCGCACCGACCTGTTCAGCGAGGTGGTGTACCAGGGGGCTCCTGGTCGCAGCCAGGATTCCGTGGACCGCAGCGCGCTCAATCTCTGGGGCTTCCGCCTGGGTGTGCGCTATCGCTTTTCAGGGGAGCGCACCCCTGCGGTTCGGCAGGAGACGCCCTGATCCAGCCACCCCCGCGAAGGCTCACTGATGGCGTGTAGCGATAGCTACGGTTTCAGCAAGTTTGATGGGCTTTTGCTAACAGTGGTGGATGGGTTTTGACCCATTTGGGTCAAAACATCCGGCTTGGGCCTTGAAATCGGGAAGAAGGCGGAAAGTTATTGGCGAAGTGTGAAAATCATCGTTAGGCATCGTTAGATTCTCATCGGATTTTTTTTTACTATGCAACCCACTGTCCAGTCTTCGAAGCGCGTCAGATTGATCAAAAGGGTTGAATTGCTCTGGGAAATGCTTCTCTGGCGTTTTCGCCTGATTGCCATTGTGCCTGTGGTGATGAGTTTGGTCAGTACCCTGCTCACTTTTGCCCTTGGTACGCGCGACATTTTCAAATCATTCAAGTTTATCTTCTTTGCCCCTGAAACGGAGAAGGCCGCCAATACAGCATTAGCAAGTGTGGTTTCCGGGATCGACTTCTACCTCATCGGCGTGGCATTGCTAATTTTTGGCTATGGCCTTTATGAATTATTGATCTCCGAGATCGATGTCTATCGCGCTCAATCGGATACGGATGACAGTGGTGGCCTGCTCGACATTCGTAATCTTGATCAACTCAAGGAAAAGTTGGTCAAGGTTCTGGTTGTCGCTTTGATTGTTTCTGCTTTCAAGTCGATGATCTCCATCCCGGTGAAAGATGTGAACACATTGATCTATTTCTGCGTTTGCGTGTTGCTTCTCTCGATGAGCGGTTTTCTCATCGCGATCAAGGCGCCAAAGTTTCCAACGAATAATTGAAGTTGAATGCCTGCTCAGCTCTTCAAGTTGCCAGGAGAACTATCCCGCACCAAACTGATTGAGGCCACCAGGAGCGACGCAGCTTCCAGCGGCTGATGGCCCGCTGAGTTGAGGAGCCGCCCCTATCCAGCTGCTGGTGGTGGAGGTGGCTCCTCCTCTGGCACCCGCTGAGAGAACCCCCAGGTGAAGAGGGCGGCCACCACGGCCAGCAGCGACCATTCCGGTGGATCGATCTGGGGAAAGATCACCCGAACCAGCAGGCGCACCCCCACCAGCCCCACCGCCAGGTAGCCGGCGCTTTCCAGATGGCGGTAGATCCCCAGCCAGCGGATGAAGAGTTCGGCGGTGAGGCGCAGGGCGATCACCCCGATCACACCGCCGGCCATCACCAGAGCGAGCCGATCGCTCACCGCCACGGCCGCTGCCACGCTGTCGAGGGAGAAGGCCAGATCGGTGAAGGCCAGGGTGGCCACCACCGGCAGGAGGGAACGGGTGGCCGTCTCCCCCTCCGAAGCGCCCTCCCCTGCGTCTGCCGCTCCAGCCTCCTCCTTCCCATCCGCCGAGCCGCCAAAATGGAAAAAATGGCTGGCGCAGAGCCAGAGCAGGTAGGCGGAGGCCAGCAGCTGCAGGGGCGGGAAATGGAGCACCCAACGGGCCGCCAGCACTAGCAACAGGCGGAACACCAGGGCCAGGGCCAGCCCGAAGTTGAGAGCCCGCCGTTGGAGCGCCGGATCGTCCAGGCGGCGGGAGATGGCGGCCAGGGCGATGGCATTGTCGGCCGAGAGCACGGCCTCCAGGGCCACCAGCAGGGGCAGCAGAAACAGCACCTCATTCCATTGATCCGCGGCTTGGATCAAGGGAGCGACGGCATCAATCGATTCCGCCTCCATCGCAGCCAAAAGGAGGTTCACGGTCTTTGATCCAAGGGGGAGGGAAGCGGTCGGGCGGAATCATGCATGGGCCCACTCTCACTCAACGAGAAACTCCTCCCCATCCCATTAGGGCTGGCTGCGCTGGCCCGTCAGGGAGATCGACCCCCCCCACCCCGGCGTTGGTGGGGCGATCTCCCTTCGCCGAACGCCAGGTCATCAGCGGCTGAGGGAAAAACCCGAGGGAACGGGCAGCGCCTCCCACGCCTCGATCTCGAATGCGTAGGCAGCATGCCGCTGAATCGCATCATCCATGAACAGGGCGGCGCGAATCGGGGTTTCGGGTCCGAGATCGAAGCCATGCATCACGACCCCGGCGGTGATGCAACGCAGAGCCGCCAACTGCAGGTCGCGTCGGGCTTGGCTGAGGGGGTAATCGCGTACACCACGGTTCAGCAGTTCCTGGTGCCAGGCGAGCAGGAGCTCCTCGTGGCGCCCCACCCGCTGGGACTGGGGCGTGCTGCCGCCCACCAGAAAGGCGATGTCGATGGCCGCCATGCTGCGGCTGGCCCAGGACCAATCGATGATCACCGCATCCGGATTCTCCTGGGTGTGGCCAAACAGGAGATTGTCGGCGCGCAGGTCGCCATGCACGAGGGTCCAGGGGCTGCCATTCAGCGCCTGATCGATGCCCTGGCTCTGCTCCAGGACAGCCCGGTAGAGCTTGCAGACCTCCGGACCGAAGCGCACGCCATAGGTGGCGAAGAAATCATCCACAAGCTCTGCTTTGGGATCCGCAAACCAGAAGCCATGCCGCGGCAGCCAGTCGTGCTGCTGCAGGCCCGGATCCAACCAGAATTCGGCATGGATGGCCGCCATGCGCTGGATCGTGGCCAGGGTTTCCGCTGTGGTGAGGCCGATCACCTGATCGCCGGAACGCAGATGGGTCAGATCCTCCATCAACAGCCAATACGGTTCGCTGGCGTTGCTGGCAAAGACGGAGGGTTGGTGATTCTTCAGTCTGGGTGTGCAGTGGGTGTAAACACCCACCTCACGCCCGAATGCATTGTTCAGGCGACTGAAGGTATTGAAGGCCTCATCGGCTGTTTCGCTTTTGAGGATCACGCTGGCCGGGCCAGCCTCGGGCGGATCACAGCTCAGTAGCAGTCGCCAGGTGGTGGATTGAAATCCGCGGGCCTCTCCAAGCAGCCTGGCTTCCATGCTTGTGATCGAGGTTCCCAGCGCCTCCCCAATCCATTCAGGCTCAGGCTGCTTGACCACAGACTCGTCAGGGCTGGAAGCAGACATGGGAGCAGCGCCTGGCAGAGGTTGTGGCTTCTCTTCAATTAAAGAAGAGAAGGAAGAATCGGACACCAGGTACGTTATATCGGATTCGTGTTGATGAAGATATGGATCTCCTGCCGAGCTTTCGGGGCACACCCAGGGGCCAAGGCACAGCGTTGAGCTGGTTGCTCAGCAGTGATATCCGACTGCGGGCGGGTTTTGCCTCGGCCAACCGGCTGATGCTCATGGGCTTTTACGCCATGAAGCTGAGCAAACAGCGGGTGGCCTTCATGGTGACCACCGAGCAGGAAGCGCTGGAGGGTCTGGATGCCACCCATCCCGGTATCTTGATCCTCACCCCGCAGCTGGATCAGGGATCCGGCCTGGCGCTGGTGGAGCGAGCCCGCTCGGTGGTGAGCGACATCCGTACCATTCTGTTCGTCAATCAGTCGGATGATTTGCTGACCGCTGGCCGCTCCTGTGCTGATGCGGTGTTCCTGAACGAAGATATCGGTACCGAAGGCTTCCCCCTTGTCACCCTGTTTCGCACCCTGGCCCTCGGCCAGCGCTACTGCTCCCCTTCCGTGATCGCTGCGCTGGAGGGCGCTTCCCTGGCGCGTGAACCCTGGCGGGATGGCCCTCCGGACCCCCCACCGGCGGGACTTGGAGATGGTGAATTTGATGGTGGAAGGACTGGGAGACCGGGACATTGCTGATCAGCTGATGATCAGCTACGAAGCAGCCCGAGGCCGGAGCAAGACTCTGCGCCGAAAACTCGGCGTGAGCAGCCGGGCGCAGGTGGTGGCCAAGGTGCTGCAATTGGGCCTGGCCCGGCTGGGGGGGCGCTGAGCACTCCTTCGGCCCGTCAGCAGTGATCCAGCGTGACAGCCTGGCCGGTGCGGGACGACTCCACGATCGCCTCGGCGATGCGCAGCCCTTCGATCGCCTGCCCGAGGGAAGCGGTGGCCGAAGGGCTGCCGGAGCGGGCGGTGGCCACGAAATCGGCCAATTCCGCCTGCAAGGCGCCCAACACCCGGCCCTGCCGCTCGGGCCAAAGCAGCACATCGGGGCAGCGCTGCCGCCCATCGCCCCAGATCTGGAGGGGGCCGTCCAGCAGCCGCAGCTGGGCGCTCTGACGGGTTCCCACCACGGCCAGCTCCGCATCGATCGTGCCCTGCCAGCTGTTGGTGAACACGTTCGCCGGCGCCTGGCCAGGCACGAACCAGCTCGTTTCGGCGATCCCCACGCAGCCGCTGGCGAACTGGATCAGGGCGAAGCAGCCCTCCGGTGACAGGTGCTTGCCGAACCGTCGCTCCATGGCCATCACCCGGGTGGCCTGAGCGCCGCTGAACCACAGCAACAGATCGATGTCGTGGATCAGGGTCTCGAACACGGTGTGGGCCCGATCGGCTACACCCTCGAACCAGGCGGCGCTGCAGTTGCGTTTCACCCGCATGGACACCAGCTCCCCGAAGTGGCCTGCTGCCACTTCCTCGTGCAGCAGCCCATGCTGCAGCTCGTAGCGCAGGATCAGGCCGGTCTGCAGCAGGCTGCCGGAGGTTGCAGCGGCCTGCTGGAGCTGCCGGGCTTCCTCGGAAGAGGCCGCCAACGGCTTCTCAATGAACACCGGTTTGCCGGTGGCCACAGCCAGCAACCCCTGGCTGCCGTGCTGCTCGTCGGGGGTGACGACCACGAAGGCATCCAGGTCGGGATCGGTGAAGAGCTCCTCCGCTGTTGCAGTGCGTTTGGGTACCCCGTGGCGATCGGCTACCTGGTTTCGCCGCTCGGCGCTGATATCGGCGATCGCCGCCAGATGCACCCCCGGCAGCTGGGCCAGCACGGCGGCATGCAGTTGCCCGAAACGTCCCACTCCGGCCAGACCGATGCGCATGGGTTCAGGCCTCGTGGAAGCTGGGTGCCAGCCCATACACCGGGGTGGCCAGGCCCACCTGCCGCGCCTTGAGCTGGAGGGCGAGGAAATGGGAATAGTGGCGGCACTGGTGCAGGTTGCCGCCATGGATCCAGAGGTTCTCCACCTGGGTGGGCTTCCACATGTTGCGCAGCTCCCCCTCCCAGGGGCCTGGATCCTTGGGGGTGTCGGAGCCCAGCCCCCACACCTTGCCCACCTTGTTGGCCACCTCCGGGGAGATCAGCTCCGCCAGGTAGCGGTTCATGGAGCCATAGCCGGTGGCATACACCACCAGATCGGCCTCCAGCTCGCTGCCATCGCTGAGCACCACTGTGCGGGGCGTGAGCCGGTCGATGGTGAGGCCACTGCGCAGCTTGATCCGGCCATCGGCCACCAGCTCGGAGGCGCCCACGTCGAGGTAGTAGCCCGAGCCTCGCCGCAGAAACTTCATGAACACTCCGGAGTCGTCGGCGCCGAAATCCAGCAGGAAGCCGGCCTTCTCCAGGCGGGCATAGAGATCGGCATACTCCACCCGCATGGCGTCGTACACCGGCTTCTGCCACTGGGGCAGCAGCTTGTAGGGGATGGAGGCCATCGTTAGATCCGACTGGTCGGGGGTGATGCCCCGCGCCAGCGCCTGTTCGGAATAGGAGCCGGCGAAGGCCAGCTTCTCCAGGGCGGGCACCGGCGCGATCAGGGTGGAGCTGCGTTGGAGCAGGGTCACCTCGGCGGCACCCGCCTCCCACAATCCAGCGGCGATGTCGTGGGCGGAGTTGTTGGAGCCCACCACCACGCAGCGCTTGCCCCGATAGGCATCGGGGCCGGGATGGGCGCTGGAGTGGTGCTGATCACCAGCGAATGTCTCCGCCCCCGGCGGGGCGGGCATCACGGGATAGCCCGACACCCCCATGGCCAACACCAGATGGCGGGGCCGCAGCAGGTGGTTCTGGCCCTCGCGCTCCACCGTCACCTCCCAGCAGCCCGCTCCGGCATCGAAGTGGGCCTTGCGCACCGGAGAGGAGCCCCAGAAGGACAGGCCCATCACGCTCACATAGGCCTCCATCCAGTCGGCGAGCTGATCTTTTGGGGTGTAAAGGGGCCAGCCCTCGGGGAAGGGCAGATAGGGGAAGTGGCAGTAGTGAACGGGATCGTGGAGGCAGAGGCTCTTGTAGCGGCGTCGCCAGTGATCGCCTGGGCGGGGGAGTTTCTCCACGATCAGGGTGGGCACCTCCAGGTGCTTGAGCCGGGCGGCGAGGGTCAGGCCCGCCTGCCCTCCGCCGATGATCAGCACCGCCGGTTGCTCGCTGAAGCCCAGGGCCTGCCGCTCGGCCTCGCGGTGCTCCACCCAGGAGTGGCGCCCGGGATGCACTCCATGTTCTGCGCCCGCAGGCCGCCGCTGCCGCACCCGTTCCTCGTGGCCCTTGAGCTCATCGAGGGCGGTGAACAGGGTCCAGGCACGGCCCTCCTTCAGCCGCACCTGGCCCGTGCAGCGCCCTACCCGGGTTTCAAAGCCGAACCAGGCCTCCACCCGCCCATGGCTCTCCGTGGCCTCCCCCCGCAACCAGAACCCCTGGGGCGCTACATCGGCCAAACGGGCCGCCAGCATGGCGGCGATGGCATCCGGTCCTTCTTCGGTGCGCAGGTTCCAGGTGAAGGCCACCAGATCGCGCCAGAAGCACTCCGGGCCAAACAGGGCCACCGCAGCCTGGGGATCCCCGGAGGCCAGGGCCGCGGCGAAGGAGGCCAACCAGGCTTCGGCGGCTGCCGTGGGGGAAGGGGGGGTGGCCATGGGCGGGGCTCGTCAGAGACGTGCCCACCCTGACCTCCCCGGCCGGCGTTGGCCGCGGACGCAACCGTTCCTCACATTCCCTCGGGAACGATGTCTACCACCAGGGCCCGGGCGGGGGTGGTGCCTTCGTTCCGCCACCAGTGGGTGATGCCGCTGCCTTCAAAGACGGCTTCCCCGGGGCCGATCACCCGGGGGGTGAAGTCGGGGCCGCGCCGTTCGGTCATCTGGCCTTCGAGGATGTAGGCCGCACCGGGGCGCTGCTCGTGCTGGTGGATCACAATGGCGCCGCCCGGCGCGATGGTGAGTTCCCGCACCCGCAGCTCCCGCCCCTGCAGGGCGGGGAAGTCGGCTCCGAGGGGCTGGCCGCCGAGCCGCTTCATCTCCATCACCCCCTGGGTTGCCTTGGGGCCCTGGCCCGAGGGCAGGTGTTCATGGGCCGGCACCACGGGGGGCTGCTGCTGGCTGGGCGCCGGCGCACCGGCCCCCAGCAAAGCTCCCACGAGGAGCGACCTGGCGAGGAGCCGCAGGCTGGTGCGCTGGATCCTCACCACGGCAGCACCTCCCCATTGGCATGCCAGAAGGTGCCGGAGGTGTCCAGCGTGAGGGCGTCGAAACGGGCCAGCAGGCCTTGCACCGCAACGGCGGGATCGATGCCCTGGGGGTTGAAGGCCACCATGCGGGTGCGCACCAGGCCCGGGTGGAGGATGGCCACGGCGATGCCCCGGGGCCGCAGATCCACGGCGAGGGATCGGCCCGCCATGTTCAGCGCCACCTTCGACATCCGGTAGCCGTAGGAGCCGCCGGAGCTGTTGTCGTCGATGGAGCCCATCCGGCTGGTGATCAGGGCCAGCTTGGCGCCCGGGCCCAGCTGGGGCAGCAGGGCCCGGGCCAGGAGCAGGGGGGCCAGGGCATTCACCTCGAACTGGCGGCGGATGCTGGCGGCATCGAGGGTGTCGAGGCCCATGCCCTCCAGGAGGCCCGCATTGAGGATCAGCCCATCGAGGGGCAGCCCCTCCAGGCGCTCCACCAGTGCGCCGATGGCGGCATCGCTGGTGAGGTCGATCCCCGGCTCAATCCGCACGCCCAGGGCTTCGAGCTCGGGGGAGGCCGTGCGGCAGACGCCGATCACCCGATCTCCCCGCTCCTGGAGCTGGCGGCAGAACTCAAAGCCCATGCCACGGTTGGCGCCGGTGACGAGAAAGGTGCCCATCCGGCCTGCTTGGCGAGGGGATTCACCCTAATCATTCTGGAGCGGGCCAGGCGCGCCAGGATGATGTCTTCAGCCTCAGGGCCCTGACCAGGCCGCTCCACCCCCGCCAAGACCCGTGACGCAGACAACAGGCCTGATCACCACGTTCGGGGAGTTTGCCCAACGGGCCAGCTACTCCTTGATGGACTCCCTGCAGGCCGATCCCCAGGCCACCGCCGATGGCCAGGATCACAAGCCCCGCCAGGTGTTTTCCGGGCATTACGTGCCGGTGACCCCCACGGCGCTGCCAGGGCCGGAGTATGTCGCCCACAGCGCAACCCTCTTCCAGGAGCTGGGGCTGAGCGAAGAGTTGGCCCACGATGAGCAGTTCTGCCGGCTGTTTTCCGGCGACATCACGGTGGCGCAGGAGTCGATGCGGCCATTTGGGTGGGCCACCGGCTATGCCCTCTCGATCTACGGCAGCGAATACATCCAGCAGTGCCCGTTCGGCACCGGCAACGGCTACGGCGATGGCCGGGCCATTTCCGTGTTTGAAGGCGTTTTCCATGGCCAACGCTGGGAGATGCAACTGAAAGGTGGTGGCCCGACGCCCTACTGCCGGGGGGCCGATGGGCGCGCCGTGCTGCGTTCGAGCGTGCGGGAGTTTCTGGCGCAGGAGTTCATGCACGCCCTGGGGGTTCCCACCTCCCGCTCTCTCACGCTCTATGTGTCCCGATCCGAAACCGTCCGCAGGCCCTGGTACGCCCCGAATTCCAGCTCGATCGATCCAGACGTCCTCGTGCACAACCCGGTGGCCATCACCACCAGGGTGGCGCCTTCGTTTCTGCGGGTGGGCCAGCTGGAGCTCTTTGCCCGTCGCGTTCGCCGCCAGGCCCATCCGGGCGCGCTGGATGAGTTGCAGATGATCGTGGCGCATCTGATTCAGCGGAACTATCGACCGGAGATCGAGCCGAGCCTGCCGTTCCATGAACAGATGGTGCAGCTGGCGGAGGTGTTTCGCACCCGGCTCACCGCCCTGGTGGCGAACTGGATGCGGGTGGGCTACTGCCAGGGCAATTTCAACAGCGACAACTGCGCGGCAGGTGGGTACACCCTCGACTACGGCCCCTTCGGCTTCTGCGAACTGTTCGATCCCCGGTTTCAACCCTGGACCGGCGGCGGGGAGCATTTCTCCTTCTTCAACCAACCCCAGGCGGCGGAAGCCAATTTCCACATGTTTTGGACCGCCCTGCGGCCGCTGCTGGAGGGCAGCCCGGACCATCTGGCGCGGCTGGATCAGATCCGCGAGGGGTTCGCTGAGGCGATGCAGCAGGAGCTCGAGGCGATGTGGGCCCGCAAGCTCGGCCTTCATGCCTTCGACGCCGACTTGGTGAACGAGCTGCTGCAGCTGATGGCCACATCCAGGGTGGATTACACGATCCTCTTCCGCCGGCTCTCGACTCTCCCCGAAGACTTCACAGCGCTGCAGGAGAGCTTCTACGAGCCTGTGCCCGAAGCGTTGGAAGCGCCATGGACCCAATGGATGCAGTGCTGGCGCCAACGCCTCACGGAGAGCGGCGATCCGGGGGCCATCGCGGCAGCAATGAAGCGGGCTAATCCCGCCATCACCTGGCGCGAATGGCTGATCGCCCCGGCCTACGACCAGGCCGCACAGGGAGACACCCGCCTGATCCAGGAGCTTCAGGAGGTGTTCCGCCATCCCTACGACGAACCCTCTCCGGAGCTGGCGGCCAAGTTCGATCGCCTGAAACCCAGGGAATTCTTCAACGCCGGGGGGGTGTCGCACTACAGCTGTTCGTCTTGAGGGGCAGGCCGCAAGGCCGTTGCGAAGGCTGAGGCTGGGAACGCTTAGAGGAGTACCCAGAGTTCAGCCGTGTCGTCAGCCGCCAAACCCCCTGGCCTGATCCAGCGCTATCGCGAGCTGCTGCAGACACGCCATTACGCCCGCCGCACGGTGAAGGCCTATGAGCAGTGGCTGCGGCGGTTTCTGCGCTTTCACGGTCTGCGCCATCCACGGGAGATGGGCAGCGCAGAGGTGAATGCCTTCCTCACCCATCTGGCTGTTGAGGAACAAGTGAGCGCGTCCACCCAGAACCAGGCCCTGGCAGCACTGTTGTTTCTCTATAGGGATCTGCTGGAACAGGACCTGGAGCTGGAAGGCGTGGTTCGTGCGCGAACACGTCAGCGGGTGCCGGTGGTGCTCAGTGAAGCCGAGGTGCGGGCGGTGCGGGAGCGGCTGGAGGGTGAAGCGGCCCTGGTGGTGGGGCTGCTTTATGGCAGCGGTCTGCGGCTGATGGAGGCCCTCCGGCTACGTGTGAAGGATCTGGATGTTCAGCGCCGGGAACTCACCGTGCGTGACGGGAAGGGGGGCAAAGACCGGCTCACCCTGCTGCCGGAGAGCCTGGTGCCGGCGTTGCAGGAGCATCTTTTATGGGTGCGTAGCCTGCATCAGAGCGACCTGGTTTCTGGCTGGGGGCGGGTGTTGATGCCCTATGCCCTGGCACGGAAGTATCCGAATGCCAATCGCGAGTGGGGCTGGCAGTGGGTGTTTCCACAGCAGAACCGTTGGCGCGACAGAGCCTCCGGTACTCAGGGCCGCCACCATCTCGATCCAAGCGTGGTGCAGAAAGCCGTCAAGCGTGCCGTCGCCGACGCCGGAGTGACCAAACAGGCCAGCTGCCACACCTTCCGCCACTCTTTTGCCACGCACCTGTTGGAACGGGGCCAGGACATCCGCACCATCCAGGAGCTGCTGGGCCACAAGGACGTGAGCACCACCATGATCTATACCCATGTGCTCAATCGCGGGCCTTTCGGTGTCCGCAGCCCAGCCGATCTTGTGTAGCCCTACGAACAGTGGTTATCGGACCCGCAAACCAGGACTCCACACTGGTGCTTCCCGCTATGAGACCTATGCTTGAAAGCGATTTGGAGGATCTTTTAAGAGTTGCTGCCGTGGTTTGCGGAAGGAGCTGGGGCAGTAGACCTGGTTCTCGGAACCTCCCAATAAAGAGTTAGACTTTAAACACACACTGCTATGCGCCAACCCTCCCCCAAAGCCGACTGGCCTGCTTCTTGGAAGAACTCCTACCAATTCGACCTAGAAGAGGTCTTTGGTCACATTAGTAATCGCGGCTACGCTTATGCGTATGACGTGCGTAGAAGGAAAACGCTCGACCTACTTGCTCGTGGGCTCCCATCACCAGCAAAGGTTCTTGACATTGCGGCGGCCCAAGGCAACTTTTCGCTATCGCTGGCTGAACTCGGGTATCGGGTAACTTGGAATGATTTGCGCGACGACCTTGAGGGCTATGTAAAACTGAAGCACACGTCAGGAGACATTACTTATGCCCCAGGCAACGCTTTTGACCTAGCATTTGAGGAGTTGTTCGATGGAGTTCTCATAACAGAGGTAATTGAGCACGTCGCACACCCTGACAGCTTCTTAGCAGCAACAGCACGGCTTGTAAGGCCAGGTGGATGCATTGTGATGACGACACCGAACGGAGCGTACTTTCGGAATACCTTGCCGAGGTTCTCAGATTGCGCAGATCCCTCAATCTATGAATCCGGGCAATTCAAGCCTGATGCTGATGGGCATATTTTTCTCTTATATCAGGATGAGATTCATCGATTCGCCTTGGCGTCAGGACTGGTGGTTGAAGAGCTCCAGTTTTTTACAAATCTTCTCACTAACGGCCACATGAAAACTTCTCGCCTTCTGCGTATCCTGCCCCGCAGGCTAGTAGACGCGATAGAAGCCGGGACGCAACTGCTGCCGATGAAAGTTGCCGAACGCGTACTACTTCAGGTGGGAGTTCGGTTCCGGAAGCCGCTTGAAGTCTAACATCCAGATGCAGAAGACGGGGCATTAAACATTGGTCGTTCCAGTAATTTTCTTCCCGCTTCTGATCTGGGGCGTTAGGCCTACAAATGCTTTGAGAAACAAAGTCAAATGAAGAATGCATTAACAATCGCATCCCTTATCACCGGTGTGGCTAGCACTGTTTTCGCATATCAATCAATTCAAGTATCGAAAGAGCTTGCCTTGGCGAGTGGAAGTCTCGATAGAGCTGGCGTCGATGTAGGCATAGGTGGGTATCCCTTGTCTCCTGGGAAGAGAAACTTTATCCTAATTGGCGCTCCCGAGATGTCAACAACAAAAACCCCTTCTATTGGCGTGATACCTTTTACTTTTAGGTCAACTGGGAAGAAGAGCATAGACGCACTTCTTGTTTCATTTCAATATCACAATATGTTTAATCGTAGGCTGCTTGATGTAGGGAGTGCTCATAAAATCACAGGGCCATCCTTCGTAGAGATAAAGAAAACCATATCCGAAGGAAGAGATGTGGACTTTGTGTCGTATTCGGCGGCATCTGTGAATCCAGGAATTGTCCTTAGCATCGAAGAGCCAGTGTTTCTTGAAGAAACAAGTCTGCGAGACACAGTTACAGCCACTACAAAGGACGGCAAGAGCCTTGCAATTGATTATGAGGTAACATACTCGAAGTTTTTTGGCTTGACGGTGAGCTTGCGAGATAGGCAGGTGCTGGGATACCCCTTGTCTATCTCTACTCAGAAGGCAAGATCCCTCGAAGAGTTGACGGGAGGACAGTTGAGAAAGCACATTTCTTCACAACAGAATCAGATGCGAATGAAGTTTAATGGATTCTCTTATCTGATTGCCTTGTTATCCTCCGCTCCTACTGAGATTGCCATACTGGTCTATAGCCCTCAGGAGAAGATAAATCATGGTCAGTTCGCTATTTACTCACCTATTGGTCAAAATAAAGTAGCCATTCATCGATATCCGCTTTTGTCATGGAGTCTTCTGCTAGGTAGTCAAGGAAGGGTCTAACATCAAGATACAGAAGACGGGAGCTATGAGGAAATTGCCAACGGCAAAGGATCCTCCCCGCTTCTGATCTTGGCGTTAGCAGGAGAGGTCGCACACATGGAAAAACAAGTCAATCTAGCGCTTGCCGCCCTAAATTCAATATCCATATTATTTCTCCTTCAAATTAATATCGGCATTGTTCCTTTGTTCCAGTCTAGCCTGCCCCGCGATCGGGCGGAAAAGATCAATATGCTTGTCGCTGATCTAAGCCAAGGTGTGCTGGTAAGCACATTCTTCTACTTATTACTGGTAAAGCTGCCAGAAAGCACAAAAGCTAAGAAAGTCAAGGACCTTATCTCGCCAAAGCTCTCCACTATTGCGAGCCAAATGGAGATTTCAATTCATTATCTGGCTCAGAAATATGGCCTAGAAGCCGAGGATATCGCGAGAATAGATAGAGACCAGTTATCGGCAATTGCTGGGCTTGACGGAGAACTAATGAATTTCCGCTATCAGATTATTGGCAGGGATGGAAGAGTGATTCCTTTTGGCACTGGAGCAATGACCGATATTCAACACTTTGAGCAAGAGAGGGTCTTGGTTGAAAGGCTTATTGATGAGATATTGGCGCTTCCACACATAGCGGACGAAGACAGCGGCTTTGTTGATCTACTTCCCAGATTGAGAGACTGTAGATTCTATTCTTCAGTCAGATTTTATAGCCAGTATGGAAAAGCGGTGTCATCCCCAGATTTCAGCACTTATGTGTACGACTACTTGAGACTTTATTCTAAGTTGCGGAAGGAAATAGGACCTGGAGCATGCATCAGTTCAGTCGAAGACACTGACCAATTACCCTGCTAACATCCAGATACAGAAGTCGGGACCGCAAGTTTTCCCCTATGCTTTGGCTTCGGCCCGCTTCTGATCTGAAGCGTTCGAAGGATCGGATTAGTCAGGCTGTGCTCCGCAATGGCAAAACGTGCATCCACACCGATGTGCAAACATTGTTTTTTTTGCTAGGTTGCTAGCATGAAATGAATCCCTAGTGAAGTCGGCTATGGAGAACTTCGCCACTGTCGCAATTTCAGCACTCATAGGTGCAGCCGTTTCCGCCCTCGGGGCTTTAGTCCAAAGCGCAATATCTGCTCGCGCCAAAATTGACGAGAGCCTCCGTTCAGATCGTGTGTCCGCCTATAAGCTACTCTGGAAGAAGACTTCGTTACTCCCGCTTTGGCCAAGAGCGACGGATGTAACTTACGAGCGGCTGTCTGATTTCAGAAGAGATTTACGCGACTGGTACTTCAATGACGGCGGCTGGTTATTTTCGACGGAAGCACGCCAGGCATATGAAGCTCTTCAGAACCTCCTTGGAGAGGTCATCACGGCCGAAGACACTGCTGATGGTCAGATCAAACCCCAACAATACGATGCTATCCGCAGCAAGTGCAGTGCGTTGAGAACTGAACTCACAAATGACCTCCAGTCCCGCAAGCGGGCGATGCTCGTATGACGCAGAAACGGGGATTCAGCGGCCTCGAAAAAAGAGATGATTCTGGTAACTTATAGCTGAGCGTGTCTGAGGAAAGCGAAACCTACGAACAAGCCCCTCGAGTGGACAGGCCACCACCAAAACTCTGCTACGCCAACCCATGCTGCCTGCCTGCCACTCAGGGGCAGCGTTGGAAAGATGTGAACAGCCATCGCAGGCGCGGCTATTCTGAGACAGGCGTTCCATATTTAATTTGTCA
>Ga0208723_1000136_pt1 | contig 27558 bp, 28 predicted proteins | sample LakMenEpi31Aug12_FD_150750 | JGI IMG/M metagenome (GOLD analysis project Ga0208723, IMG submission 150750) | Freshwater microbial communities from Lake Mendota, WI - 31AUG2012 deep hole epilimnion (SPAdes) | ecosystem: Environmental > Aquatic > Freshwater > Lake > Epilimnion/Euphotic zone ...
TTGTGAGCCATCTTGGTGGTGTTCTGGTGTTTTGGGGTTGGGTTGTAAACACCCCCTGAGAATTGCATTCAACTGGACCAAAAAAGCGGCACTATCCCAGATAGGGACTTAAATCAAGATGATGAGAATTTCGCACTTCACAGCACCGATCCGTTCCTGAAAAACAGAGCGCTTGGGCTAAACGACAAATTCGGAGTGAATGCATTCACTAAGAATAATGGCAGGGTCAACGTAACAAATTTCTGCCTACCTAGCGATGGTGCATTAGGTTATGAAGGAGATAGTGCGCTCAGAAAGTGGGTGTGGAATCAGGATTGGAACAAGCCTAGCAAGTGGAACGTTGTAGGTTGGTATGGATATGACCCCAGTTGGATTGAGTCGGGTCAGATAGATGCCCAGCACTCTATACATCTCTGGTATTCGGCCAATCTTGGGCAGATTGCGTTGGGTGGGGGAAGGGCAGTCACTGACTTAAATGAAGCCATGGGCTTCGTCACGAAGGCAACTACTTTTCCTGTTGGCGCTGCCCTTGAAACACGAGGCAGTGTCGCCGGCGCGGTGGACCTCAATGAATTCGGATTCGGTGAAGACCACAGCGCCGAGTGGAATTGGAAGATCCAGCAAGTGCATTCCTACTGGGCGCGCCTGATAATTAAGTTAAAACTTGTTCCACAGTCGGAATGATATCTGATTGCACACTATTTCCCGTATTAACCTTATGAAGCACGCCTATCTAATACTTTTACTGGCTAGATTAGCAGTGTTTGGTCAAGTTGCTTATCAGCCGACTGTCGAGGAGCAGGGGCAGATTGAACTCGTTGAAAAGAAAAAGAGCGGAAAGATTGATCCGGAGTCGTTTTTCAATCGTGCGACGAGCAGTAAAATCGTGTTCTATGGTCAAGTTTTTGACCAAGACGGCATGCCAGTCGGAGGTGCGGATGTTATCTACAGTACGACGTCAAACTATCGACAGGCCCTGGGTGCAACTAACACAAAGCGCAAACTTACTACCGGCGACGATGGGTTTTTTTCAATTAAGGCCAATGGTATTGACCTGTTTGTTTCCATTGAGAAAACAGGGTATAGGAGGGCGATGGTCCGACGTTTGAATCCCGATGATGGCCTCAAGGCCGGTGAGCGGGTGGGGTCTAGTGTGTTGGCGCAGTACTTTGATATGTCTGGCAAGCCGCAGCGTAATCATCACCCCGAGGAAAAGCGTCCAGTACAGTTCACGATTCGCAAGATTGGTAAGTTAGAGCAGTTGAAGTATGTAACTGGATGTTTCTGGGTGAAATCCAATGGGACGCCACGCTCCCTCTCTCTTGAATCCAAGGGGTCAAGCATTCACTGCATCGAAGTTATTTGCAGGAGCGAATATGACCGACCAGTTAATTCTGTAGGCGCTCCACGTCGTTACGACTGGTCATTTGAGATTAGGGTCAACAAGGGTGGAGTGCAGGAAGTCAAGGATGATGGTTTTGAGGCGCCCCTGGATGGATACCGGCCTTCATTGATAATTACGGCAATGAGTGCAGATGATCCCCGTTGGGTTGATGAGATTCATGGTGTTAAATCTTACTATGTCCGTTTCGAAGATGACGTTTGCGCTCGGATAAAGATCGTAGGCGGGGGGGCCTCTTTGAAGGGCCAAATAGATGATCCATACATCTATTTGGAAAGCTGCTTAAATCCTGACCCGAAGTCTCGGAATCTGGAGACGCTTCCGATCGGGAGGTAGCCTGGCCCGTTGCTGACCTGGGACGGCGCCGTGGGATAGTCCTGCTTTTGGTTCAGCTGAGTACGACTCCCAGTGTTTGTTCCAGTCGCGCTATATGGGCCCAGCTGGAGTGCTGTGGATCGGGCGCTCAGCCGCCAAACTCTTCCCTATTCCCGGCAGCACAAGGAGGATGGGAATAGAGGCCATCCTCCCTTTCCCAATGGGAATGGAGACCATCCTCCCTCTCCCTGGAATAAATCCGCGCGAAACTCCCTTGCGTCTGCACGTTCTGTAGGATTAGGCTGAATTGGTCGTTAAGTTGTCCAATGGTTTGTCCAACGAAACGCTCAACATCAATAAACACTAGGGTTTACGCTATGAGGAACGGACTTCGAATCCCATCCTCTCCGCCATTTTGGACGCGAGAAATCCGAAGGGTCGGATTTCTAGGGTTTTGCCTCAATTCTGGGCTTAGTTCGGACTCTTTGGTCAGCTGCTGGCCGAGAGACGTTACCTAAAACGCTACCAAACGGCGCCCGGGGTTTTCGGGTATGACCATGATCTATGACCAGAACGTCTCTCATGCCCCGATGGCGCGAGGTAATGCCTTGGCCTGCTTGACTTCGCTCAGGTGGCTCGAAATCTGACGTCAGTGGCCTTTGCCCGTTCCAGACTCTTCACCTGCCTCGCCTTCCTTCTGTGGGCGACTGTCGGCGTGCTGGCGGCCGAACATTGCGCCTGTGATGATGTCTCGTCGGCTTGTGAGCACGCGGGTGAGGTCTGCGCCCAGCCAGATGACTGTTCGGATTGCTTGGTTCCTCCCTCTACTACCGCCCTCGCGGATGAGCCGGTGGCCTTGCTCCCTTCGGCAAATATCTGGCTGAGCGCGCCTTTGCTGGTTCCGCTCTTCGCTTGCGTCGAAAGGCCTGCCCTCGCGACCATCCGCCCCATTTTCCGTTCTAGCTGTTCAGCGTGTCGTCCGCCTGCCCTGAGTGCGGGGACGATGTGCCTGCGGATCTGAGGGTCTGAGCTTTGGCGGCATTCGCCGCCCGGTGCCCTTGCGTCCGCGACGGGTGCGGGGAGTGCCGTATGTCTTCCCGTCGTCCAAGGGGGCACCCTGGGCCTACGCCCGCATGCATACACTCTCATGAACCTTTCCAGACTTCTCATTCCTATCCTCATCTTTCCTTTTCTCATGTGTGCCGCTGAGGTCGCACCTCAGCCCGTCGGCGTCGCCGAACTGGTGCGCCAGGCGGTGGCCACTAATCCCGAGCGTCAGGCTTATGATGCTGCCCTGGCTGCCGAGCGTGAGACGGCATCCGCTGCCGGTTCCAACCAGAACCCAGTGCTTTCTCTCGAGGTCGGCCGAAAGCGTTTCCGGGACGCAGGCGGTGTCTTTGCGGACGAAGGTCAGGTCTGGACTGCAACGCTAAGCCAGACCTTCGAGTGGCCGGAACGCGTGCGCCTGCGACGCGCGATCGCCGACCGTCAGGTCGAGGCGGCCAAGCTTGGCTTAGGTCGTTTCGAGCAAGCCATCGAGGCCAAGGCCACCGTGCTTGCTTACCGCCTGTCGCGCGCCCAACTCAGGGCCCAGGCATGCGAGGAGGTCGCCGAACGCTATGCTGGTCTCCGTAAGGCTTTGGTAGGCCGGGATCCTTCCGGGCCTGCCCCGATCATCGAGCTGCGCTCCGTAGAGGCTGCGGAAGTCGTCGCCCGTCGTCGTTCCGAGGAGGCACGGCTGGCCCTGCAGCAAGCCTTGCTGGAGATGAATCAGCTCCGCGGGGCCCCCTCCATGGCGCCTCTCGTGGTCAAGGCCCCGTCGCTTGCGTTACGCGATGCCCCGAAACTGGAAGAACTCCTGCTCGCCGCTCCGCAGGGCAATTTCGGCTACCGCATGCAGGTGCTCGAATCCGAACAGCTCAGCCTGCAGTCAGATCTGGCTCGTTCGGATAGCGTGCCTGGCTTCACCGCTTCGCCATTCGTTTCCCAAGACCGTGTCGGTGATCGTGAGACCATTCTCGGTCTGCGCTTTGATATTCCTTTGCCCGTGACCGCACGTTCGTCCTCCGCTGAGCGTTCTGGTTTTGAAAGGCGTCGCCAAGCCAAGGCCTCGCTCGCGGCCGCCTGGCGAGAAGTCGAGCGCGACCTCGGTCAGACCTGGCTCTCTTACGCTTCCAAGCTCGACCAGCTCCGCATGCACAGGGATGACCCGGCGGTGCGGTTCGCCGAGGCTGCCCGCCTGGCTGAATCCCACTTCCGGGCCGGCGCGCTGTCACTGCAGCTCTTCATGGACGCCCAGGCCGGTTATCTCGAGGCTGTGGACTCGGCCCTGTTGCTCCAAGAGCAGGCCGTCGAGGCGGGCTTCCGCCTGCGCGAACTGAGCGGCACCACCTTCAACCCTGTCTCGACCCGATGAGGAGCCTCTTCCTGTTTCTCGCCGCCGGCATTCTGGCCGCCTGCGACAAGACCGAATCGGCGGGCCACTCCGCCGGCCCGACGCCTAAGGCTGCCGAGTTCAAGCAAGGGCAGGGTATCCTGCTAACCGATGAGGCATCTCAGTTCATCGGACTTCGCTCCGCTGAGGCCAATGCCAGAGTTGATCTCGTCCGGATACCTCTGTCCGCCGTGGTGGAGACCTCGGAGGGTAAGCACGTGTTCGTTCGTAACGGACAGCGCTGGTTGCGAACCGCGGTGAAGATCGCCGCCGTCGCAGGTGAGGACGTCGACGTTTCCGACGGGTTGCTCGAAGGGGATGTCATCGCCGTCGCCGGCGGCCGGTATCTCTGGCTCGCGGAACTCCAGGACATCAAGGGGGGCGTCGGCTGCGCCGACGGGCACTGAAATGATCGCCGCCCTTGCCCGCTGGTCCATCCGCCGCCGTGGCGCCGTCCTGACCTGCGCGCTGCTGCTCAGCCTGCTCGGACTCTGGTCCGCCCCCCGCGTGCCGATCGACGCGATGCCCGACATCACCGGACCGCAGGTCCAGATCAACACGGCCTTGCCAGCCCTCGCCGCCGACGAGGCCGAATCCCGGGTGACCATCCCGCTGGAGTCCGAGCTTTCCGGCCTGCCCGGATTGGTCGAGTTCCGCTCGCTCTCCAAGACCGGCTTGTCGCAGGTGACCCTCATTTTCGAGGACGGCACGGACATCTTCCGGGCTCGTCAGCTGGTGACCGAACGTATCGCCCAGGCAACCGGCAATCTGCCGCCGGGCGTCGTCCCGGTCATGGCTCCGATCAGCACCGGCCTCGGTGAGATCGTCTATTATGCCTTGGAGTACGCCGATGGCGCCAAGGCGCCGACCGATGAGGCCGCACGCCTGCGTGAGCTGCGTCTGCTGCATGATTCGCGTGTCCGCCCGGCCCTGCGGTCCACTTCCGGCCTAGCAGATGTCAACGTCATCGGCGGTCACGAACGTCAGATGCTAGTCGAACCCGACCTTGCCAAGATGGCAAAGGCGGCCTTACCGATGTCAGAACTGCTTCGGGCTATCGGTAAGAACACCGAGAATGCCGGCGGCGGCGTCATCTCGGTCGGTGGCGAAGCCTTCACCGTTCGTGCCGACACCCGCGTGCGTACCGCGCAGGATGTCGCCGGCATCCCCTTGCGCCCCGCGGGCCTCGGTCCGGCCGTGACGGTGGGCGACGTCGCCAAGGTCTCGGTCGGCAGTGCTTCGCGCATGGGCGCGGCCACCGTCGACGGGCGTGAGGCTGTCGTCGGCGCGGCCATCATGCTGGCCGGCGAGAACTCGCGAGAAGTCTCCCGCCGTGCGGTCGAAAAGCTGCGGGTCATCGGCGAACACCTCCCGGAAGGCGTCCGCATCCGCGTGCTCTATGACCGCTCCGACTTGGTCGGCGCGACCATCCGCACGGTCGAGACCAACCTGTTCGAGGGTGCGGCGATCGTCGTCGTCGTGCTTCTGCTGCTGCTTGGGCACTGGCGTGCGGCCTTGTTGGTCGCCCTGGCGATCCCGCTTTCCTTCCTGCTCCTGCTCACTGGTATGGCCGCGACCAAGGCCAGCGCGAACCTCATGAGCCTGGGCGCGATCGACTTCGGCCTCATCGTCGACGGGTCGGTCGTGATGGTGGAGAATTTCCTGCGACGGATGGACGACCGCGTCCGTTCTCTGGGACGCTCCCTGACCGAGGACGAGCGCACCTCAGAGCTTTCCGCGGCCGCCAGCGAGGTCGCCGGCCCGATGTTCCTCGGCGTCGCGGTCATCACGCTCGTCTATGTCCCGATCTTCGCCCTCGAAGGCATCGAAGGTAAGATGTTCAAGCCCATGGCGGGAGCCGTGGTCGTCGCCTTGGCGGCTTCCGCGCTCGTCGCCCTCACGGTGATGCCGGCGCTCGCCTCCTTCGGCCTCCGTCCCTCCGGCCACGGCGAGGAGGGCGGGTTGATGCGCAGGCTGCGAAGCCTCTTCGCCCCCGCCTTGGCTTGGTGCTTTGCGCACCGAGGCCTCGCCTTGGGAATCACGATGCTCGCCGCGGTCGCCGCCGCACTCGGCTTCACCCGTCTCGGGGCGGATTTCATTCCGCAACTCGACGAAGGGTCGATCAGCATCCAGTTCGTCCGGGCCGCGAGCCTCGACCTCCGGTCGTCGGTCGAACTGCAGAAGAAATCCGAAGTCCTGCTGCGTGAGCGTTTTCCTGAGATCGACCATCTCTTCGCCCGCATCGGGACCGCGGAAATCGCGAGCGACCCGATGGGCCCCAACGTGGCCGACACGTATGTCACCCTCAAGCCGCGTGAAACCTGGCGGCGGGAGGGCGGTGCCATCGTCAGCAAAGCGCGGTTGATCGAACTCATGTCCGGCGTGTTGGAGCGGACGGTGCCTGGTCAGACCACGATGTTCTCCCAGCCGATCCAGCTCCGTTTCAACGAGATCATGGCGGGGGCGCGGGCCGACCTTTCCCTGAAGGTCTTCGGCGATGAGCTGGCTGACATGGAGTCAGTCGCCACTCAGGCGGTGGCGGTTCTGCGCAAGATTCCCGGGGGAGGGGACGTCGAGTTCGAAGCTTCGGGCCGGTTGCCTTCCGTGGACATCGTCCCTAAGCGTGACCAATTGGTCCGTCGCAACCTTCATGCCGAGGAGCTGAACGAGGTCGTCTCGGTGGCGCTGGGCGGCGCCAAGGCCGGTCAGATTCCCTCCGCGGGACGTCCGTTGGACATCGTGGTGCGTCTGCCTGACGCGGAGCAGACGCCCCTGTCTCGAATCGGCGACCTGCCGGTCTCGGCGGAAGATGGTTCAGGTACGACCGTGGCCCTCTCCAAGGTCGCCGATATTCGCGCCGTCGAACGGCCCGGGGTCATCACCCGCGAAGATGCCCGTCGGCGCCTCGCCATCCTGATCAACGTGCGCGGACGCGATACCGAAAGTTTCGTACGGGAGGCCGAGACTCGTTTGAAGTCCGAGCTCAAGCCGATCGGCGGCGTCTATTGGGAGTTCGGCGGGCAATTCGAGAACCTCGTGCGGGCCCGTGAGCGGCTCGCCCTGGTGGTGCCCGCGGCGCTGGGGCTCATCCTCCTGCTCATCTATGCCGGCTTCGGGAGTTTCCGGCAGGCGGCGCTGGTCTTCACCTGCGTGCCCTTGGCGGCGACGGGCGGCGTGCTGGCCCTCTGGCTGCGCGGGATGCCGTTCACGATCTCGGCCGGCATCGGCTTCATCGCCGTGTCCGGCATCGCGGTGCTCAACGGCATCATGCTCATCAGTTTCATCAACCAGCTCAGGGCCGGGGGCACGCCTTTGCGCGAAGCCGTGACCGAAGGTACTTTGACGCGCCTCCGTCCTAAGCTGCTGACCGCCTTGGTCGCTTCGCTCGGCTTCTTGCCCATGGCCCTTTCGACTGGGCCGGGCGCGGAGGTCCAGCAGCCGCTGGCGACGGTCGTCATCGGCGGTATCGTCACTTCGACCGCCCTCACGCTGCTCCTCCTGCCCGTTCTCTACGACTGGCTCGAATCCCGTTTCGTTTCTTCTTCCTCCAACCCTGACTAATCCCATGAAAACGTTGTTCCTCTCCCTTCTTTCGATCTGCGCGCTTGTCGCCGCCGAGCCTGCCAAGGCTCCGGCGGAAGGCCGTGCCGGACGTCTCCTGGAGGCTTCCGGGGTGAAGGCCGAGTTCCTGGTCAAGCCCGACCGTCATGTGGCCCTGACCTTCCTAGACGCCGCCGGTAAGCCGATGGCTCGTGGCGAACGCAGCGTCGTCGTGAAGGTCGACGGCAAGGACCTCGCCCTTGAGCCCAAGCCAGAAGGCTTCGTCTCCAAGGAACCGCTCGCGGCCAAGGAACCCGCCCCGATCGTCGTCCAGGTCCGCACGACGGCCGACGACAAGCCGAAGAATTTCCGGCTCACCCTCAACACCGCTATCTGCGGCGAATGCAAGCGTGCTGAATATGCCTGCACATGTGCTCACTGAGCCAAATTTGCTTCGTTCACATAATCCTACTTGCGCGCAAAAAAGAGGGGTGTATATTTGGCAGAGTTGGCGGATAACTTGTCCGCAAACTGTCCGCAAAAAACCTCTGTCGTTGAAGTACAACTACTTAGAGACGCGGAAATATCGTTCGAATCCCATCCTCTCCGCCACTTTAACGCATGTAGTCCGACGACGGGCTTTGCGTGCGTTTAGCCTTAGTAATGGGCATGTTTCGCCGTCAAGGGCTCGGACTGATTCGCCAGATGCTACCTAAAACTCTACCAAAAGCGGGTTAGGCTTTCTGGGTATGACCAGAAACTATGACCATCGTTAACCTCTGGGAATGCCGCCAGTCCGCAGGCGTGTCCGCCATCGGGTAGGCTGATGTCCCCTGCTTACCGTAATCTTGGTTCGAGCCCTTATCCGCCCATCGCTGGCATGCACCTGAGACTCGATTGATGCCAGATAGAAGCAATCCTGCGGGGGCTTGCTTACGGCTGCCTTCCGCGAAGACTCTGAGCCATATCACGATGAAACAGAAATTTCTCTTCCTCCTCCTGGGCCTTGCCACTTGTGCTCAGGCGTCCGAATACACCGGTCGTCTGGAGGTGGAGGCCGGAGTCATTGCTACCCGGGACATGAAGATCAGCGGCTACGGGCAAGGTGATGCCACCCGTGGCTGGGGGCAGACGGCCGCGACGTTAAGGCTGGAATACTGGCTCGTGAAGGAAGGCGACTGGAACTACGGCGTCGTGCTCCAGCCGCTCTCGGTGAGCTATGCGGACACGCTCAAGGCGGACTTCTCCGCCAAAGGAAAGACGTTCAACGCCGGGGACGCCGCCACGATGGATTATCAGTTCCACACGATCCGTTTCAGCGCCAACAAGCCTTTCTTCGGCGATAGCAAGGACGGCACCCTGAGGTTGGGTGGTTCATTGTTGGCCAGGTATGCCGAAGTGACTTTCACCGGTAGCGGACAGAGTTTCACGGATAACGGTTTCCTGGTCATCCCGGTGTTCAACATCGAGGCAACCAGGAAGCTGGGACAAGGTTACGAGTTCGTGACCCGCTCCGATTTCTTTCCCGGCTACCGTGGCAATATCTTCATGGACGGGTTGTTCGATATCTACCTAGGCCTCCGCCGGGAGACCGGCGAGACCTCGCGGATCGACGCCGGAATCAGGTTGTTCTTCGGCGGATACGATCCGCGCCGGCCCGGGGACTTCGCCAACCGGATTTTCTTCAATTCCCTCGTGCTGAGGTATGTCTACTGATCGGGCGGTTGGCCGACGTCGCTAGCTGTCTCTCCGGAAATCTTAACATGGGGTCAGGCCGTACCCTAAGGTTGCCGCAACTAAACCAGGGCCTTTTGGTCGTTTTTAGGTGCGCCCAGCAGCTAGGTACGGCCTGACCCCATATTCAATGTCAGCGCTGCGGGACGCGGCGGAGCTGGGTGACGTCGTGTCCGTTGTCCGTCAGCCATTTCACGAGTTCCTGGTAGCGGGCTTCGGGAATGGTCTTGGCGCGCGCCATGATCCAGACGTAATCGCGGTCCGGCACGCCGATGACGGTGGTCTCGTAGTCAGCGTCGAGGTAGGCAATCAGGTAGGCGGCCTTGAACGGCCAGACGAATTGCATCCGCCATTCGGCGTTGGTCTCGCGGTTGTGGACGAAGCCGGTGGGTCGGTAGGTCTTGAGCGGTCCATCGAAGCCTCCGTTGTTGAAGACATAGGTGGTCGCGATCGTGCCGTCCGTATCCAGACGGTAGCTTTCGACGCCGTTGAAGGCCTCGTCCTCGATGAAGGTGGGGATGTGCGCGATGACGTACCAGTCGCCCATGAAGCGCTGGAGGTCGACCGTTCGCTCAATGGCACGCAAGGGAGGCTTCGCTTCGGCTCCGCAGGACTCCTTCCAGGATTGGCAGCCGACCAAACCCACGCAGAGAAGCAGAATCCAGAATAGGTTGGGCATGAGTACGGAGTATGCTCCCGGTGACGGTAAGGTCGACGGCTGATTCAGTTCAGCGGCCGAGGAGGGTGTCGCGCATCGACTTGCTGATCGGGTCGTCGCCCAGCCAGATCCGGAAATAGGCGGAGGCGAAGTCATGGCCAGGGATCGAGACCAGCGGTGAGCCGTTGAGCCGGAGCGTGGTGCCCTTGCCCGGTACGTAGGTGAGCGTATAGCTGTCGCCTTCGCGCACGTCTCGGTAGGCCCTGTTTATGAGTTCCAAGCGTTCACGCAAGGAGACCAACGCGTCCGCCTTGACGTTGCGGGCGAGGAGGGTGTCGCCGCCTTTGATAATCTCCGCTGCGGTGAATCCGCGGTGGTAGGTGAGCTGAAGCCGGACGGGGATGTCAGTGAAGACCTTGGCCGCGGGCTCACCGTTGCCGAGGTGGAGGCGGGCGTCGTAGACCTTGACGATGGACATCCAGCGGAAGGTGGTCGCACCGGCCAGTTCGAAGCGCGCGCCGTCCTCGGTCAGCTGGTCTGTGGCTGCCTGCGAAGCGCGCGTTGTCGGTAGGATTGCGAGGCATAGGGCCAGGGTGAGGCTCTTGAAGAGGCCTCGGAGGAGGGTATGGCGTGAAGTGACGCAGGACATCCGACCCGCAATGGTAACGTCGGCTGGAAGATATCTAGCCTAGTTTAGGTTAATAAAGTGTTAAGACTAGGTCGTCCGGAGCGCGCGAGCCGTCGCCAGCTCGTCGGGTTATTAGGTGCGAAACGCTTATGGTGCTGGTCAACGGTGCCCAAGGGGTCAGGGTAATGCCATGTCGTCCGCCCCTGATGATGGGGAAACCTATAAGCCTTTGGCCGTGAAAGGCGTTGGGGCGGTTCAGCGAAGCGAACTGAAATTTAAGGTCGTGGTGCTTCATGATGACATCGCCCTGATTGCGAATGTGGACGGGATGAAGCTCATTGCGGAAACCTGCGTGACCTGTCCGTTGGGTCTGGTCTCGATCTTAGGCGGGCCAGCGCAGCGAAGGATATTCACCTGCGACTGCGGAGAGGCGCGCTGTTCGAGCGGACGGATCCCGCATGCGTTCAACGTCGAGCGACGCGGTGACGAGCTGATCTGGTCGCGGACAAATTACCCTGCTGGAAGTAGTTCGGTTTCCTTCGATCATCATCAGGCCTGCGTCGCGGCATGTCAGGCATTGCTGGAGCTGAAGGCGGCCGTGGACGCCCATCCTGACGGTATCGCGAGCTGCGCCGCCATGATGCCCGGCAAGTTCACATACGACGAGTTGTTGGGTTGTATCGAGCAATCGAAGCTCCTGGTAGCACAGAGGGCCTGATCCCGATATCAGGGCGGGTTAGCCCATGTCGTCTTACCTAGGGTCAGGCTTGAAGGCGTCCGGCCGACGTTATCATGACGGTATGCGATACCTCCTATTGCTGTCGGCTTTTTCCTACGCCGCTCTCTTCGCCGCTGAGATTTCTGTCCAGACCGGACCGAATGCTGATTTGGGAGGAGTTCGCCTACTGCCGCCGGACGACGAGTGGAATCGCGACGTTTCCAAGGATCCGGTGGATCCGTTGAGCGATGCCATCATCGCCTCGATCGGCCGTGATAAGGGGTTGCATGAAGATTTCGGCGTGGTCTGGAAGGGGCAGCCCGGAGGCATCCCTTACTATGTCGTCGGACGTGATCAGCCGGGCGTCCCGATCCAGTTCGGAGAGGGCAGGGAGGAAAGCGATCCGGGACCTTACCCGATTCCAGCGGATGTCATGATTGAGGGCGGTCCAGCCGCTAAGGGCGACCGCCACGTCTTGGTCTTCGATAAGGACAACGGGCGTCTCTACGAGCTCTTCAGTGCCTATCCCGTGGACGGCGGTAAGGCTTGGAAAGCCTATAGCGGTGCGGTGTTTGACCTCCGTAATCCGAAGCCCAGGCCCAAGGGCTGGACGAGCGCCGACGCCGCCGGCCTGCCGATTCTGCCGGGGCTGGCGCGTTACGACGAAATCGTTGGCGCCAAGAAGCTCATGCACGCCCTACGCTTCACCGTGACCAAGTCGCGTCGCGCTTATGTGCCGCCGGCGACCCATTTCGCTAGTCCTCATCGCGATGAGAACCTGCCGCCCATGGGCATGCGGGTGAGGCTCAAGGCGGACTATGACCTTTCTCGTTTCACCGGTTCCGCCCGCGTCATCCTGGAAGGCCTCAAGACCTATGGGATGATCGTGGCGGACAACGGCGGCGATTGGTTCATCAGCGGTGCCCCCGATGAACGCTGGGTGCACGATGAGCTCGTCCAGATCCGTAAGGTGAAGGGCCGCGACCTCGAAGTCGTCAAGATGGGCCCCGTCACCACGCGCTGATCAGCAACAGGAGCGGGATTTGCCGCGAGGGCTCGGCGCCGCGAGGTCGACGAGTCGGGAGAGGGCCGGGGGCAGGGGCGTGCGGCGGTAATGGCACCAACGGCCTTCCTTGCGTCGTTCGACGAGGCCGCATTTACGGAGCATCGCCAGATGGCGCGAGACGGTCGGCTGGTCGCGCCGCACGAAGGCCTGCAGATCGCAGACGCAGACTTCCTCTTTTCCAATACGTGCCAAGAGCTTGAGGCGCGTCGGATCGGACAGGCCGAGACAGATGGTCACGACCGTGGGAGAGGAGGTTGCCTGCTTGACTCCGGGCATGCGGCAACCAATATATATGCTAAAGCATATGCAACTTCTAAAACCCGCTCCGATGTCCCTCGGAGATTTTCGTCAGGCGTTGGCCGCGAGCCCCCAGCTCGGCCTGCGTTTCCGCCTGCCGACGGGTAGCCTAACCCCCATCCATCTGCACCTGACCGAAGTCGCCCGCGTCGAGAAGCGTTACATCGACTGCGGCGGGACCGTCCGGACGGACGTCTCGGCGCGCCTGCAGCTCTGGGCGGCCGATGACACCGATCACCGCGTGGGCTGCGCCAAGGCCTTGCAAGTGCTCGAGCGAGGCGCCGGCCTCGTCGGCGTGACCGACGTGCCGCTTGAGGTTGAACACGACTTCCCCTTCCTGACCGTCTTCCCGGTGGTCGGCTCCGTCGTCGAAGGCGGCGAGCGCATCTTTCTCCTCGCGGCCAAGCAGGCCGATTGCCTCGCGCCCGATGTCTGCATCCCGAAGGCGTGCACGCCGGGCGGCGGTTGCTGCTGAACTTTTATCCTACCCATGAGCAAACCCCTCATCCTCGTCCTCTGCACCGGTAATTCCTGCCGGAGCCATCTCGCGGAGGCCATCCTCCGTCGCGCCGTCGGTGGCGTCGCTGATGTCGCCAGTGCCGGCTCGAAGCCGGCCGGATACGTGCATCCCATGGCCCTCGAGGTCTTGAAGGAAATCGGCCTCGACGCCTCCGCGCACCGCTCCAAGCACCTCTCGGAGTTCCTTAACGTTCCCGTCTCGACCGTCGTGACCGTGTGCGGTAACGCCGACCAGGTCTGCCCGATCTTCCCCGGCCAGCTGAACCGCTATCACTGGGGCTTCAAGGATCCCGCGCACGCCACCGGTACGCCGGAGGAGATCCGCGATGAGTTCCGTCGGGTCCGCGATGAGATCAAACTCGTCTTCGAAGCTTACGCCGCCGGTCTGAAGGAAGCCGCCGGCCAGGCCAAGTGAGCATGAAGCGCCAGATCGCCGCGGAGTTCTTCGGGACGGGCTTGCTGTTGCTCGCTGTCGCCGGCTCCGGCGTCATGGGTGAGTCGCTGGCCGGTGGTAACGTCGCCGTCGCCTTGCTCGCCAACAGCCTCGCCACGGGCGCCGCGCTCTACGTCATCATCAGCCTGTTCGGCCCGGTGTCCGGCGCGCATCTTAACCCTGTCGTCACCCTGATGGCTTGGGTTGATCGCGCCATCGAGGCCCGTCAGGTCTTCGGCTATCTCGCGGCGCAAGTCGCCGGGGCGATCGCCGGCGTCTGGGCCGTGCATGCCATGTTTGGGCAGGCCATCCTGCAGGTTTCGACGAAGCCGAGGTCTTCCGCTGGGCTATGGTTCAGCGAACTCCTCGCCACGTTCCTGCTCTTGATGCTCATCCGCGCGGCTTCGTCCCGCCAGGATGCCAAGCTGCCGGCGTATGTGGCCCTCACCGTGACCGCGGGTTATTGGGCGACCTCCTCGACCTTCTTCGCGAACCCTGCGGCCACGCTCGCCCGCGGGTTCACCGATACGTTCGTCGGGATTCGTCCCGCCGATATCAGCCCCTTCCTGCTGGCTCAGCTGGCGGCTCTCGGTCTGGTGCTATTGGTCGCCCGGTGGCTGCGCCGTTGAACTGAAGGCGCACTAGGCCCGTTCAGGACTTCAGGTAGCGCTGGGCCAGTTCGATCCACAGCGGGATGCCCACGAGGAGGTTCAGCGGGAAATTGATCGTGAGCGAGAGACCGAAATACAAGGACGGGTTGGCTTCCGGCACCGTGAGTCGGAGCACGGCCGGGACGGCGATGAACGATGAGCTAGCGGCGAGCGTCATCAGCAAAGCACCGTCGCCGGCGGTGATCGAGAACCAGCGGCAGAAGAGCAGGGCGATCGCGGCGTGTACGAACGGAGAGATGGCTGCGTAGGCGAGGACCGGGGCCTGGCCCCAAGATACCTTGCTGAGGTTGCGGGCGACCATCAGGCCCATGTCCAGAAGGAACAAGGCCAGGATACATTTGAATAGGTCGAGGAAGACTGGTTGCAGCACGGCCTTGCCGGGTTCGGCGGAGACGTAGCCGATGACCATCGAACCCAGCAGCAGGATCTGGGTGCCGTCGGTGAGCGACTCATGCAGGATCTTCCCCGGTTTGATGCCGCTGGCCGCGGCGTCACCAGTCTGGTTGCGCAGGAAGCCGGCGGCGATCACCGCGAGTACGATGGCCGGAGATTCCATGATCGCCATCGCGGCGGACATATGACCGCCGAAGGCGAGTCCGGCGTCCTCCATGCGCTGCGTCGCGGCGATGAAGGCCACGGCGCTGACCGAGCCGAAACTTGCGGCGACGCCGACCGCATCGAAGGGGGGCAGGAACTTGCGGAGGAGGAAGTAGCCGAGCAGCGGGATGAGCGTCGCCAGGAGGATGGCGCAGCCCAGATCGGTGAGGACGCTTTGGTCGAAACCGGACTTGGCCAACGCGAAGCCCCCCTTGAGCCCGAGCGAAATCAGGAGCATCTGGCACAGCATCCGGGACGCCTGGGCGGGAATTTCCAGATTTGAGCGGACCAAGCCGGCGAACATACCGAACCCGAAAAAGAGCAGGGTTGGGTCGAGTAGTTTTTGCATAGACATTCCCTTGGGGTCACACTTCAATTGGTTAAATACTATTCTAAAAATAAATAACATAGTATTTAACCTATGAATGTAACCTTCCGCCAACTCCAACTTTTCCGTGCCCTGGTCTCCACTGGTAGCATCAGTGGCGCCGCCAAGGAAGCCAATGTCACGCAGCCGACCGCTTCGGTGCATCTGCGCGATCTCTCCGAAGCCGTCGGTCTGCCTTTATATGAGGTGATCGGCCGTAAGGTCTTCCTCACTGAAGCCGGCCGCGAGCTCGCCAAGGCGGCGCGCGGCGTGCAGGTCGAGTGGGATTCCTTCGAGCAGAACATCCAGACCATGCGCGGAGGCGAGAGCGGGCTGCTCAAGGTCTCGATGGTCAATACCGCGCAGTATTTCGCGCCGCGTCTGCTCGGCTCATTCTGCGCGTCCCGTCCTGGCGTGGACGTCTCGATGGTGTTGCTCAACCGCGACGGCGTCATCGAACGTCTGCGTCAGAACAACGACGATCTCTACATCATGTCGCGTCCGCCGGCCGACTTGGCGCTCAGCGCGACGGCCTTCATGTCCAACCCGCTCGTCGTGGTGGCGCCGGCCGGTCATCGCTTGTCGAAGCAGCCCGCCGTGCTGCTCAATGAACTCGGCGATATCCGCTTCATCACCCGCGAGCGGGGATCAGGCACACGCCTTGCCGCTGAAGATTACTTCCGTCAGCGTGGTTTCGAACCCTCCATACGTTTCGAACTCGGCAGCAATGAGGCGATCCTCGAAGCCGTCGCCGGCGGGATGGGTGTCGCGGTCGTCTCCGCGCACGCCATTCGCAAGGGGTCTCATCCTGAGTTGGTCACGCTGCCGCTCGAAGGCTTCCCGCTGCAGTCCAGCTGGCAGATCGTCCATCCTTCCGGACGTCGGTTGTCCCCGTTGGCCGCGGCCTTCAAGGCCCACCTCATCACGGCGGCCAAGGAGATCATCGGCTCCAAGGAGATCCCCGGACTGGTGGCCTGAGGCCGGGATATCCGGTTGCGGCGATGGGCGCTGATGTCTCTGATGAGGCATGCCCCGCACGCTAAGCCATTGCCTCGGATTCTGGCTGCTCTGCGCGACGATTCTTTCGCCCGCTCTTGGCGCCGCGGTAGAGCCGTCGGTTGAGCGAGCGCATGCGGAGACTTGGCGGCGCTTCATCGACGAGCATGGCATCATGCGGGATTACGTCGGTGAGCTCCCGACTCCGGAGGATTGTCGTCTGGGTAAGCCCAACGCCATCGGTTGGTGGAGTCCGATCGAGAACGGCCCGATGTTCACCGGGATGTATCTGCATGCCATGGTCGAACGGGCGCGTCGTACTGGTGCGATCTCCGATAAGGAACAGGCCCGCAGACTCGCGCAGGGACTCCTGAAGTGCGCCTCCGTTTCGGATGTCCCCGGGTTCGTCGCCCGTGGCGTCGGCTCGGATGGCAAGTGTCACTATCCGCTGAGCTCCGATGACCAGATGCACCCGTGGTTCCTCGGCCTGCACGCCTATCTCGCGACCGATATCCCGACGGCGGACGAGCGCACGGTCCTCGTGGCGAAAGTCCGCGAGGTCGCCGGGGTCCTGGAGGCGAATGGTTGGAGGGTGCCTTGCGACGGTGCGTTCATGGGCGATTTCCGCGGTGGCTTCAAGGGCGAGCATTTCCGTGACGCCGCGAGGTATCTCTACCTGCTCCGCGCGACGTATGATATGACCGGCGACGCCGTCTGGCTAGAGCGCTATCGGCAGGCCCTGGCTGAGAAGCCGCCCGGCTCGGCCGAGACGCGTCGCGAGATCTGCGCATTGGGATGCCCTCGGGACCTTGGCTTCATTCCGACCCTACAGAAGGGACAGTTCTGGATCTATGTCGGCACCCAGGCGGGCCTTGCTCGTCTCGCCGCCGCCGAGACGGACGCCGCCGCGAAAGCCGCTTATCGCAAGGGGCTCGAGGTCACGGCGCAGTTCGCGCTGTCGTCGGTCGATACCCACGCGATGTTCGATAACGGCGACCAAGGGTTCTTCGGCACCGCGGACTGGCGGGTCGCCAATGCGACGTGGTTTCCGCAGCCGACGCAGAAAGAGGCCGAACGCCTGGCCAAGATCGTGGATTACAAGAAGCGGGGCCCTCGCAAGAACTACGAGGCCACCTGGATGCGTCACCCCTTGGCCGCCGCCGCTGTCGTGGCGTTGGCGCGCGACGCCTCCGCGCGTCCTCAGGTGCTCAAGGCAATCCGCCACTACGACTACGCCAAGCTGAACATGGCGGAGTTCTTCTTCGCTGAAGTCGCCTATTACGCCTTACCGGAAATCAAATGAGCAAACCTCTACCCGTCCGTCGTCTGGTCCGCGCTTTTTTCATCGGCGCGGCGGTCGTCGTGCTGCTCTGCATGCCATGGGTCCTGGCGGCCGAGGCTTTCGGCTGGAATCAACGTCCGGCGCATCTGCTTCAGAGTTTCATCGCCATCCCGATCGCCTTCCTGTCATCGGGGATTTTCCTCTGGCTGCGATCTCCGGAGGACGCTCCGGCCTGGGAGCGAAGGGCGGCTTGGGCGGTCTGGGTTCTTTCCGGCGCCTGGGTGGCGATGCTGGCGTGGGTGTTCGTTGCCTTGGCTCGCGGTATGTTCCCTGGGCCGGCCTGAGCGGTCAGCGGTGGCTTGCCAGCCGAGGAGGGAAGGACAGAGTGAGCCTACCCCTATGAATCATCGCATCGCTCTCCTATTCGCTGCCGCCGTCCTCTTGTCTGGTTGTGCCAACTATGCTGTCCAGCCCGTCCTGCATCCCGGCACGGAAAAGCGTCACGAGTCCTTCAATGAGATCTCGAAGAAGGGCGAAGCCCAGCTCGTCTTCCTCGGTGACTCGATCACCCATGGTTGGGAAGGGAAGGGCAAGGCCGTCTGGACGAAGGATTGGGCCCCGCTCAAGGCCGCGAACTTCGGTATCGGTGGCGACCGCACCGAGCACGTCCTCTGGCGTCTCGAGCATGGCAACTTTGACGGCCTCAAGCCCAAGGCGATCGTCCTGATGATCGGTACGAACAACACCGGCCACCAGGGACGTCCGCAGAAGGAGCTCAATGGCGCCGTCTACGAGTGCACCGCCGAGCAGACCGCTGAAGGCATCAAGGCCATCCTCGGCCAGCTGCGTCAGAAGTGCCCCGACGCCAAGATCCTCGTCCTCGGCATCTTCCCTCGCGGCGCGAACAAGGAGGACAAGTTCCGCCAGCAGAACGAGGCCACCAACGCCATCGTGAAGGGTTACGCGGACGGCCAAAAAATCTTCTTCCTCGATGTCGGCGCCAAGTTCCTCGAAGCCGACGGCACACTCTCCAAGACCATCATGCCTGACCTTCTGCACCCGAATGAGAAGGGTTATCAGATCTGGAGCGATGCCATCAAGGCGGACGTCCTCGCCCTGCTTCGCTGATTTATACTATGGATGGCATAGAGCATCATAAATGCCTCTATATTGTTTCCCTCATAGGCAGGTTTTAAGGGAAGTTTGATTTGCATCTTGCGAGTCAGCCAGCGATTTAGTGCGCCATGGCTGACTCCAAGAATGCGGGAAGTTCTTCGTCGTCTTCCTCTGATCCGGACGAAGGACATTCACAGGAAATCCGTCTGATCGGCTTCCTCGCCCGCCAGGCCGGTCTGGCGCCCGATGCGTCGCGTATCGCCGGAGCCCTTTCCGCTCACGCCGACGAGGAGCCCCTTGAACGTATCGCCGCCGCCTTACCTTCCGCCGGCCTCAAGGCCGATGTGTGCCGCATGCCGCTCTCCTCGGCCCTCTGGCAGGCCAGGGCCTCGTTGCCGTTGATCATCCACAACGAAGCCATTGGGTTCAACGTCGTCGTCGGCGGCGGTCTTTTCCGTGAGCGCCTCGCCTCCTTTGATGGTGACGAGAAGACCTATGTCGTGACCCGGACGGCTTTGGTCCAGCAGCTTGGCCTGGCTTCGGCGCACGCCGAGGTCGAGGTCGCCTTCGTCTCTCCGACCATGCCGGCCGAGGGGCTCAAGGGGCGGGATGATGACAATCATCAGCACGACCATCATCCCAGTCCGATCAGTCGCTTCATCGGCCTCATGCGGCCGGAGTCCTCGGACATCGCCACCATCCTCATCTTCAGTCTCGTCACCGGCCTGCTCTACCTCGCCCTGCCTCTCGCCATCAACGGCGTGGTCGGTAATCTCGCGTTCGGCACGCAGTCGACACCTTTCCAGCAGGCGCTGATCTTCATCACCATCGCGCTGACCGGCTGTCTCGTGCTCTCCGCGATCATCCGCGGCCTGCAATATGTCGTCGCCGAGCATATCCAGCGACGGATCTTCGTCCGGCTCGCGGCGGACATGGCCTGGCGCCTTCCGCGCGTCCGGACGCAGGCCCTCGACGGCGTGCACGCTCCGGAGATGGTGAACCGTTTCCTCGACGTCGTCACGGTGCAGAAGAGCTCGGCGATGCTCCTGCTGAACGGCATCAACATCGTCGTCGGGGCCGTCGTCGGCCTGGTCGTGCTCGGTTTCTACCACCCGTTCCTGCTCGCCTACATGTTCGTGACCCTGCTCGGGCTGGGCTTCGTGGTCTATGTCCTTGGTCGGGGCGCGATCGCCTCCAGCCTGGCCGAATCCCGCAGCAAGTATGCGGCGGTCGGCTGGCTCGAAGAGGTCGCCCGCTACCCGCGCCTGTTCAAGGGGCCTTCGGGCCTCGCCTTGGCGGGCGAGCGGACCGATGAGCTCGCCCGTAATTACCTCGAGGCGCGCGCCTGGCATTTCCGCGTGCTCATGCGGCAGATCATCGGCCTGCTCACCCTTGAGGTGCTGGCGACGGCGGCCTTGCTGATCGTGGGCGGAGGTCTCGTGCTCAGCCAGCAGCTCACGCTCGGACAGCTGGTCGCCAGCGAACTCATCGTCAGCGCGGTCGTCGCTTCTTTCGCCAAGCTGGGCAAGCAGTTCGAAGCTTGGTATGATGCGCTCGCCGCCGTCGATAAGCTCGGGCACCTCGTCGACTTCGAGACCGACCGTGAGGGCGGCGAGATCCCCGTCGGCGATCCGGCCGGAGTTTCGCTCGAACTCCGCGACTTATCCTTCGCCTATCCGGGCGGCCGTGAGCTCTTGAGCGGTCTCCACGTCAAAGTCCCTGCCGGCGGCCGGCTGGCCTTGTCGGGGGCGCAGGGCAGCGGTTGCAGCACGTTGCTTGACCTGGTCTCCGCCATGCGTGAACCCACCGGAGGCACTCTCCTGGTGGACGGTCTCGACCTGCGCTCATGGGATCTGGAAGCCTATCGCTGCCAGGCCATGGTGTTGCGTTCGCAGGATATCCTGAGCGCCAGCCTGATGGATAACCTCCGGCTCGGCCGCCCCGACATCACCCTCGGCCAGGTCCAGGCCGCGTTGACCGAAGTCGGCCTGCTGTCGGACGTCCTTGCGATGCCGGACGGACTTTCCACGAAGCTCGTCACCGGCGGCCTTCCACTGTCCAGCCGCCAGCGGAACCGCCTGCTCATCGCCCGCGCGTTGCTCCATCGTCCCCGGCTGCTCGTCATCGACGAATTTCTCGACGGCATGGATCCCGAGAACACCACCCATCTCGTGGACCTCGTCATGGCCCCGGAACGTCCGTGGACGTTGCTGCTGGCCACCCGTGACCCCCAGCTGCTCCGTCGCTGCCCGACGGTCCTCAACCTCGCTTCTTCCCACGCATGAGCTCGTCCACCGACACCTCCGCTCCTGCCCTGCGCGGCCGTCTGCCTGCCTTGCTGCTGGCCGGATCCTCTTTCCGCATCCGGTTGCTTTCCCGGATCGCCGGCCTGGGCTTCGTCGCCATCCTGCTGGCCATCTGGTTCCTGCCTTGGCAGCAGTTCGTGCGCGGCTCCGGCAAGGTCATCGCTTTCGATCCGCTCGAACGACGCGTGAACGTCGAGGCGCCCGTCGCGGGCCTCGTCCGCAAGATGTATGTGCTCGAAGGCCAGAAGGTGAAGGCCGGCGAAGTGCTCGCAGAACTGCAGGACAACGACCCGAACCTGCTGAACAACCTCAAGGCCCAGCGCGGCTCCTTGTCCGACCGTCAGGCCGCCACCCGTCGTCGCATCGAGGATCTCGATCTCCAGATCCGTCAGCTCGAGCTCGCCCGCGGACAGTCCGTGGACGCCGCCCGTCAGCGCGTCGTCGCCGACAAGATCGCCGCGGAGACCGCCGCGCTCAACTTCACGCGCACCAAGGAACTCAAGGACGGCGGCCTCGTCTCGGTCCGTGACTACGAACTCGCGATCCAGTCCCGCGACAGCACCGGCGCCGCGCTCGTGGCCGCCGAGGCGACCCTCGGCCGCACCGAAAGCGAGTTCAGCGCCACCATCGCCGGTGTCCGCGCCCAGCGTGGTTCGGCCCAGTCTGACCTCGCCGCCGTCGAGCGTGACCTCGGCGTCATCGACGTCCAGATCAGCCAGAACGAACGCCAGCTCGTGCGCGCCCCGCGCGACGGCATCGTGCTCTCCGTCCAGGCGACCGACGGCACCTACCTCCGCCCCGGCAGTCCCATCTGCGTCGTCATTCCCGAGACCGACAGCCGCTTCGTGGAGATCTGGCTCGAAGGCAATGACATGCCTCTGCTCCAGTCGCGCATGACCAAGCCCGACGGCACGGTGATCCCGGGCAGCCCGGTGCGCCTGCAGTTCGAAGGCTGGCCCGCGATCCAGTTCGTCGGCTGGCCCAGCGTCGCCATCGGCACGTTCGGCGGCGAAGTCGTCTTCGTCGACGCAGCCGGCGATCCCTCCGGTAAGTTCCGCGTGGTCGTGGCTCCGGACGCCGACATCGTGATGCGTGACGGCAAGCCGACGAAAGTCGGGTGGCCAGGTAACCGCTGGCTGCGCCAAGGTGTCCGCGCCAACGGTTGGGTCCTGCTCCAGCAGGTGCCTCTCTGGAAGGAAATCTGGCGTCAGCTCAACGGCTTCCCGCCGGTCGTCGCTATGGATGAACCTGGCAAGGAGGCGAAGAAGTGAGGTGGCTCGCGCTCATCGCCTGGCTGCCGGCCTGGCTGGTCGCGGCGGAGCCTTTGCGCCTGCCGGAGGTGCTCACGAGCGTCAAGGAGCGCTATCCGCCCTTGCTCATCGCGATGATCGAGCAGGATATCGCCGCCGGGCGCCTGCGTCAGGCGGACGGAGCCTTCGACTTGGGTTTCGCCTTGCGGGCGGGAATCACCCCTAAGGGCTATTATGATGGTGAGACCACCGATGTCGCCTTGGAGCAGCGCCTGCCTTTCTGGGGCGCGAATGTCTTCGCTGGTTATCGTCGTAGCAGCGGCCTGTTGGCCGACTACGACAAGGACCGTACCCAACGGGACGGCGAATTTCGCGCGGGGCTGCGCTTCAACCTGCTCCGCGACGGACCGATTGACCGCCAGCGGGCCGAGCGGCTGAAGGCCCGGTTGGACCTGAATCTGGCCGACCCGTTCATCGAGCGCCAGCAGCTCGATATCATCCGTTCCGCCACGCGCTCCTATTATCAGTGGGCGGCCGCCGGTCTCCGCGAGACCGTCGCCCGTGAGCAGCTAAAGGTGGCCGAAGACCGCGCCGCCGCGCTGACTGAGCAGGCCAAGAAGGGGATGGTCGCCCCGATCGTCGTCACCGACAACGAGCGTCTCATCGTGAGCCGCCAACTGATCGCGACCCAGGCACGCCGCCGCTTCGAGGCCGCGGCCTTGGAACTTTCCTTGTTCTACCGTGGTCCGGACGACCTGCCCATCACGGCGGCGCGCGATCGCTTGCCTAAGGACCTGCCCATCGCCGAACTCCCCGAGCGCATGGGCGATGTCTCGTTGCTCGAGGCCGTGGCGGAGCTTCGTCCCGAGCTCCGTCGGGTCCGGTTGCTCAAGGAGAAGGTCGAGGTCGACCTGCGCCTCGCCCGCAATGACACGTTGCCTAATCTCGACCTGACCTTCGGGGTCACCCGTAACCAGGGCGACGGACCTTATAACGATGTCCGTCGTGACGAGTCGCGCGCCGGTCTCGAGTTCCGCCTGCCCATCCAACGGAACGAGGCCTTGGGTCGCACACAGGTCTCCGAGGCCGAGTTGCGTCGCCTCGAGCAGGACCTGTATTTCGTCCGCGACCGCATCCGCGTCGAGGTCAAGGACGGCTGGTCCGCCTTGGCCGCCGCCCATGAACTGCTCGGCGCCGCCAAGCGTAACGTCGAGCTGTCCGCCATCCTCGTGAAAGCCGAACAGACGCGCTTCAGCCAAGGCGCCACGGACCTGCTCGCGCTGCAGATCCGCGAACAGGCGCTGCTCGAAGCCCAGTTTTCCGAAGTCACCGCCCAGGCGGATTTCTTCACCGCGCTCGCCGACTACCGCGCCGCGATCGCCGCCGATCTCAAGAAGTAGGCGAAAGGTTCAGGCCTGCTTCAGCGAAGACATGTCGATCACGAAACGATAACGTACGTCCTGCTTGATCATGCGGTTCCAGGCTTCGTTGATCTTCTGAATGGGGATCAGTTCGATGTCCGAGACGATCCCGTGCTTCGCGCAGAAATCGAGCATCTCCTGGGTCTCGGCGATGCCGCCGATGCAGGAGCCGGCGAAGTTACGGCGCGGCATGATCACGCTGAAGGCGTGGACCGCCAGGGGCTTCTCCGGCACGCCGACGAGGCAGAGCGTGCCGTCGAGCTTGAGGAGCGCCATGTAGGCGTTGAGGTCGTGCTGGGCCGAGACGCAGTCCAGGATGAAGTCGAAGGAGCAACCGTGCTTGGCCATCGCGGCGGGATCGCTCGAGACAACCACCTCATGTGCGCCCAAGCGGAGGCCGTCGGCGACCTTGGACGGCGATGTGGTGAAGAGCACGACGTGCGCGCCGAAGGCCCGGGCGAACTTCACGCCCATGTGACCGAGGCCACCGAGTCCGACCACGCCGACCTTCTGGCCCGGGCCGACCTTCCAGTGGCGGAGGGGCGAATAGGTCGTGATGCCGGCGCAGAGCAGGGGGGCCGTGGCGGCGAGGTCCAGACCCTGCGGGACGCGGAGGGTGAAGGCTTCGTCGACGACGATATGGGAGGAGTAGCCGCCGAAGGTATGTCCGCCGAGGTGCTTGTCGGGGCTGTTATAAGTGAACGTGGCTCCCGTGAGGCAGAACTGCTCCAGGCCTTTCCGGCAGCTCGGGCAGGTGCGGCAGGAATCGACCATACAGCCCGTGGCGCCGATGTCGCCGACCTTGACCTTCGTGACCTTGGCGCCCACCGCGGTGACGCGACCGACGATCTCGTGTCCCGGGACGCAGGCATAGTTCGTGCCTGGCCATTCGCCGCGGGCGGTATGCACGTCGGAGTGGCAGACGCCGCAGAAGAGGATCTCCATCGCGACGTCCGTCGGGCCGGGTGCGCGCCGGGCGATCTGCATCGGGGCGAGCAGGGAGGTGGGGGCGGCGGAACCGTAGGCCTTGGCGGTGGTGGTCATGGAAGGAGAGCCAGATAGGTATGCCTAATCAAGTGGGAGGCAAGCCGGGGAGAATCATCGGGCGAAGGTTGGTGGTTTGACCTGATTTCCTTCCGACCGGGCCTGCGGGTAGGATGGAGCATGCCATCCGTCATGCCGCCATCGGTGACCGTCGCCTCACTTGACAGAATTCTGTACATTCGGCAGACTGATCCGATGAAGACCGTCTCTTACACCGATGCCCGCAACCAGCTCGCCAGCCTCATGGAGGCCGCCAACGCTGACCGCGAGCCCGTGGCCATCACCCGTAACGGCGCCGCCTCCGTCGTGCTCGTCGACGCCGCCGAATACGCCGCCATGGCGGAGACCTTCCATCTCCTGTCCTCGCCGCGTAACGCCGACCGCCTCCGTAAGGGCCTGGCCGAATTCAAGGCCGGCAAGTTCAAGAAGGCCTCCCGTGGCTGAGGTCCGCTGGTCGACGGGAGCCTTGGAGGATCGGGCTTACTGGCGGCAGGCGGAGCCGCGAACCTATGACCGGCTCGAGCGTCTGCTGGCCGATATCGCCAGGGCCCCGTTCAAGGGGGTAGGTAAACCTGAACCCTTGAAAGGCGACCTTTCCGGCTGGTGGTCCCGCCGTATCACCTTGGAGCACCGCCTGGTCTATCGGGTCGAGAAGGGCGCGATTTACGTCCTCCAGGCCCGTTATCATTACTGAGGCCGGCGAAGCCCCTGTTCAGCCTTCCGTCGGATCGTAGAGGCCTTGGCGCACGACGAAGCGGATGACGCCGGCGACGTCGTGGACGCCGAGCTTGCGCATCAGGTTCGTGCGGTGGTTCTCGACCGTCTTGGCGCTGATATCGAGTTTCACCGCGACTTCCTTGCTCGAATAGCTCTTGGCCAGCAGCACGGCGATTTCCTTTTCGCGCTCCGTGAGGGTCGCGCCCTTGGCGTCGACGTCGCTTTCCGGCGCCGTGAGCGCGTCGGCCATGGCCTTCTGGAAGGCGTCGCTGAACCACGTGTCGCCGGCGGCGACCGCGTCGACCGCCTGGCGGAGTTCGGACAGGCGGGCGCTCTTCGGTACGTAGCCACGGACCCCGGCCTTGAGGAGGCCGCGGGCGATCTGCTTCTCGGACTTCGCCGAGAAGATCAGCACCTTGAGGTCGGGCTGCGTATCGTGCAGCTGGCGGAGGACTTCCAGACCGCTGATGCCCGGGAGCAGGATGTCGAGGATGAGGATGTCCGGCTTGAGCTGCTTCGCGAGCGCGAGACCTTCGTGGCCGTCGGCGGTCGAGCCCAGCACGCGATAGGCGCCCCGGGCCTCGAGCATCTCGATGATGAGTTCGCAGATGGCCGTCTGGTCTTCCACGACCACGACGGATTTCGCCTTCCGGACAGAGGTCTTCATGGGGGTGAACCCTATACTGGCCGGCCCCGGGCCGCAGGCGAACGCAAAAAGGCGTCGATTGGTAACAATCTTATTCCGACGCCGGGTCGACCAGCCCCTGCCGGACCACGAAGCGGACCAGCCCGGCGACGTCGCGGACGCCGAGCTTGCGCATCAGGTTGGCCCGGTGGTTCTCGGCGGTCTTGATGCTGATGTGCAGGCGACCGGCGACCTCCTTGCTGCTGTGGCTCTGGGCGATGAGGACGGCGATCTCGCGTTCGCGCGGGGTCAGCTGGTCGATCATGCCGTCGCCCAGGAAGGAAGGCGAAGCGAGGGCCTGGCGGACGGTCCGGCTGAAGTCTTCATTAAACCAGGTGTTGCCGAGTGACAGCGCCTCGAGGGCCTTGCGAAGCTCGGACAGCGGGCCGTTCTTGTTCACGAAGCCATGGATGCCGGCCTGCATGAGGGCGCGCACGATGTGTGGCTCCTGTTTGCCTGAGAAGATGAGGACCTTCATCGCGGGCAGGCTGCCGCCGAGCCGGCGCAGGATCTCGATGCCGCCCACGCCGGGCATGATTACGTCGAGCACCAGGATGTCGGGCTTGAGGCGCAGGGCGAGTTCGATGGCGCTGAGCCCGTCGGAGGCCGTGCCGACCGAGACGCAACGCGGGTGGGATTGCACCATCTCCGAGACCAGGTCGCACACCGCGGACTGGTCCTCCACGACCAGCACCCGCTTCTTGGCAAGGAGGGCGTCCGCACCCGTAGGCTTGAGGGGCTGTGGGTAACTGGGAGTCCCGGGTGACGGCCGGGTGACACGGAGTTTACGCAATGAAGTCTTCATGGATTCGATACATGAGATATCTCCTGTTTTGCGGTTTATTATCAATGGAAAGACGATGGGGCTTATTCCTCATCAATGCCTAAGAGAAATGGATTAGCACTCGTGTTGGCCCTCCTGGCCATGTCGGCCTGTCTCGGCCTCATTTTCCTGCTGACGGGTCTCGCGCGGACGGAAAGCGCCCTGGCGGCGCGGTTTGTCGACATGACCCATTTGCGTACGGCCGCCCAAGGGGCCGCCTTACGAGGCCTGGCTGAGCTGCAGTCGGCCGCGGGTCCGGATGTCGCCTACACATATCAGACTACCCACAACGGGCTCCGCGTCGGCCGGGGTTCGTCCGTCTTGATGCCCGAGGGCGAGGCGGAAATCGATGGCCTCCGTTGGCGTTGGTCGGTCGAGGATCTTTCCATGTCCCATGATCTCGCCTCCCGGCCAATGGCGACCCGGCAGGCATCGGCTTGGGCGAAGAGCATGGCGGGTCGGCCCAAGCTTCCGCACGCCTTGGTGGTTGAGCCGACAACGGAGCAAGTCAGGGCGCTGGAGGTGGGTGGACCTGCGCT
>Ga0208723_1000147_pt1 | contig 25665 bp, 18 predicted proteins | sample LakMenEpi31Aug12_FD_150750 | JGI IMG/M metagenome (GOLD analysis project Ga0208723, IMG submission 150750) | Freshwater microbial communities from Lake Mendota, WI - 31AUG2012 deep hole epilimnion (SPAdes) | ecosystem: Environmental > Aquatic > Freshwater > Lake > Epilimnion/Euphotic zone ...
CCCCTCTCCGGCCTGGCTGACGAAGCCGCTGACGACATCGTCGGCCAGATCGCCGCGCACCAGGCACTGGGCTGGAAGGCCATTGAGCTCCGCCTCCTCAACGGCAAGCAGTTCTCCGGCCCAGCCGTAAGCGATGACGAGTTCAAGCACGCCGTCGACAAGATCGAAGCCGCCGGCATGCGGGTCAGCAGCTACGCCTCCGCCATCGGCAACTGGAGCCGACCCATCACGGGCGACTTCGCCACCGACCTCGCCGACCTCAAGGTCCTCATCCCGCGCATGCAGCGCACCCGCACGAAGTTCGTCCGCACGATGAGCTGGGTCCGCGGCGACGTCTCCGAAGACATCTGGCGCGACGAAGGCGTCCGCCGCTACCAGGAGATGGCCAAGCTCGCCGCCGACGGAGGCATCATGCTCCTGCACGAGAACTGCGAAGGCTGGGGCGGCCTTTCCGGCACCAACGCCCGCCGCTTCATCGAAAGCGTCGACCATCCCAGCGTCCGCTACCTCTTCGACATCGGCAACACGGTCTCGTACGGCCAGGAGACCATGCCCTTCTACCGCGAGATCCTGCCCTACGTGGAATACGTCCACATCAAGGACTGCCGGCGCAACCCGCAGGGCGGCAAGAGCAGCGCGTTCACCTACGCCGGCGAAGGCGATGCCCTTGTCCGCGAGATCCTTACCGACCTCATCGCCCGTGGCTACAAGGCCGGGGTCTCCATCGAACCCCACGTCGCCAGCATCGTCCACCTCGGCGAAGGCACCAAGGCCTCGCCCCAGGAACGCTTCGACTCCTACGTCCGCTACGGACGCGGCCTGGAGAAGCTCCTCGCCGGGATCCCCGCCCGCTGATGCGCCGCCTGCTCCTCGCCCTGCTCGCGACGTGCGCGCTGCGCGCCGCCGAGCCCATCGTCTCCTGCGATTACGCGGACGATGCCGCGGCCGCCAAGGCCTGGCGGGCGGTGGAAGGCTCGCCGACGGCCCGCATCGGGCAGGACGACATCGCCCACGTGCTCAGGCTCGACTGTAACTTCAGTACCAACAAGCGGGCCCGCACCTACTGGGATCACAAGGTCGACCTGGACCTTTCCACCTCCGAGGGCATCCGCCTCGAGGTCCGTTGCCGCGACCGCGCGCCGATCGCGCAGTTCCATGTCTATTTCGAAGCACCAGGCGGCTGGTACAACGCCAGCTTCACCCCGCAGCGGACCTCGGAATGGACCACCGTCGAGATCCGCAAGGACGCGGCCAAGACCGAGGGCAACCCCGCCGGCTGGAAGCAGATCAAGACGATCCGCATCGCCGCCTATCGCGCTGAGGACAAGGACGCCTATTTCGAGATCCGCAGCCTCCGCAAACTCGGGCAGCTGGGCGACGACACCCACGTCCTTCTGCTCAAGACACCTGACGCCAAGGAACGCTTCGACGAACGTCTCTCGCGTCAGTTGTCGGCGCGCGGCCTCCGCCACGCCAGCGTCACCGAAGCCGAACTCAGCCCGGCCACGCTCGACAAGACGGAGCTGCTCATCCTGCCTAACAACACCCGGCTCACCGACGAGGCCACGACCGCGATCGAAGGCTACCTGCGGAACAATGGCCGACTCCTGGCCTTCTATTCGCTGCCCCCTCGCCTTCTCGCCGCCGCCGGCATCGGCGCCGGCAAGCACCTGCTCGCCGACCCCAAGGGACGCTTCGCCTCGATTCGACCGGTCGACGCCTCGCTGGTCGGCGCGCCTACCATCACCGGCCAGGCCTCTTGGAACATCATCGCGCACCAACCGGTCGCCAGTCGCAGCCGCACCGTCGCCGAATGGTTCGACGACGCGGGCAAACCCTCCGGCTTCCCCGCCATCATCGCCTCGGATAACACCGTCCTGATGACGCATGTGCTCCTCGACGACGACAAGGAGAACAAATCCCAGCTCCTGCTCGCCATGGCCGGCCTGCTCCGTCCGGCCATCTGGCACGACAGCATCGCGGTCAAGCTGCGCCGCCTCGATGAGCTCGGCGAATTCAAGGATTTCGCCGCCGCCTGCGCCTTCGTGCGTTCTCGTCCGGGAGCGACGCCGATGGCGCTGACCCGACTCGATGCCGCGATCGCCGCGAAGGCCGACGCCCTCGCCCAGGAAAAAGCCGGCCATTTCACCCAATCCCTCGCCAGCGCCGACCGGGCTATGCGTCTCTTTCAGGAAGCCTATTGCCTCGCGCATCCGGCCAAGCCGGGCGAGTTCCGCGCCGTCTGGTGCCACAGCGCCTACGGCGTCAAGAACCGTACCTGGGACGACGCGATCCTCAACCTGAAGGACAACGGCTTCACCGCGATCTTTCCCAACATGCTCTGGGGCGGGGTCGCCTACTACCCCAGCACGGTGCTGCCCGTCGCGCCGGACATCGCCACCAAGGGAGATCAGATCGCCGAATGCCTCGCCGCCTGCCGCAAGCACGGCCTCCAGATCCACGTGTGGAAGGTGGACTGGAACCTCGGACGCGACGTCCCCAAGGCATTCGTCGACAAGCTCCGCTCCGAACACCGCCTGCAGATGAGCGACACCGGCGAAGAAGAACCCTGGCTCTGCCCCTCGAACCCGCTCAACGCCGCATTGGAACGCGACGCGCTCGTCGAGGTCGCCCGGAATTACCCCGTCGACGGCATCCACTTCGACTACATCCGCTACCCGGACGGACGTCACTGCTTCTGCCCGCCCTGTCGCGTACGTTTCGAACAGGCCACCGGCAGCCCCGTGGCCAAATGGCCGGCCGACGTGCAACCCAAAGGTGTCCGCCGCGAAGCCTGGATCAAGTGGTGCCAGGAGAACATCAACACCGTCGTCCGCACGACCAGCGAGCAAGTCCGCAAGGTCCGCCCAGGCATCAAGGTCAGCGCGGCGGTATTCCGCCAATGGGACCAGGACAGCCGCGTCGTGATGCAGGACTGGAAACTCTGGTGCGCCCAAGGCTGGCTCGATTTCGTCTGCCCGATGGACTACACCGAAAGCGAGACGGGGTACGACAGCTGGATCCGTCAGCAGAAACAGTGGGCCGGCCCGGCCGGGTTGGTCCCCGGCATCGGCATCACGTCATCGCGCACCACGCTCGCCCCCGATGCGGCCGTCCGCCAGATCGAGATCACCCGTCGCCACGAGACCCAAGGCTTCATCCTGTTCAATTACGGCGAACGCGAGGCCCGGGAAATCATCCCGACGCTCGGACTCGGCCCCACCCGACGCTGATCGGCACAATTGGCTGGCTCTCCCGCCCCTGCCCCTCATCCCTTTCCGCATGTCTTCCGAACCGACGCCTCCCTTCGACGGCCCCCAGCTGGGCGACACGGTCGACGGCCTCACGCTCATCGCGGTCGGCATCCGGGACACCTTCACTGAAGTCCTCCCCGCGCATCGCGACGCCTTCACGCTCCTCAATGAGTGGATGAGCGGCATCCGCCTCTATGAGCTAGAGGACGCCCTCGACCTCGACGCCAACTTCTGGGACGAACTCCTCGACTGCGACTACGAGGTCGGCGAAGGCGAGATCGACGGGGATAAGCCCGGCGAAATGGTGACCATCTACGACGTCTGGGCCGACGCCCAGCAGACCGAGGCCTGCCGCGACAAGCTCTTCGCCCGCCTCGAAGAACTCAAGGCCATGGCGGTCGACGTCCTGCCTCCCGGCCTGCACAACGCCGCGAAGTCGCACCAGACGCCGACCGAGACGCTCAAGCTGCTCGCTCAGCTGGCCGACTGATCACTCGCTGCGCAACCAAGCTAGCGAGGTCCTCCGCAGGCGCAGCACGTTAAGGTAGGTCTTCTTGGCGCTGTCACCGGCGCAATAGGCGAGCAGGACATCGTCGCCCACGAAATGGATGGCCGTGTAGCAATACCAACCATCCGGATCCCCTTCGAGGACCTTGGGAGCCCCCCAGGTGGCCCCGCCGTCCTTTGAGATCGCCGCGACCAACGGGCTCCGCTTGCCCTTCGGGAAAGGCACCCGGCCGGAATGGTCGTTAAAGACAGCGAGAAGTTCAGAGGAACCCGGGATACGCTTGATGCTCGCAGGTGAAACGGGCGAAGCGAGGGTCGTCGGCACGGGGGCGCTCCAAACTTTGCCGCCATCATTGGAGACGAAGCCATATTGGAAACCCGCATCGGTACGGGCCCAGGACCAGAGGGATCCGTCGGCTTTCTCGACCAGGCCGGGCTCCTGCAGGCCGCTGCCAGAGCGGACCGGCATCGCCCACCAGTTGGCCGACTCCTGCCACGTCTTCCCGTCGTCATCCGAGGTGATCCACAGGGCGGTCGCCCGCGCGTCGAAGGAACGGCTGCTCAACGGATCCTGTCCACGGGAACGATGGAACGCCACCGGCAGGATCAACCGGCCCTTGGCGGTCTGGATGAGTCGGTCGTTGTTGACCACGAAATAGCCTGGAGCCTGCAGGATCAGTTTCGGCGCCGACCAGGTCACGCCATCATCCGCCGACGTCCGCAGATACGGACGGCAATCCAACCAGCTGTTCTTCACCAGGTAGACCATATGCAGCTTGCCGCTCGCCGATCGCAGCAACGAGACGCTCATCACATTATAGCGGCCTTCGTTCTCCACAATGGTCTTGGGTGCGCTCCAGGTCAGGCCTTGGTCATCCGAATGAATCTGCGCGATGCGGGCCGGATCATGGTCGTCGCCCTTCCCTCCGCTATAGGCCGAGTAGCAGAAGATGATCCTCCCTGAAGCCAAGGTCGCGAAGGCACCCTCGGAGTTCCGAGGATTATCCGGCGACGGCTGCATGGTCAGCAGCACCTTATTCCCGGGGACATCGAAGGGTGCCTGATCGAAGGGGGCGGCGAGACAGGTCGCGGCGATAACCGAGCAGAGCAGTCCGAGGCGGATGGGGCTTTCCATTGCCCGAGTATAGGGGCTACTCCAGGCATGTAAACACCCGCGACCGCATATACACGGTGGTCGCTATCGCTTCAGGTGCTTGTCCAGGAAGGCTAGGATAAGTGCTCGCGATTCCGTGGAGTCGAACTCCTTACCGCCGTGTCCGGCGACGGGAATCAGCTTCAAGGTTGATTCAACCCCCGCGACCTTGAGCGCCGCATGCAGGCGCTCGCTCTGATCGACCGGAACCGACGTGTCCGCCTCGCCGTGCATGATCAGGAACGGGACGTCGTCCTTCGTCACCTGATGCAGAGCGCTGACGGCCTTGGCCTTCTCGGGCTGGTCCATGACGATGCCGCCGAGCAACAAGGCGCCGTTAGCCTTGGCGAGATCGGCACGCGTGCGTTTTTCCGAGAGCACGTTCGGCGGCATGGTCAGGAGGTCGGTCGGACCATAGAGGTCCACCACGGCCTTCACCTTGTCCTCCGCAGGCAAAGGCAGCGTGCCCCAAAGGGCGACCACGTGGCCTCCGGACGAACCGCCCATCGCGGCGGAGCGCGACGCGTCATAGCCGTATTTTCCGGACTCTTGGCGCAACCAGCGGAGCGCCGCGATCGGATCCTCGATCTGCGCCGGCCACGGATGCTCAGGCAATAGACGGAAATCCAGGCTGGCGACGGCGTACCCTTTGGTCGCCAACCAAGCCGCGGGACAATTCGCCTTGGAACCGTTCCTCCAGCCTCCGCCATGCACCCAGATGACCAAGGGCATCGGCGCCGAGGGCTTGGTCGCAGGACGATAGAGGTCCAATTTAAGGCTGAGGCCCTTGACCTGCGCGTATTCGAGATCGCGCAGAACCTCGACCCCCTCCGGGACCTTGGTGCTAGCGCCGTAGGCCGAAGCCGCAAGCAGACCGACGGCGAGCAAGGCCCTCATTTCTTCTTGGCCTTGGCCTTACCGGCGGGGCTTTTCTTGATCAGCTGCACGGGGACATCGTTCGCGAGGTCCGGACCCGGCGTGCTCCGTCCACGGGCGATGAGTTTCTCCAGCTCGGCCTTCATCGCCGCGACGCGCTCCGGGAACTCGGCCTGGAGATTCTTACGCTCACCGGGATCCTTCGAAAGGTCGTAGAGCTGCACCGGCGGCAAGCCCGCTTCTTCCGGCCCCGGCTTGGGCGAACTCCAACCGGCAGAACCAGCGCTGAGCAGAAGTTTCCACTGCCCGTCGCGGAAGGCGAAGCTGCCGTTGATGGACTGGCTGACGATACCCTGACGGACGGACTCTTTGGCCCCGAGCAGGACCGGCAGGAAACTCACGCTGTCTTCGCCCATGCCAGCTGGCACCGTCGCACCAGTGATCTCGGCAAAGGTGGCGAGGAAGTCGAACTGACCGATGAGCGCCGCGGACACGGCTGGCTTCACCTTGGCGGGCCAGCGCACGAGGAACGGTACGCGATGGCCGCCTTCATAGAGGTCGGCCTTATGGCCACGATAGACGTAGCTCGGTTCATGTCCGGCCTTCTGGAGTTCGGAGATATTAGCCATGGGCGAGCAGCCGTTGTCCGAGGTGAAGATGACCAACGTGTTCTCCGTCAGGCCCTGCTTGTCCAACGAGGCCAGTAGGCGGCCGACGTCATGGTCGACCTGCTTCACGAAGTCGGCGTAAGGGCTGATGCCGCTGGAACCTTGGAACTCCTTGGTCGGCACGATCGGCGTGTGCGGGGCATTGAGCGGCACGTAGGCGAAGAACGGCTTGGCGGGGTCGGCTTTCTTCTGCCCTTCGATGAAGGCAATCGTCTGGTCGATGACCGAAGGCATCACGTCGACGGCTTCGAACTTAGGTCCGGCCGGACCGGAGCGCAGCCAGGTCTTGGTCGCGCTGGGGATCTCCGTCACGCGTCGGTCCTTGATCCAGACGAACGGCGGCATGTCCAGTGAGGCGCTGATGCCGAAGAAGGTATCGAAACCGTGATCGACGGGGCCATCCAAGATGTCGCGACCGTAGTCGACCGAGGCCGCGTCCTGGAAGGCCTTGCTGAAGTTACCACCGTCATCGGCGACGCCACCATTCTTCAGCGGGAAGCTCATGCCGAGGTGCCACTTGCCGAAACACCCCGTCGCATAACCCTGCTGTTTCAGCAGGCCGGCGAGGGTGAGACGATCCTTCGCGATCAGCGGGGTCGAGAAACCACCGAGCACGCCGGATTGGAGTTTGGTCCGCCAATGGTATCGCCCGGTCAGCAGGCTGTAGCGGGTCGGGGTGCAGACGCCGGAAGAGGTATGTCCGTCGGTGAAGCGCACGCCTCCCTTGGCCAGAGCATCCAGCTGCGGGGTCGCGATCTTGCTCTGCGGGTTATTCGCGCCGAGGTCGCCGAAGCCTTGATCATCGGCGAGGATGACGATGATATTGGGCCGGTCCGCGGCGACTAGGCCAAGGCAGGCGAAGAAGAGAAACAGGGGTAATCTCATGAGGTGAAGATGCCTGACGAGCGAACGCGGGCAACCAAAACAAAACCCTACCGCAGGACTTCCGCCAGCAGGCGATAAGCCTGTTCACGGGCGGTATCAGGGAAGTCATGCGGGCCTTCGGGGTGGATGACCTGGAGCGCGTCCGGCGCACCGAGCAACGCGAAGACCGGGCGGGCGGCGGCCGCGACCTGATCCACGCTCTGCCAATGGAAATTGGCGTCGCCAAGCGAAGCACTGATCAGCACGCGGCGAGGCGCCAAGGCGCCGATCATCTCATGGAAATCGAAAGGGATCTCCGCCAGGCGACCTGCATATTCCGCCAGCCGCGGCATGTAGCGCGGCTGGCACCAGCCCTTGCCGAACTGCCAGACCGCCGGCTGGCCGTCATAATAATCAAGATAGGAGTCCAGGCCGCAGCTGCTGATGATGACCTTCAGTCGATCGTCAAAGACCGCGGTGTAGACGGCGTTATGGCCGCCGAGCGAATGACCGATGACGCCATAGGCGCCGCCACGCACATACGGCAGGGAATCAATGAGGTCCAACGCGCGGACATTATCCCAGACGGCCTTCATGGTGCCGCTGGCGTAGCCTAAGGCTACTAGGTCGGGCTTATAATCAGCGAGATGCGGATAGGCTGGCGACAAGGTCACGAAGCCGCGTTCGGCCAGCTCCGCCGCATACTGCCGGTTGGCCTTGCCGCCCAGTCCGACCACGACACCGGCACCGACCACGTCGTCCGTCGGGTGCAGGCACAGGACGGCCGCGACCTTGGCACCCTTGGCCAGTGCAGCCTTGGGCACGCAGAGATAGGCAGGAACGCGACTTCCGCGCTCTGACTGATACGTAATCTTGCGGCGGACGTACGAACCCATGTCGTCCTCTTTCTCGACCTTGATCGCGAGCGGCACCTTGCGTTCGACGCCAGGCAACTTGCCCATCACGGCTTCCATCCCACGCACAATCTCAGCCCGGCGGCCGGACCAGCCGGCGGCATCGGTGACGGGCACGACGGCGCCGGCATCATCATGGCGAAGCAGCAGCTTATCCCGGGGAAGGCGCTTGTCCGCAGGCGAACCCTCAAGATCAAGGCGGGCCACATAGGCGTCTCCGCTTCCTTTGCTCGTCAGGGCGAGATGGTCCATTTGCTGCGTCGCGGCATAAGCACCTGCGACGAGCAGGCCGCCACGTCCATCCATCACGTCGACATAGGCGTTATCCGAACCATTCCCACCGGATTGTTTAAGCCAAACTAACGCACCTTCCGTGTCGAACTTGGCGGCATAGACGTCGGTCGAACCACGGCTGCGCAGGCTCTTGCCGCCAAGGGAGAACCCCTCGGAAAATTCACCGGTGAGATAGGCGTTGCCCTTGCCGTCGGTGGCGACGCCCAGGCCATAGTCGACACCGGGCCCCTGCCCCGCCCGGCTCCAGAGCAGTTTGCCAGCGGCATCATAGTGACAGAGCAGCGCATCCGAGTCCTTGGCGCCGGTCGTGGCATAGGCATGGGGGCCGACGACGGCTTTGCCCTTGAACATCCCGCTGGCCCAGACACGTCCTTGCGCATCGCAGGCGATCTCATGGAACAGGCAGCTGGGCTCCCCCGGATGCTGCGTCAGCCAGAGCACCTGACCGTCGCGATCGAGCTTGGCGACGAGCGCCGACGTGCCCTTGGGCGAGGATAGCGGCTGGGCACCGAATGTGCCGAGACCTGCGCTGAGGCCGCCGATATAAATATTATCGCGCCCGTCGACCACCACGCCGTGGGCGGAACCGCTGGCTTTACCGGTCGCCACCTTGACCCAGACGAGTTCGCCGTCGGCGTGATATTTCGCCGCGAAAAGATGCGCCCCGTTCTCATTGGGCACCACCACGTCGCCGAACGTGGCTTCGCCGACGACCGCGCCCGCGACGATGATGTCGCCGCGGCTGTCGACGGCCACGCCATGCCCGTAGTCATAGCCCTTGCCGCCCGCCGTACGCACCCATCGGAATCTGCCATCCTTATCATAGGAGACCACGAAGAGGTCATAGTCCCCGCGCCCGACGACGGGATGGCCGTCGAATGCGGCCGACGTACCCTGGAAATGTCCGGTCACATAAGAGTTGCCCTGCGCATCCGTCGCCACCGCGTAGGCACGGTCAATCAGCGGTCCGCCGGAGAGTTTCGACCAGAGATACTTTCCGCGAGGGTCGAGCTTCGCGACGAAGACGTCATTGAGACCAAGCCCTTTGTGCGACGCGGCGCCGAAGTTGACTTCGTCAGCGCACTCGCCGGCGATGAAGACGTTCCCTTCGCGATCGACGTTCAACCCGCGCACCTTGTCGGCCTTGACGCCGCCGCCGGATGCCGCCCAGTCGAAGACCGGCGCAGCCGTGAGGCTCATGGTCAGATACAAGAGCAGGAAGACGGGGAAACGCATAAGCGGCCGGGGTCGGGCCTGCCTCTAGCCAAACGCACGGACCACCATCTGCAACCTGAACCCTCGGCCTATCTTGTTTGCCTCCGGGGCTGGGCTCCCCTAACCCTACCCCTCTCTCCATGTCGTCCCTCCTCGGCCTCTCTTTCATCGGTTTCGCCCGCGGCCAGTCCGCCGCCGCCCCTTACCGAGCCACCAATCCCGCCACGGCGGCCGCGCTGGAGCCGGACTTCTTCCCGGCGACCGCAGCCGAAGCCGACCAGGCCTGCGCCCTGGCCGCCCAAGCCACCCCGGTCTTGGCCGCCCTCTCCGGCCAGAAAAAGGCCGCCTTCCTCCGTGACATCGCCACCCGGATCGAAGCCGCCACGCCCGCCCTCGTCGCCCGCGCGACGCAGGAGACTGGCCTCCCGGAAGCCCGCTGCCAGGGTGAGATCGGACGCACGATGGGCCAGCTGCGACTCTTCGCCGACCTCGTCGAGAAAGGCGACTGGATCGACGCCCGCATCGAGACCGCCAACCCGGACCGCAAGCCGTTGCCCAAGCCCGACCACCGCTCGCTGCTCCGTCCCGTCGGCCCCGTCGCCGTCTTCTGCGCGAGCAACTTCCCCTTCGCCTACTCCGTCGCCGGCGGAGACACTGCTTCCGCTTTCGCCGCCGGCTGTCCCGTCATCGTGATGGCGCACCACGCGCACGTCGGCACCGCCGAGATCATGGGCGGGCTCATCGTCGAGGCCGTGAAGGCCGCCGGTCTTCCGGAAGGCACGTTCTCCCTGCTCATGGGCGAAGGACGCATCATCGGCCAGCAGGTCGCCAAGCATCCGGCCCTCCGTGCGATCGGCTTCACCGGCTCCCGCGTCGGCGGCCGCGCCCTGATGGACACCGCCGCCGCCCGTCCGACCCCGATTCCGGTCTACGCCGAGATGAGCAGCGTGAACCCGGTCGTCCTCCTCGAAGGCGCCCTCGCCGCCCGCGGCGAAACCATCGCCACCGGCCTGGTCGGTTCTTGCACGCTCGGCGTCGGTCAGTTCTGCACGCAGCCTGGCCTGATCATCCTGACCCGCTCCGCCGCCGCCGAAGCCTTCGTCAGCAAGCTCTCAACGCTCTTCACGGAATGCGCCGATGGCGTCATGCTCACCGCCGGCATCCATCAGGCCTATCAGAAAGGCATCGCGACCCGCACTACCCAGAGCGGCGTCAAGGTGATCGCTCAAGGCAAGTCCAGCGGCCAGCCCAACCGCGCCGTCGCCACGCTCTTCTCCACCGAAGCCAGGACCTTCGTCGCCGACGCTTCGCTGCAGGAAGAAATCTTCGGCCCGAGCTCGCTCGTCATCTGGTGCGCCGACCAGCGTGAGATCGACGCCGTCCTCGGCGCCCTGCACGGCAACCTGACCGCCACCGTCCACGGCACCGACGCCGAGCTCGGCCAGCACGCCGCGCTCATCGCCCGCCTCGAGGCCGTCGCCGGCCGCGTCGTCATCAACGGCTTCCCCACCGGCGTCGAAGTCTCGCACGCCATCGTGCACGGCGGACCCTACCCCTCGCTCTCGGACGGACGCACCACGTCCGTCGGCTCCAACGCCATCTACCGCTTCACGCGCCTGGTGTGCTTCCAGAACTATCCGGACGTCGCCCTGCCCGCCGAACTACGCAACGCCAATCCCCTCGGCCTCTCCCGCCTCGTCAACGGCACCCGCTCGAATTCTGCGATCTGACCTAACCGCCGATCGTATCCTAACCGCTAACCGCCAACCGCTAACCGCTTCCACCTTACCTCCATGAACCCCCTCGAACTCCAGAAGGTCCTCTCCTCCGGACTCCTCTCCTTCCCAATCACCGACTTCCAGGCCAACGGCGACTTCCACGCCGCGGGTTACGCCAAGCGCCTGCAGTGGCTGGCTCCTTATGGCGCCACCGCGCTCTTCGCCGCGGGCGGCACCGGTGAGTTCTTCTCCCTCGAGCCCAAGGAATACTCCGCCGTCATCAAGACCGCGGTCGACACCTGCGACGGACTCGTCCCGATCCTCGCCGGCGCCGGCGGCCCGACGCGCGTGGCCATCCAATACGCGCAGGAAGCCGAACGCCTCGGCGCCAAGGGCATCCTGCTCCTCCCTCACTACCTGACCGAGACGAACCAGGAAGGCGTCGCCGCGCACGTCGACCAGGTCTGCAAGTCCGTCAAGATCGGCGTCGTCGTCTACAACCGCAACGTCTGCCGCCTCCAGCCGCATCACCTCGAGAAGCTCGCCGCGAACAACCCGAACCTCATCGGCTACAAGGACGGCTTCGGCGACATCGAGCTCATGGTCTCGATCCGCCGCCGCATGGGCGACCGCTTCAGCTACCTCGGCGGCCTGCCCACCGCCGAAGTCTACGCCGCGGCCTACAAGGCCATGGGCGTGCCGGTCTACTCCTCCGCCGTGTTCAACTTCATCCCGCAGGCCGCGATGGACTTCTACCACGCCGTCGCGAAGGACGACCATGCGACGCAGAACCGCCTGCTCGACACCTTCTTCCTGCCGTACCTCGAGATCCGCAACAAGAGCGCCGGCTACGCCGTCAGCATCATCAAGGCTGGCGCCACGATCGTCGGTCACGGCGCAGGCCCCGTGCGCGCCCCGCTCACGGACCTCAAGCCGGCCGAAGTCGAGCAGCTCGCCGCCCTGATCGCCAAAGCCGGCGTCAAGTAAGCCGGCATGCGCGAGCTCGAGCTCCAGTCCGCGGTCTCCAAGGTCAAATGGCGGGTGCTCCCGCTCTTCGTCGTGATGTTCATCGTGAACTACATCGACCGGGTGAACATCAGCTTCATCAAGGAGCAGCTCGGCGCCGAGCTCGGCATCGGCGACCTCGCCTACGGTTTCGGGGCCGGACTCTTCTTCTGGGGCTACGCCCTGCTGGAAGTCCCGGCCAACCTCGCGCTCGAGCGCCTCGGCGCCCGCCGCTGGCTGACGATCATCGCCGTCACCTGGGGAGTGCTGGCGACCGCGCTGGCGTTCGTGCGCAACGAGTATGAATTCTACGCGCTGCGCTTCGCGCTCGGTGCTGCGGAAGCCGGCTTCTTCCCAGGAGTCGTCTACTACTTCACCCGCTGGCTGCCCTCTGCCGAACGTGGCAAGGCCATGGCGATCTTCCTGAGCGGTTCCGCGATTGCGACGATCATCTCCGGCCCGCTCTCCGCCTTCCTACTGCAACTCAGCATCCCCGGTCTGCAGCCCTGGCAGTGGATGATCGTCCTGGAAGGCGCGTTCTCCGTCCTGATGGCGGGCGTGCTCTGGCTCTTGCTGGAATCCGACATCAGCCAAGCCCGCTGGCTGACTCCCGCGGAACGCGAGGCGCTCGACCGGACGCTGGCCGCGGAACGTGCGAGCGCGACGCGCCCCGGTTCCGTCGATAAGCTGACCTTGCTCACGTCGCCCATGGTCCTCGGCTTCTGCGGCATTTATTTCGCGATCCAGCTCACGATCTACGCCGTCACCTTCTGGCTGCCCGCGATCATCAAGGAGATGCTCGCGACGCCGGCCCCGCACGGCGGACTCCTCGGCCTGACCGAACAGTTCGTCCGCTGGCTTGGCTACACCGACCCTAAGGCCGTCGCGGCGATGTCGGGCGGCTTCCTCAACTCGCTACCGTGGATCGTGTCCATCGTCGGCATGATCGTCGCCGCCCATGCCGCCGCGCGCTGGAAGCACCCGCAAGTCTGGGTGGCGGTGGCCCTCGTCGTCGCCGGACTCGGCATGCTTGTCGCCGGATTCTCCGCACCCGCCGTCGCCTTCGGCGCCATCTGCTTCGCCGCGCTCGGCTTCAAATCGGCGGCCTCCCTCTTCTGGCCGCTGCCGCAGCAAAGTCTAGACCCGCGCATCGCCGCAGCTGGTATCGCCTTGATCAATTCGTTAGGTAACCTCGGCGGCTGGGCAGCGCCCATCACCTTCGGATGGATCAAGCAGAATACCGGTTCCGTCTATTACGGCCTATACTTCCTCGCCTTCACCTCGCTCCTCACCGCCGCGCTCGTCTTCTTCACCCGACCCAAGTCCAAGGCCTGATTCGTCCCCACGCCTACCCCTACCCCTACCCAAACCCTTTCTTCAATGTCCTCCCCTCTCATTAAGTCCGTCCGTGTCGTGCCCGTCGCCGGCCATGACAGCATGCTGCTCAACCTCAGCGGCGCGCACGGTCCATTCTTCACGCGTAATATCGTCCTGATCACCGACAACTCCGGCCGCACCGGCCTCGGCGAAGTCCCCGGCGGCGAGAAGATCCGCCAGACCGTCGAAGACGCCGCGCCCTTGCTCATCGGCAAGGAGATCGCAGGCTACGAGCAGCTCCTCGCGGAGGTCAGCGCTACTTTCTCCGACCGCGACGCCGGTGGCCGTGGCCTGCAGACCTTCGACCTGCGCGTGACCATCCACGCCGTCACCGCGATCGAGTCCGCGCTCCTCGACCTCCTCGGCCAGTTCCAAGGCAAGCCCGTCGCGGCGCTCCTCGGCAAAGGCCAGCAGCGCACCGAGGTCGAGATGCTCGGCTACCTGTTCTTCATCGGCGACCGTCGCAAGACGACCCTCGGCTACCGCGACGAGGCCGGCTCGGCGCACGCCTGGCATCGCCTCCGCAACGAGGAAGCCCTCACCCCGGAAACCATCGTCCGCCAGGCCGAGGCCGCGCAGGAGCGCTTCGGCTTCCAGGACTTCAAACTCAAGGGTGGCGTGCTCAGCCCCGCCCGCGAAATCGAAGCCATCCGTGCCCTCGCCGCCCGCTTTCCGCAGGCCCGTATCACCCTCGACCCCAACGGCGCCTGGCTCCTCAAGGAGGCCGTCGAAGTCTGCCAGAACCTCAAGGGCGTGCTCGCCTACGCCGAAGACCCCTGCGGCGCCGAAGCCGGTTTCTCCGGTCGCGAGATCATGGCCGAGTTCAAGCAGGCCACCGGCCTCCGTACCGCCACGAACATGGTCGCCACCGACTGGCGTCAGCTCGACCACGCGCTGAAGCTGCAGGCGGTCGACATCCCGCTCGCCGATCCGCACTTCTGGACGATGCAAGGCTCGGTTCAGGTCGCGCAGGTCTGCCAGGAGCGCGGCCTCACCTGGGGTTCGCATTCCAACAACCACTTCGACATCTCGCTCGCGATGTTCACGCACGTCGGTGCCGCCGCGCCCGGCGACGTCACCGCGATGGACACCCATTGGATCTGGCAGGAAGGCCAGCGCCTCACGAAGGAGCCCCTGCTCATCAAAGGCGGCAAGATCGCCGTCCCGCAGAAGCCCGGTCTCGGCATCGAGATCGACCCGGTCCAGCTCGAGGCCGCCCATCAGCTTTACCTGAAACTGCCCTCCGGCTCGCGTGACGACGCCGTGGCGATGCAGTTCCTCGTCCCGGGCTGGAAATTCGACCCGAAAAAGCCCTGTCTGGTGCGCTGAAAAGAATTAAGCGGTAGCCAACCTCCGGCCTTGGGCTAAGGTCGGGCCATGAACAAGACGTCCGTCGCCATCACCGCCGCCTTCTGCGTGGCGATCGGTTTCCTCATCGCCCGCTTCATCGGTCCGACCGAAGCCCCGGCCCCCGCCAAGGTGGAAAAGGCCATCGTCGCCGCCCCCAAGCCGGCTCCGCAGCCGCCCAAAGTCACCACGCCTAAACCCGTCACTGCGACGCCGACCAAGCGCCCGCCGATGGACGAAGCCACGAAGGCGCGCTACAAGGCTTTCGGCGAAGAGACCCGCAAGATGGCCCTCGACCTCGCCGGTGGCGACGAGAAGAAACTCGGTCAAGCCTTCCGCAACGGGATGGCCAACCCGGCCACGCAAGACCTCTTCAATCGTGGACGTGCCCTCGGCGAAGCGATGCGCGCCGCAGAGACCGACGCTGAGCGCGCCGCGCTGGAAGGCCAAGTGGCCGCGCTCCGCGACGAAGGCATGGGCATGCTCAAGGCGGAGCTCGAGAAGATCGACGCCGCCGCCGCGAACGGCCAGCCCGCGCCCGCCCCGGCTCCTCCCGCCCCGGTCGTCCCGGCGCAGGGCTTGATGTAACGTTATTTGGTGATCGGCTGGGAGATCCGCAGGTAGGCGAACAAATCCCGGAGTTGCTGGTCGGTCATGCCGTCCAGCAGGCCTTCCGGCATCAGGCTGCGCCCCATCGGCGTGAGCAGGCGGACGTCCGCCTGCCGCACGGTGATGTCCTCCCCTTCCAGTCCTCGCAGCACGAGGATCTGCGCGTCGCGTTCGACGAGGAAGCCGCTGAGCGAGCGGCCATCGTTCGTGGTGACGGAGAAATACTGGAAGCCTTCGCGGATCTCGGCGTTCGGATGCACGATGCTGATGAGCATCGTGCCGAGGTTGTCGCGCTGGTAGGCGGTCAGCTCCGGGCCGATCCGTCCGCCTTTGAAGAAGAGCTTATGACACGAGGCGCATTTCTCCTGGAAGAGCGGTTCGCCGGCATACGGATTACCTGTGCCGGCCTTGAGCTTCGCTTCGACGTCGGCGATCTTGGCGATGAAATCCGTGACGCCGGCGGCAGGCTTTTCCGGATAGAGTTCCGTCAGCAACCCTTGGACCTGCTTTGGCTCATGCTGTCGCATCCGCTCGACCATGTCGCGCGGCACGGTGTTCGCGGCGATCCGGCCCGACTTAACGGCTTCCAGCAGCTGCTGCGACCACTCCGCGCGGCTGGCGAGCAAGGCCAGCGCGGTGAGACGCACCTCGCCGGCACCCTGCTCGACGATCGACACCGCCTTGGCGCCGACCTCGGGCTGACCATAGGACATGAGAGAGATGAGGGCGGCCTTACGCAAAGGCGTGGCTTCGGCGGAGCCGGCGATGGCGAGCAAGGTAGCCTGCGCCTCGGGGTGACGGACTTCGCCGAAGACCCTGACCTGGTTCAGCCGTTCGGTCGCGTCCGCCTTCTTGTTCACGATGAGCGCCAGCGATTCCTTGATCGCGGCGGCGTCGCCCTGACGGACGCGCAGGATCAACGGCGCCTTGCCGGACGCGGCCATGGCTTTGAGCAGTTCGTCCGGCAGGCCCGCGAGTTCGCGTCCGCGGTAGGCTTCCTCGAAGCCTTTCATGAGGTGTACCGTGTGCGCGGGCGTCGGGGCGAGACGCAGGAGCTGCGCGCAGACGAGCAGGTCGGCCCGACGGCCCTCCGTCGCGAAGCGACGCATGAGGCGCGGCAGCAGATGCTGCTGGACCAAGGGGCGCTCCCAGACTGACGGATTTCTCACGAAGTCCACGACGGCCTCGCGATCGATGGTCACGTGTGATTCTAGCGCGAACCAGAGCAGCAACGGGATATAAGCGTCGTCGGCGTCCTCATCGCGGGAGGCGAGGGCCGCGACGAGCGTGAGCATCTGACCGGTCGGCAGACGACGGGCCGACGATGCGAATTGGGAACGGACCTCGGCGTCGGACTCGACCCGGGCCCGGGCGAGAACCGAGGCGAAGACGTCGGTGGGCAGGTCACGAGCTCCCTTGGAGCCGACCCCCGGGACGCCGAGGCCGCGGTTGACGCCATATTTATCGCCGAGGAAGCGCATGGCCCAGAAACGCACCGGAGCATAGGCGTGGGTCAGCGCGGCGACGGCGCGAGCGTCGTCGAGGGCGTCGATCTGAGACAGCGCCCAGAGCGCGCCGAGAGCCCCTCGGCCCTTGTCAGCGGCCAGCAGCGAATCCAGTTGCGAGATCGCCGCCGGGTCTCGTCGTTCGGCCAGCAGCTGCAGCGAAGCCGTGCGATGGAACTTGTTCGGATGAACGAGGAGGCCGACGAGCTGAGCGGTCGTCTTCCCCTCGAGGTTCGTGTCGGTCTCGAGCTTGGCGTCCTTGTCGCGGAGGCGGTATAGGCGGCCCGTCGTGGGGTCGATCTGGTTCTGGTAGTGCTGGCCGTGCGCGATGTAATATTCATACATATCGGACACGAAGAGCGACCCGTCGGGGGCGTTGGCGCTGTAGAGCGGCCGGAAGCCGACGTCCTCGGACCACATCGCGATGCCCTTGTCGGTGGTCACGTAGGTCGCGCCTTTCGGGATGCGCTCGGAGTCCGTCACGGTATTATGCAGCGGATCGAGCGAGAAGAGATGGCCCTGGTATTTCGCGGCCAGCGCCGTACCTTCGATGAAAGTACCGAAGTGGGCGAAACGCGGGACCTTCGTCAGCGTGCCGAGGATCGGCAGCTGCCCGAAAGAATAGGGCGTGCGCGGCGGTCCGAACTTGCCGGGATCGACGCCCTGCTTGAGGTAGATACCGCCTTGGACGTAGTGCCAGCCGCGGGTGGTGCCGCCGTTATGGCCGGAATACATGCGGCCGTCGCCGTCGAACTCCAGACCGAAGGGATTACCCGAGCCTTCGCTGAAGATGTCGTATTCGCGGGTCTTCGGATGGTAGCGCCAGACCATGCAGCCTTCGAAGTGGACCGGCGCGGCGTCAGCGGAATCGAAGCCCGGACGCACGACGCGCGAGGACGACGTGCTGCCGTGCACGCCGTAGAGCCAGCCGTCCGGACCCAGGATGATGCCGTTGCCGACCGAGTGCGTGTCCTCAAGACCGAAGCCGGAGAGATGCACCACCGGGGGGCCGTCGGGAACATCGTCGCCATTGGCATCGGGGTAGAATAGCAGGTAAGGCGGGTTCATCACCCAGACGCCGCCGTGGGCGCGCACGGCTGAGTTAGCCATGTTGAGGCCGTCCTGGAAGACCGTGTGCTTGTCGTAGACCCCGTCGCGCTTCGTCGATTCGTGGATCGAGACGATGTCGGCGCCGCGGTCATGATGGGGCGGAGGCGGCGGGACGCGGTCGTAATGCGAGCGGTAATACTTGTCGCGGCTGATCATGTTCACGCCCGCGGGATAAGGATATTGGCGATACTGCGTGACCCATAGCCGACCGCGGGTATCGAAACTGAAGTGCGTCGGCTGGGCGATCTGCGGCTCGGAGAGCAGGAAGTCGACCGCCAGGTCAGGGGTCGCGCGCATCTTGGCGTAAGCGTCGGCCGGCGAGAGCGTGGGGCCATGGAACTGCTCGGCGCGGCCGAGGACGCGGTTCGATTCGCGGAACTTCGTGAAAGAGGAGGAGGCCGGCTGAACCTTGAGCGCCGGGCCGGGGACCAACGGCGTCGCGGAATATTCCCACGCGCCCTCGAGCACGCACTCCATGAAGTAGTTCATGATGAACGGCGCCTCGCCGAAGAAGCCGCCCTTCCCCTCCGGCTGCTGGACATGGAAGACGATCTCGTTCCACTCGCCCTTCTTCAGCGTGCCCACCGGGACCTTATGCCGGAAGACTTCCTTCCGGGCGCCTTGGTAATGCGGCGCGAACGTACCGCCGGCGCCGACCTTGACGCCGTTGACGAAGAGCTCGTGCGCGCCCTCGAGGTCGCGGAAGTGCACGCCGACCGATTCCTCGAAGAGATTACGCTCGTGCTTGGTGAAGAACGAGTCGTCGACCTTGACCCAGGTCCGGAGCCAGAAGTCGGGCGCGACGGATGCGCGGGCGGCGGGCGACGGGATCGGCGCGAGGGATTGCGCGGAGGCGCACGCGACGGCCAGCGCGACGAAGCACCAGAACAAGCACAGACGGAGGGGCATGGGGTTGAGGATGAGACAAGCGAAGCGGGCGTTGGTCGCAATCTTCGGCGACCATCGGGCGCAGATAATCGTGATATCTTCCGATATGACGGAAGTCCCGCATGACCGCCGGGCGCTATGACGCACCGACCGGACAATTTGTCTGGAAGCCCCCGCCCCGGCGGGCAACTTGCCCGGATGCTCGGAGCCATCGCCGGCGACATCATCGGGTCGGTCCACGAATTCAGCCGTAACGAAGACGAGGGCTTCCCGCTCTTCGCCGAGAAGTCCTGTCCGACCGACGACTCTCTGCTCACCTGGGCGGTGGCGGAGGCGATCCTCCGGGGCGAACGGGACTACAAGCCTCGGATCGTCGGCATGGTCAGCTACTACGAGAAGAACGGCCAACTGGCCCCTTTGTCGGCGGCCTTCGGCGGGGGCTTCCTTGGCTGGGTCTACGAGGGCGCGCCCGGCGAAAGGGATTCCTTCGGCAACGGCGCGGCCATGCGCGTCTCTCCCGTGGCCTGGGCGTTCGACGACCTCGAGACCGTGCTGGAGCACGCGACGCTCAGCGCCCGCCCCTCGCACGCCCACCCCGAAGGCATCAAGGGCGCCCAAGCGGTCGCGGCGGCGACCTGGGCGGCCCGCAAGTATCGCAACCCCGATGCCGTCCGCGCCGTGGCCGAAAGCTTCTACGGCGCCCTGCCCGAGCTCGCGGAGATCAGGAAGACCCACGCCTATAACGAGACCTGCCAAGGGTGCGTACCCGAATGCCTGGCCATCGCCGTCGGGACAGCTGACTACGAGTCCGCCGTCCGCTTTGCCGCCTCCATCCGCGGGGACGCCGATACCCTGGCCGCCATCACCGGTTCGGTCAGCCAAGCCCTCTGGGGGCTGCCTAAAGCCATCCGGGAGCAGTCTCTGGCCATCGCCGCCCGGTGCTACCCCGGGATGGAGCGGACGGTGGCCGAATTCGAGGCCAAGTTCGGCGGATATTGAGGATTATATGGCCTTTTGGCCTGTCGGCTTGACAGTGAACAAGTTTTCATCGAACATGCGTTCACTATGGAAGAACTGACCAAGAAGCAGCGGGCCATCCTCGACTACATGAAGGCCCACGTGGCCGAGCACTCCTACTGGCCGAGCATCCGCGATATCCAGGCCAAGTTCCGCTTCGCCTCCACGAACGGCGTCTACGGTCACCTCCAGGCCCTCGAGCGCAAGGGCGTCCTCCAGCGCATCCCCGGCGCCGCCCGCGCCTACAAGATCGTCCCGGAAGTCCTCGGCGACACCTCCGAGACCGTCATCCGCTACGAAGGCCCCGGCGACGACGCCATCGCCTTCGAGAACGTGAAGTTCGCCGGCTCCATCGCCGCCGGCTTCCCTGACTACACCGAATCCTCCGGCGTCCTGGACTCGATGCAGGTTCCCCTCTCCCCCAGCTCCCGCCGCCGCGCCCCCGAAGCCTTCGCCCTGCGCGTCCGCGGCGACTCGATGATCGACGCCGACATCAATGACGGCGACACCGTCATCGTCGAACCCGGCACGCCCAAGCACGGTGACATCGTGGCCGCCCTCATCGACGGCGAGACGACCCTCAAGCGCCTCATCAAGCAGGGCTCCAAGGTCTACCTCAAGGCCGAGAACCAGAATTACCCTGACCTCATCCCGACCAGTTCCCTCACGATCCAGGGGATCGCGAAGTCGGTGATGAAGCGGATCTGAAGCGGATCTGAAGCGGCACCCTGCCCGTCAGAGCGACCAAGCTTTGAGCTGGGCGTCGATGGCGGCACCCATGACCTCGTACCCCTTGTTCGTGGGATGCAGGTAGTCGCCCATGGTCTCCTTCAGGATACTGCCGTCGGCCTCGATGAGCTTATCCGTCACGTCCACGAAGGCGTCAGCGATCTGCGGGGCTTGTGTCTTAAGCAGCTTATTGGCGTCCGTGACACGCTGGCGCGTGGCATCAGGCTTGGCCCCTCGAGGGAGGATTGCCATTAACAGGATCTTGGCCTGCGGGGTCTGACGACGAATCTCACGGCAGACCTCGGTCACGCCTTCGACGGTGTCGGCGACGCGATTGATGCCAGAAAGGTTGTTCGTTCCGATGAGCACGACGTAAGCCTTGGGCTTGAGCCCGGCAACCTCGCCATGACGCAGACGCCAGAGTACGTTCTCGGTGCGATCCCAACCATACCCGAGATTGATCGGATGATGCGGAGCGATCCACTTCTCCCAGGACTCCTTACCCGCGACACGCTTGGCCTTAGGTTCACCCGACCAGAAATGCGTGATCGAGTCGCCGATGAAGACCACGTCGGTCTGGAAGGCGCCGGGCTTATTCAGGGCGAGAATCTGCTCATGACGGACGACCCAATCATAGGATTGCCAGTCACGGTTCTGGGTGAGCGGTACGAGCGCGGTGTTCTTGGGGCCGGGACCAGCGACGGCCTGCATGCTCACCTTCCCAAGGAGCTTGTTTCCTTCGAACACGGCAGCCTTCACCGTGCCACCTTCCGGCAGCTCGATGGGGGTGAGGTAAACCCCTGCGGAGAAATCCGGGTCCTTACCGTTGAGAGTGTAGCGGATGACATCGGTCGGCTTATCGGGCTTGATGACGACGGCCTTACCCGTCGCATCGAGCGAGACCTCGAAAGCGGAGACGACGGCCGAAGCCAGAATGGCCGCGAACAAAGATGATAGGCGAAGGAAGCGCATGGAGGTGAGAGCAACGTGCTGAATCACCCGTCAGTGGCAACGCAAACTAGGCCTGACGACGCAACACCAGCAGCACGTCGGAATACGCCATGTCGATCTTGCGGGTCGAGGAGAGGTCGTAATGAAAATCGTGACAGACGACCAGGCGGAGCGAAGCGACCTTGGCGATCAGGGCCTTTAGCTCAGCCGGAGAATAAGTCCGGAAATCCCAGAGGGTCTCTTCGACGCGGGTCTTGCCCTTCTCCGTGATGCGCATGCGGGTGCGCATGGCCTCGTTGCGTGATTTGCGGTCGGCCGGAGCGGACCAAGTATCGCTCACCACGCGGATGCCCGGCTTACGACCGATCCAGCGCTCATGGTCGGGCGGGCTGTTCTTATAGTCGGTCAGGTGCAGGCCGAGCAGGAGCAGGCCGCCCGGACGCAAGGCCGCGGCCATGCGACGCAGCGAGCTGACGGCGCCGGCTTCGCTGTCGATGTATTTGAACGTGCTGACGAAGCAGTGGGCGACGTCGTAACGGGCGCCCTTGGGGACTTTGAAATCCTGCAGACGATCGCGCCACACCCTGCCCTTCAGTCCCTTGGCCTTGAGGCGGCTCTTCGCGAAGGCGACCTGATGCTTGTTCAGGTCGAAGCCATGGACGACATGGCCGCGGGCGGCGAGCGACTCCAGCAGGCGACCCGAACCGCAGGCCGGCTCGAAAACGCGCATCGGCCCGGCGAGCTTCGGACCATGCTTCTTCATGATGCCCTCGATGAAGCGGGTCTCCTTCGGCGTATAGTCCGCATACACCATGTCGTAATACAACGGGGAGTCATACCACGCGGTGGAGGATTGTTTCGAGGAAGACAAAGCGGTTAGCGGTTGGCGGTTGGCGGTTGGAAAAGACACTACCGAGGCGGGTTCAAACATGGGGCGAGGAGACAGAGTCACGGCAAGACGGCTGGGGTTGGGTTTTATCCTAACCGCCAACCGCTTACCGCAAACCGCAGAAACCTCTTACTGGCTACTGATAAATCTCCCCGCCCTTTTCGCGGAACTCCTTGGACTTCTCTTCCATGCCCTTGGCGAGGGCCTCGGCTTCGGAGACGCCCTGGGCGTCGGCGAACTTGCGGATGTCATCGGAGATACGCATCGAGCAGAAGTTCGGTCCGCACATGGAGCAGAAGTGGGCGGTCTTGGCGGACTCCTGCGGGAGGGTTTCGTCGTGGTATTCCTGGGCGCGCTCGGGGTCGAGGGCCAGGGCGAACTGGTCAGGCCAGCGGAACTCGAAGCGGGCCTTGGAGAGCGCGTTGTCGCGGATCTGTGCGGCGGGATGGCCCTTGGCGAGGTCGGCAGCGTGAGCGGCGATCTTGTAGGCGATGACGCCCTCGCGGACGTCGTTCTTGTTCGGGAGGCCGAGGTGTTCCTTGGGCGTCACGTAGCAGAGCATCGCGGTGCCATACCAGCCGATCATCGCGGCGCCGATGGCGGACGTGATATGGTCATAGCCCGGGGCGATGTCGGTGGTGAGGGGTCCGAGCGTGTAGAACGGGGCCTCGTGGCACCACTCCAGCTGCTTGTCCATGTTCTCCTTGATCATGTGCATCGGCACGTGGCCGGGGCCTTCGTTCATGACCTGCACGCCGCGCTCCCAGGCGCGGGTGGTGAGTTCACCCTGCGTCTTCAGTTCGGCGAACTGGGCTTCGTCATTGGCGTCGGCGATCGAGCCGGGACGGAGGCCGTCGCCGATCGAGAAGCTGACGTCATAGGCGGCCATGATGTCGCAGATGTCATCCCAGTGGGTGTAGAGGAAGTTCTCCTTGTGGTGCGAGAGGCACCACTTGGCCATGATCGAGCCGCCGCGGGAGACGATGCCGGTGACGCGACGGGCGGTCATCGGGATGTAGGCCAGGCGGACGCCGGCATGGATGGTGAAGTAGTCGACGCCCTGCTCGGCCTGTTCGATGAGGGTGTCCCGGAAGATCTCCCAGGTGAGGTCTTCGGCGCGGCCGTTGACCTTCTCGAGGGCCTGATAGATCGGCACGGTGCCGACCGGGACGGGGCAATTACGCAGGATCCACTCGCGGGTCTGGTGGATGTTCTTGCCGGTGGAGAGATCCATCAGGGTGTCGCCTCCCCACTTGATGGACCAGCGCATCTTCTCGACCTCTTCCTCGATGGAGGAAGCCACGGCCGAGTTGCCGATGTTGGTGTTGATCTTCACCAGGAAGTTACGGCCGATGATCATCGGCTCGAGCTCAGGGTGATTGATGTTGGCCGGAATGATGGCGCGGCCGCGGGCGACCTCGGAACGGACGAACTCGGGGGTGATCACCTTAGGGATCGCGGCGCCGAAGGACTCACCCTTGTGCTGGAAGGTCAGGTCATGGCGGCGGGTCGACTCGGGCTGATCGGCGGCGAGGCGCATGTTCTCACGGATGGCGATATACTCCATCTCCGGCGTGATGATGCCCTGCTTGGCGTAGGCCAGCTGGGTCGGGCGCTGGCCGGGCTTGCCTTTGTAGACCTTGCGGTCGGCTCGGTCGAACTGGACGAGGCGGTTGCGGGAGGTCGCACGCTGAGCGGTCTCGGCGTGCTTCCAAGAAAGGTAGCCATCGTCTTCGGGCTTCAGCTCGCGGCCGGGGACGGCTTCGACGTCGCCACGCTCGAGGATCCACGCGGCGCGGATGGCCGGCAGGCCCTTCTCGACGTCGCCATGAAAGGCGGGGTCGCCCCAGGGACCGGACGTATCGTAGATGCGGACCGGCTCATTAGCCGACTTTGCGCCGTCGGGGCGGGAAGTGTCGGCCAGCTTCACCTCGCGCATCGGCACGAGGAGGTCAGGGCGTGAACCCGGCACGTAGACGCGCGTCGAGTTCGGGAAGGTGGTGGGCTTGTTGTCGGAGACCATGGAATTAATAGAGGATTGGAGGGAAAGAGGACCGGAGGGCCGGAGGTAAGACTGTCCGCGCGGACCTGGGAGGTTCGCGGAAACGGGGATGTTTTGGGCTGCACAATCCGCTTCCTACGGCGCCGAGGCGCATCAGGTACGAGGGTTCGAGGCCAAGCCTCATCTCAGTCCGATCACGGACTCCCCTGGGAAAGACTAGGAAGGAACGTTTGGATGAAGGTGGAAAGACCCCAAGTAGCAAGACCTTGCTCGGGAAAGGCTCGCCCAAGGTGTCCGGCTAGCCGAGAAACCCTGCATGGAACCCCCTAGCCTGCCTGCCGCCCCCATCCCGACCCAAGACGAGAAGAACCTCGCCCTGATCATGCATGTGCTGAGCCTCGTCGGCTTCAGCCTCATCGGCCCCCTCATCGTCTGGCTCGTGAAGAAGGACGAGAGCGCCTTCATTAACGCCCAAGGCCGGGAACTGCTGAACTTCCAGCTCAGCTTCCTGATTTACGCCATCGTCTGCATTCCGCTGTGCTTCGTGCTCATCGGTATTCCGCTGCTCATCATCGTCGGGCTCGCCTCCTTCATCCTGACCATCATCGGACTGGTGAAGGCCACCGAGGGGAAGATCTACCGCTTTCCGGCGACGATCAAGATGCTCTGAGGCGTGGCTGCCCGCCCAAAGAGAAGGGCCCGACACACGTCGGGCCCTGGTTGGCATCACTGACAACCGGAAATCAGCGGTTCATCGACAGCTGGGCGCGGAG
>Ga0208723_1000149_pt1 | contig 25470 bp, 35 predicted proteins | sample LakMenEpi31Aug12_FD_150750 | JGI IMG/M metagenome (GOLD analysis project Ga0208723, IMG submission 150750) | Freshwater microbial communities from Lake Mendota, WI - 31AUG2012 deep hole epilimnion (SPAdes) | ecosystem: Environmental > Aquatic > Freshwater > Lake > Epilimnion/Euphotic zone ...
CGGGGAGGGCATCAATTGGACCAGCGTTCAGAAATTCGCCGCGGGCATCAGCACAAGCAACGATAACCCTCAACGCAACGCCTAGCGCCCCGTGAGGTCTTCAAAAAGCATCAACGCCGAGCTGCACCCGCAGGACCATGGCGCCCTTGCTGGTCCCCAGTCCTGCTTTGATCACTGCGCACTGAATTCTTGCGGGCTGGTCGCGTTTGTGAAGACAGGCAACCCTTTGCAAAGAAAGAGCCCCATTCTTGTTGCTCCCACTAGGTTAACGAGGTGCTTCACCGCACAACTGACCTCCCGATCGCCAACCATGGCCGTTGCCCTTGCCTCCCAACTGCGTGAAGGCACCAAGAAGGCCCACACGATGGCTGAGAACACCGGCTTCGTGAGCTGCTTCCTCAAGGGGGTGGTGGACAAGGCCAGCTACCGCACCCTGGTGGCCGACCTCTTCTTCGTGTACTCCGCCATGGAGGAGGAGATCGGGCGTCTGCGGGCTGAGGGGCATCCGGTGGTGGGCCCGGTGGGCTTCCCGGAGCTGAACCGCTGCGAAACCCTCGAGCAGGATCTCGCCTATTACTTCGGCGACAGCTGGCGCAGTGCCGTGAAGGCCACGCCGGCCGCCCAGGAGTATGCGGCTCGATTGCATCAGTTGGCCAAGGAGGCCCCCGAGCTGCTGGTGGGTCACCATTACACCCGCTACATCGGCGATCTTTCCGGCGGCCAGATCCTCAAGAACATCGCCCAGAAGGCGATGAACCTGGGCGAGCACGATGGCCTGCGCTTTTACGAATTCGACGCGATCCCCGACGAGAAAGCCTTCAAGACCAATTACCGCGCCACCCTGGATGCCCTGCCGATCGATCAGGCCATGGCCGATCGCATCGTGGAGGAGGCCAACCACGCCTTCCACCTCAACATGACGATGTTCCAGGAACTGGAAGGCAATCTGATCGCCGCTATTGGCAAGGTGTTGTTTGGCTTCCTTACCCGGCGTCAGCGTTCGGGCAGCACGGAAGTGGCGGCGGCCTGAGGCTTGGCGGCGCTTGGATCGGACCCATCAGTCCTCGATTAGATCAACGCTCACCAGCCGGGTGAGACCTCCAGTGGTGGCTGGGTCGATGGTGCCTGGCTTGAAGTTGGCCTGAAACCACCACTGGCGACCATCCTTGCTGCGCCGCTCCACACGGAAGTTGTCCAGTCCCTGCTCCCGCAGTGCCAGTTGCAAAGCATCTCCGCTGCAGCCGGCGCAAGTCACGGAAACTGGCGGTAGCCCAGGCACTTCGACGCAATAGGCGGGCATGGGCTTAAGGAGATTGCTCAGGCTGCCACAAGAACCGAGTAGGGCTCGGGGAGTGTCATCGGTAGCGGTGACAACGCAACCCCCCATCCGGCAGGCCTAGGGTTGCAAAACTTCATGATTGGGCTTTGCGGGATGACTTCTGCCCCAGATCTGGCTTCCCTATATCAGTTGCTGTCTCTCCAAGAGCGCCCGATCCTGCCCTCGGGCGAGCGTCGCGCAATCCTGGGTTGTGGCTACGTGGGCGAAGCGGTTGCCAAATCCTGGAAGCAGGAAGGGCATGCACTCTGGGGCACCACAACCCGGCGTGAACGCTTGGCAGAGCTGGCTGACCTAGTCGAGAATCCGTTGGTTTTTGATTCAACGGATCCCTCCAGCAGCCTGGACTTCGCGGCAGATCTCGACGGCATCTTGGTGTCCTTCGCTCCGACAAAGAGTTCCAGTGTTGAGCTGAACCAATACGAGCAGACCTTTCTTGGCGGCCTGCAACGGCTGATCGAAACGCTTAGCCGTCGGCCTGTCAGCTCGCCACTGCAGCTTGTTCACCTGAGCAGCTGTGGCGTGTATGGCAACCGGCAGGGAGCGCTCACAAGTGAGAGCGATCCAACTGATTCAAATCATCCAGTGAATTCCGTGCTCGTGAGGGCAGAGCAGATGATCGCGTCGGTCCGCACCGAATCGATCAAGGTCTGCGTGTTGCGCCTCGGTGGCATATATGGGCCTGGACGCGATATTCCGGGCATGTTGCTTAGTGCTGCTGGCGGCTTAGTGCAGCGTAATGGCTTGAATGTGCCGTGCTGGATTCACCGCGACGACATCGTTCGCGGTATCAACTTCGCCTTTGACCAAGGCCTGAATGACACTTATAACCTGGTCAATGACACCCAGTACAACGGTCAGGAGCTCACAGATCGGTTGTGTGAGCGGGCTGGCCTGCCACTGGCCAAGTGGTTGACCAGAGACACCAGCGATCGAATCCTTAATGCGCGGGTGAGTAATGAGAAGCTTAAGCAGCTTGGCTTCAGCCTTTCTCATCCATGCATGGTGGGCTGATAGCGGCGCTCTATCCAGGCCAGCAGATTGTAATTGTCATCGAACTCCATTGTCAGATGCACAAAGTTTTGACGATCTAGTACCCAGCCGAAGTGGAGGTCGAATGAATGCTTTGGCAAACTCTCAGGAAGGCTGCAGATTAAATTATCTTCAAATAGCCCATTCGCTTCATTCTTGATAAACCATTCGCTACAGAATGGTGCCAACCGCTGTTCTGACATCGCAATTCCAGAACTGAATCCGGGTCTGATCACTGATTCCACTCCTTGCCAGCCAAAGACGGTCTCGAATACTGCCTCCAACGATTGAAACTGAGAGCGTTCCGGGTCAGGACTGGTGCGTTGGCAGCGGAAGGGTGTGGCGGCGATTGAGTCCAGCAGCATCTCTCCATCCGGTTGTTGCTGGTAAAGCGCAACCAGCATCGAACGACTGCGGCCGTTGAAGAAGTTCACTTCATGCCCAGCACGCGTGCAGCTGCCTGACATTTGCAGGCTCGACTGGTCTGCAGTCTGCGGAAAATGCCAGCAGTTGTGGCTGAGGTTGTAATTGTGCCGATATAGGGGGAAGCGGCGTTCTCCACCCGGTGCGAATCGAAGGCCTGTTCCATGCCATTCACCCGTATGCGCATCCGAGAAGCGGATGGCGTAATGCGAGGCCTCCGGGTTGACGGTGCCCTGCTTCATATTCATGCCGTCGCTGTTGCGGCCGTACCAGGTGGTTGTTCCTTGCCAGTCGCCATCAAAGCTGGCGCGCATGAGGTTCCATTGGCGATCAGCTGCGGCTTTGGCGTGGATGTCTAAATCTTCCATTGTCTTCAGTTCGGTAGTCGGGTTTTCCAGAATCGTTGTTTCGTGATCAGAGGTCCTAGGCGAAAAGTTTATGGGGCTCTCAGGCCATTATCCGCTGGCGAAAGATCCTTGGGGCTGGGGTGTGCCTTAATCCACTTCGTTGCCAAGGCCGACCCTAAATATTTCTTAATCAATCGAGCGAGTGCAGCTGCAAGCGGTTGTTGGCCTATGGTGATGTGTTGCCTCATGATCGCTAAGCCATGTCCAAGGTAGGTGTGCTCCTGCTGAACCTCGGGGGTCCGGAGCGCATCCAGGATGTCGGCCCTTTTCTCTACAACCTGTTCTCGGATCCCGAGATCATCCGGCTACCCAACCCGGCTCTGCAGAAACCTCTGGCTTGGCTGATCAGCAGTCTGCGGGCGAGCAAGTCGCAGGAGGCTTATCGCTCTATCGGCGGTGGCTCGCCACTGCGGCGAATCACCGAGCAGCAGGCGCGGGAGCTGCAGAGTGCCCTGCGCCTGCTTGGGATCGAGGCCACCAGCTACGTGGCGATGCGCTACTGGCACCCATTTACCGAATCGGCGGTGGCAGACATCAAAGCCGACGATGTGGATGAGGTGGTGGTGCTGCCTCTTTACCCTCACTTCTCAATTAGCACCAGCGGTTCCAGCTTTAGGGAGCTTCAGCGTCTTCGTCAGGCTGATCCTGTCTTCGCAGCTTTGCCGATTCGATGCATCCGCAGCTACCACGATGACCGGGGCTATATCGACGCCATGGCCGGGCTGATCGCCCGCGAGATCCAGGCCTGTCCGGACCCTGACAGCGCCCACGTGTTCTTCAGCGCCCACGGTGTTCCTAAGAGCTACGTGGAAGAAGCGGGCGATCCCTACCAAGGGGAGATCGAAACCTGCGCCCGGCTGATCATCGAGAAGTTGGAGGCCACATTGGGCCACAGCAACTCTTTCACCCTCGCTTATCAGAGCCGGGTGGGCCCTGTGGAGTGGCTCAAGCCCTACACCGACGAGGCATTGGCGGAGCTAGGGCGGCAGGGTGTGAAGGATCTGGTGGTTGTGCCGATCAGTTTTGTGAGCGAGCACATCGAGACCCTCGAAGAGATCGACATCGAGTACCGCAAGCTTGCTTTCGAGTCGGGCATCACTAATTTTCGCCGTGTGCCGGCGCTCGACACCAACCCTGCGTTCATCCAGGGGCTTGCGCGACTCGTCCAGCAGGCCCTGGATGGACCCGAAGTGAATCTTGACCAGGCGGCGGCTTTGCCCAGCACCGTGAAGCTTTACCCCCAGGACAAGTGGGCTTGGGGCTGGAACAACAGCTCAGAAGTGTGGAATGGCCGCTTAGCTATGGTCGGATTCTCCGCTTTTCTAGTGGAGCTGATCAGTGGAAGTGGGCCTCTTCATGCCATAGGTCTGCTTTGATCTCCTTTTTGCTCGGGATAGTGTCTGTCCAGGTCAAACAACACCTCATGGATATATGTCTCAGTCCACTCTGCACCGTGAAAGCGGCTGAGCATCCCCCTTGCTGGATCTTTCTCTGCCCGGTAGCTGGTGTAGCGGCGTTGGCCATCGAGCAATATTGCTGAGCGATCATCTGCTACGGGGGGCGCTTCATCCACGAGCTGTAAATAAAGCTTTAAATACTCAGCAAAGGCTTGAAATATAACGGTGCTGATCAGCTCATCGGAGGCTGCGCCCAAAGGTAGACGGGTCCAGAGAAATGCAGGTGAAAAGTAAGGTTCCGCCTCAGCAGGAATGGGTCCGCCATCAGGTAAGTGAGGTTTCCAGCTGTTAAAAATTGGAAGCAAGCGATCCCAGACAGGTTGGGTATGGAGGGAATCGCTGCGGTCAACCGGCTGCAGGTCAAGGGCCAGCAGATGGCCTGAGGGCAGCGTGACCAAATCTGCTCCGAAGAAAGGCAGATCAAAACGGCAGTGGGGATTGATGACTAGGTTCAGCACGGACGCTGCTGGCCCCGCCTCCACGCAGGCGGCCCTCACCTGGCGAAGTTTGTTGGTTTGACATGCCCAGGTTTCAGTTTGCACAACTACCGGCTGTGCCTTCGAACCGGTGGATCCGGTTTTTTGCAGAAACTGCTCCGGCACGGGGTAGGCGGCTGGCTCCAATGCCTGAAGCATTTCGACTGCATGATCAAGAAAGGGCTGCCAACGCCAACCGGGGATTCTGACCTGGTCAAGGCTGCAGCTTTGCGGTGCTGTCATTGCTGCGGGCTAGATGGGAAAAGGAACTCGTGCAGAAAGCGATCCGACCAAGCCTTGCCGAAGTGGCTGCTAAACAGGCCGTGAGCCGGATCTCTTTCGGCGCTATAGACATCGTATGCCTCCTGCAGGGTTTTCACCTTTTCTGCTGTAACTATGGAAGTGCGTTGGCCGGCTTCGGCGCTGAGCTGCCAGTAGCAGTCGAGAAAGGCAGTGAAAGCTCTGGGCAACGATTCCTGCGCCTCCTCAGCTCCTCCACGGCAGAACAGCAGCCAGGGCGAAAAATATTGGTTTGGATCAAATGAGCGCATGGCCTCAGCACCGTGAAGATCCGGGTGGCGAGAAATAAGTTCTTTTAGGCCTTGATAATAGGTGTCAAGATAATTTTGATCCTGCAGTAGTGGCTGAAAATCAAGCACTGCGACCAGCTTGCCGCGGGTGCCGAACCAAAGGAGATCGATTCCCATCAGGGGCTGATCGTTGTTGTATTCGGGATAGGCCACCGAATTCAACACTTGCAGGCTGTCCCCCGCGTCCATCCTGGTCACCCGCCAGCGCCGGAACCCAGGCACCTGCCAGAGCCAGCTTTGGATCACGCTCTGCCTCTTCGGGGAGCGACATTCAGCTAGCCCATCGGGTGGGGCAATGGGCTGCGCTCCAGACCTTTCCAGCCTGCTATTGAGCTCTTGCAAAAAAGGGTCAAACATCTCGGAGCGCTCAGGAGCAGGGTGGGTTAACGGAAACCGGCGGCCATGGAATCGGCGCTTTCCCGAAGCGACTGCAGAGTTGCGTCGGAGGGGCAACGAAGCTCCGTGCAGTAGGTGGTCATCGACACACCATCGAGACACTGCACTGAACTCACCCGCATTCGCACCTGATCCGTGACGAACCAGCAGCGCTCCGTGCCGACATTGCTGTCGTAGCGCGTGGTAACGGTCATGACGCCATCGGTGGAAAAGGTGTATTGACTGAGGACGGGCTGCTTCTCCACGTAGCCCTTGTCACGGACCAGAAAACCCTGAGAGGGATCTCCTGCCAGAGGGATATCTATTAATACAGCTGCTTGATCTTCTGTTCTGGCTAGGGGTTTAAGATTGCTCTCCCACCAAAAACGGGCCCCTCCTGCTGCTAGAAGAGGGTTGATATTAAGAGCTAGGCATATCTGCTCGACCGCTGGATCCTCAGCGGAGAAGGGCTCGATAACAAGATTGGAATCGCCGAATTCATCATCTTGGTGGTCGAGGTGGTGCACAGCCCGTCGCGTCAGCCAGGTCCCTCGACTGGCCGCTAAGAACTGGTCCATCGTTCGGGCTGGGTCCATGGGTGCCAGGGGCGGGTGAGGGGGATGGGAGTTAGTCCTGCTCGGACTTCTGGGACTCAAGCTGAGCCAGAATTGCTTCTAGCTTCTGCAGCTCGGGATGCTGAGCCAGGGTGAATTCGACTTGCTTCTGAGGGAGCTTCAGTCTTTGCCCCATGCCGATCACATCTTTGATCAGTCGATCGCGGTAGGCCGCTAGCTGATCAATCGACTCCTCCAGCTCCTGCCGGCTGGGATCGGATCCGTTGATTGCAGACGTGTCGGCGCGAGCGGTGGTGCCGTCGGTCATGGGTTGGATTGGGCGACTGTCAGCATACGGAGCCGTCCGCTGCGATCCACTAGGGCAGCCTCAAGCGGGCTGCAGGCATGGTGAAAATGGAAGAAAAGATAAATCTCCTGGGGCTTTGTTCCGCGATTAGGCGGGAGTGCGTGCCTTCCCCTTGCCAAAACCCTTTGCCAGCGCTGCACTTTTCAAGTCAGAGCGCGATGGGTGACGAAAGTTTGCATGATTGCTTAGATCGGGGTCCTGAGGCGGGAGATGACCGTAGTTTCCCCTTACGCCTTCCCCGAGAGGCAGCTAAGCCATACAGACCTGAACAGATCTAACGATCTTCACTGGCTGTCAATTGGCTAAGCACAAGCACCCCTGGCCCCTTTCCCATGCTCGACGCCTTTTCACGCGCTGTCGTCAGCGCAGATTCGAAGACTGCCCCTATTGGAGGCGGTGAGCTCGCTGCTCTCCGTAACTATGTTGCTGAGGGCAATAAGCGTCTTGACGCTGTTAACGCCATCACCAGCAATGCCTCCTGCATCGTTTCAGATGCGGTCACCGGCATGATCTGCGAAAACACTGGCTTGATCCAGGCTGGTGGCAACTGCTATCCCAACCGCCGCATGGCCGCCTGCCTGCGCGATGGCGAAATTGTGCTTCGCTACATCAGCTACGCGCTGCTGGCAGGCGACGCATCGGTTTTGGACGACCGCTGCCTGAACGGCCTCAAGGAGACCTACATCGCTCTGGGCGTTCCCCTTCAGTCTGCCGCCCGCGCCGTGGCCATCATGAAGGCTTCTTCCACAGCTCACATCAACGAGACAAACACCAGCGGCACCAACCCTGTGGAAACCCGTTTCCGCAAGATGGAAACCGTTCAGGGCGACTGCTCCGCTCTAGTGGCTGAAGCTGCTACCTACTTTGACCGTGTGATCAGCGGCCTCAGCTGATTCATCCGAAGAGATTGCTTTTTTTAAACCACTACTACTCAATTAAACGAGGATCTTCACGATGAAGTCTGTTGTGACCACTGTTGTGACCGCCGCTGATGCCGCTGGTCGCTTCCCCTCCCAGAACGACCTGGAAGCTGTTCAGGGCAACATTCAGCGAGCTACTGCTCGTCTTGAAGCTGCTGAAAAGCTGGCTGCCGGTCTGGACAAAGTGACCAAGGAAGCTGGTGACGCCTGCTTCAGCAAGTACCCTTACCTCAAGCAAGCCGGCGAAGCTGGTGAGAACCAGGTCAAGGTGGACAAGTGCTACCGCGACATCGCTCACTATCTGCGTCTGATCAACTACTGCCTGGTTGTGGGCGGCACCGGCCCTCTCGATGAGTGGGGCATTGCCGGAGCCCGTGAGGTGTACCGCACCCTGCGTCTGCCTACCGCTGCTTACGTGGAAGCGCTCACCTTCACACGCGATCGGGCTTGCTCCCCTCGTGACATGAGCCCCCAGGCTCTCAATGAGTTGAAGTCGTACCTTGATTACGCCATCAACGCCCTCTCCTGATCAGTTTCTGATTAATTGTTGAGGACAAACCAGGGAGGCCTTCGGGCCTCCTTTTTTGTGTGAAAATGAGCCGTCGCCTACCCCCTCTCCTCGATGGAAATGGAAGCATTAGATATCTTATTTGATGATCTTGCCCACCCTAATCCTTATATTCAAAGCCAGGCTTTTATGGCTATGGTCAGGGATTGGCCTCAGCAAGCTCTACCTCGCCTGCTTGGTTTGTTGGCCCAACCGGATATAGCTTTACGCAGGGCTTCTGTTCGTGGTATTGGCGCCTTTGGCGAGGCAGCCATGCTGCCCTTAGCGGATCTTCTTATGGCTAGCACGGACAGCACTATCCGCGCCAGCTGCGTGAAGGCCTATGCCCAGGTGGCTTCAAACCAGCCTGGGATCCATTTCCCCGAGACAGCGATGCGGGCTCTCGAGGAGGCACTTAGCGACGACTCACCGGTTGTGGCTGTTGCTTCGGTGATGGCCCTTGGGCAGGTTGGTGGGCAGGCGGTGCCGCTGTTGCTAAGAGTGGTGGGTGGTGATAATCCAGCCCAGGCGGTAGCAGCTGTCAATGCACTCGCCCAGATTGATGATCCTGCAATTGAACCGACTCTTAAGGATCTGCAGCACCAACCAAAGTTAGATAGTTATGTGCGAGAGACCCTTGAATCAGCCTTGGCTCGAATAAGGGAACTGCAAGCGCGTCAACCTCAGCCGGGCTGACGCGAGACGATTGTCATCCTCACTTGCTTAGCTGACTGATTGCTAGCTCTAGCACTAATCTGACTCCAGGTTGTACTTCCTGTTCCACACTTGCTTGTAATGTAGGCAATGCATCCCTGGCTCCTAGCTTCATCAGCGATAGAGCAGCGTTTTTGCGAACCTGTTCTTCCGAGTCGGTGAGCAGGGGGAGCAGGCGCGGGCAGGCCCATTCTGGCTCCTGCAACTTCCCCATCAGCGTTGCAGCTTCTGCCCGCACTTCGGAGTCCAGGTCATCTAGCGCGGTTAGAAGCAGCTGCCTCGCCTCGTCATCCCCCAGAGCCTGGATCTGTTCGCCGAGAGCTGCTATTGCTGCCGTTCTTATCCTTGCATCCGGCGAGCTGGCTGCTTGCCGAAGCGCTTCGGGCGCCTTGGCGCCGATAAAAGCGATCCCCCAGCTGGCCAGCCCCTGTTGCATGGCCGAAGCTTTTGGATGAACCAGCACTGAGAGGAGTGGATTGAGAGCCTGCTCGCCGACTGCAGCCATCGCTCCGACCGCTGATCCCTGCACAACGGGATCCGAATCTGAGAGCAGGGTTTCGAGTAAAACGGGCAAGGCAGCTGGATCTGCAATCAGGGTCAGAGTCTTAGCTGCAGCGCGTCGAACGGTGACGTTGTCGTGAGACTGCAATGCACGGCAGAGTGTTGGCACCGCTGCAGCACCCACTGCTCCAAGGCTTTCGGCAAAGGTGAGCCGCATCAAGCCCCTGGTGTCGCCGAGACCAGCCACCATGCGCTCAATAGCTGGGGTGTCGGATGAAGGAACTAACCCCTGACGAAGTTGGGAACGAAGCTCTGCAGCAAGAATGTTGGCTTCCTCAACGCTCAGTTGCTGGATTCCAGATGCGGGGGTAGCGGACAGCTCGGCAGACAAGGTTCCCTCCTATTGGACAAATTATCAGGGATAGCCGTCGCGATCCTATGGTGGGCTTAACAAGATCAGGACATGACACGCTTTTTGCTCTCCCACAACCTTCAGGTGGTTTCCGACAACCTGAAGGGCTTGAATTCCGCGGAACTGGCGGCTGGTCTCGTTGCACACCTGTCCACCGATGTCCGGGTTCAGGCAGTCAGCCACCCTCACTGGTTGGTTCAGGTGGAAGCCGACCTGCTGCCCGTCGATTTGGCCAATGCCGTACTCCTGGCCTGGCGACAGCTTCGCTGCTCTGCAGGTGCTACTGATCATGATTGCCAGCTGTTGGCCCTAGGTGGACGCAAGGACGATCAAGGCGCTTCTGGAGCGTTGCTGCAGCAGAGTGACTGGGGGGTCGATGTGGTGGAGACTCTGAACACCGCCGCTTTCCTTCAGTCGATCAACTGGGAACTGCTCAAACAGGGACGTGCTCCTGATGGTGTGTTCGAGCTTCAAGGCTGAGCTGGGCTATTTGCGGCGGCGGCGAGGTGATGGCTGTCCAGGCTTGGGCGATTCGACTGGGTCCGTAGAGGCTGTGGTCGCCACTGCGGAAACTGAGCTGGCCGCCTCCATCAGACATACCGACGTAACCGGGATTCCGTTCTGGTGTAGTTGCTGCATAGTGTGGCTCAGCATATGGCGCGGAACTCGCAGCTTCTGAGCAACCCTCTGGGGAGTTTCAGAATTGATGCTTGTAACAAGCAGAAGCGCACCACATTGATGGGGTCCCATTGTGCCTCTAATTTAGATGGGTTCATATTGAACGCTTCCTGGCTGGGTTGCATCAAGACACATAACTCTTAAACTTTCAGCGCTCTTGCCCCGCCGGCTATCAGAGTTGGAAGCAGCTCTCCTTTGAGCTCCACAGCCGCGTCCACTTTAACTTCTGAGGACAGTATTTTGGCAAGCTCCAGCAACAGTTACGACAATATCCATCCCGGGCTCAGCCACCATGATGCGCTAGCGATTCTTGAACAATCTCTTGACTCGCTTGATTCTGCCAGCGACTACTACATGGCGGCCGCCCATCTCGTGAATTTCCCCGGCGACAAAACGGAGGAGGCATTATTGCGGCTCATTGATAATTCTTCGAGTGAACAGGCGGTTAACCTTGCGCGCCGCAAAGCGGTCGAAGTTTTGGGCAGGCTTGGGGTTCAACGGGCCATACCCAGCATTGGGCGTTGCCTAAGGAGTAACGATCACTATCTCATTGAAAATGCCGCCTGGGCCCTTCTTCAGCTCAATTGCCAGGATGTTGAACTCCATCAGGCGATGCTGCTGTTACTTAATGATCCAGGCCAGAGCCGCAGGGTTCTTATCCAGGCTCTTGTGGGGTTAGAAGTGCATGGGGCCTTGCCCGTACTTCAATCGCTGCAAGATGAGGCGAATCCAGGGGTTCGCGGCGCTGCTTTGTCCGGGTTTGCAAAGCTCAGTGGCGATAGCAGTCGCCTTCAAGAGTTGGAAGACCACCTGACCCTGCCTAATCAAATGGACCGGCAGTCGGCGATTCAGGATTTAATTGACTGTCGAGCTACATATCTACTGCCTTCGATCCTCAAGGCGCCCGTGTCCCCTGTGTTTAGGTTGCGAGCTCTGCGGACACTCTGGCCGGGCCAAGACAAAGCACACGCAGGCCTTGACCTGCTTACTTGTTTAGATTCGCTGATGTTGGATCAGCCAGAAGATTTGGTCTTGGCGCACTGCTACGACACTGAACCCACCATATTATTTTTATTTGATGAGTTTTTTGGTACTGACTTTAGCCGTTGCTACCTAGCATTGTCCACATTGAAGCATAGGCCAGCAGAGGAGCTCTGGCCTGTTTTCTGGAAGCGATGGCAGGAGGATGCTTATAATGATTATGGTGCTCATTACTTCTTCATTCAGCTTCTTGGCAGTGTGGATGTCTGGCCTTGCGCTGCTACTCCTGAGATTGAGGCATTGCTGCTGGAAGCTATGAACAGCAAGCGCCCACAATTCGGTAAATCAAGAGCGGCTGCTTGCTTGGCTTTGAATAAACATTTCCCTGATATATGGTGCAAAAGTGTACGGCAGCTTTTGTCCTCCGATTTCACGCCAAGCTGGGAGCTACGTTATGCTGCATTGATTGGTCTTGATTCAATTGATGTTGCGAACAACCATGAAATATTTCAGCTATTACAGAATGCTTTTGCCGTGCAGGATCCTGATATTTTTGTAGATCGTAGGCGTCAAATGCTTATTTCAGAAAACCGGGTCTGAAAGGACCCACGCTCAGCCCAGTAGCGTTGAATTTCCAGGCCTTTGGGCCTCGGCACAGCTGCTTCAGCTCTCAGGATCTTGAATGTTCGACGGGGCCCCATGGGCCAGTTTCCAATTGCTCTTACAGACCGCAATTGCCCACCAACCATATTTAGGCAGGCTTCAAAACGCTCAAGCTGACTATGATCGATTGTTTCAAAAATAAAGTCTTGGCCTTGGCAAACTAGGTGCTGCGAGCGAATCCAGCTACGGAATTGGCGGATAGCTTCTCCGTCAGCTTGCAGTGTTTCAGTTTTATCCAACTTATTTAGGTTCTTCTCCCTTATGATTAATTAGACGTGCCCACTCAGCTGTCACTTCATTCTCAAAGCTAGCCACGCGTTCAAAACGTAGTGGCCCATGTTCAGAGCCCCATTGCAAGGTATTAGTAGCTGGATCAAAACCCTGATCTCTACTAATCCAGTTTTCATGATCAACCAACACCTCACTCACTAGATAGGTAGGCCGCCCGTCGCGTGGCACTAGGCATTTATTACCAGGCTCTACCTTTCCGCTGAAGCAACCCGGTGTCGTCTCTTGGAAATGCATCGCACAACCGCAGCGCTGTTTAAGGCGATCAATATGAATAAGCTTAAGCAGTTTAGGCGTGAAGCCTGCTCCAGCTAAGCGAATTGGTTGGTCGAATCCAAAATTCTCAACAATCTGCACCTTCTCGGTTGAAATCAGTCGATGTACGCCTTGCCTATAAGGTCGCCAAGGATCATGCCCATAGCTTTGCTCGGAGTAAAAGCCAGGGCCCTGAAATACTTCCCAAGGCAGCGGGCGAAAATAGATATTGATATGGGCGAAATTTACGGGGTCTTGCTGTGCCTGGGAGAAATTGCTGTAGTGCCCAGCTAGAATTTTAGCGAATTTCAGGGTAATGCCTATCATAGTGAACTCTATTGGCTGAAGGAATCTAACCGTCTGATTTCAGATGCGAAGGATGTTTGCAGTATTCCTGAGCCGGCCGAGGTTCGCAGCACTGATGAGCGGCAGCGAACATTCTCAGATACGAACCAGATCCTTTCCTCTGCAATCGATTGACCATATTGCGTAGTGAGTATAAAAGTATTATCTTCTAAAAAGGTATAGTTTGATACTGCTTGCTCGGCCTCTGCATATCCAGCGCTTCGCAGTAAGATTCCTTTTTGATTATCAAGTGGGATTGGAACGAGGATGCATGATCCTGCTGATACTTCACTGGGCCCCTCTGGCTCCCAGTCACTTTCTGCTTTCCATTCCATTCGGAATGGCAGAAGGGGGTCGGCGTTGTGTATTTTGCACTCTCTAATTAACTGAAGCACCAACGGATCTTGGAGTCCAACTGGTTCAATCAATACTGAACTGCGAACATCCTCAAATTGCTGAAAAGCAAGAGAATGACCGCTTCTCATGGATCGCCAGCGGCCTAGGCTACGAGCTACAAAAGATTCCAGCTGCATCAACGCTGCTCAGGCCTTGTTTCTGTGAGTTGTCCATGCAGATGGCAGACGACCTGCCTGAACCATGTGTACCCATGTATCGATCATCATGTTGATCGCAGGCCGTGTCTTTGTAGTGCTCTGATCATTCCGAGAGCACTCTGCTTTGAGATGGTGATTGTCCATTAAATCTATGGTTTGTAGCCAGGGTGCTTGTTGCTGATGCTTTTGGGAGGCGGCTCAATTGTTGCAGCATTATACGTAATGCAGCCTTGAGCCGCCTCCAATTTCATTTAAATTAGGACTCTCGTACTGACGCGATACGACCCCTACGTCGATGAATTGATTGGATCGCTGATGATAGCGAGCTGAAGGGAATTGTTGTCGTTTGCGTTACGCGTCGATTAAGGCCAACAGGACTAGCGCTTGTCCAGCGGATAGCATAGCGCTTGTTGTTGCGATCGCCCGGCCCGGGTGTTTTTTGACTAACTCCGGGGGGTGAACTGGTCGCTAGGCTGACTAATAATTGTGATTGCCCGTCACCATCAAAACTTGCAAAGCCCGAATTCAAGGCACGTGTTCTGTTGTACGTAAGATTGGATTCACCTTGCTGGCTGGCCGCTCCTCTATCAAAAGGCACTGTATCAAAGCCAAAGACCTCTAGATACTCGGCTCCGTATATGTAGCTGTTGATTTCTGCTTCGTATCCTTCTGTGGCTAGGAGCTGAACATGCGTGCTCAGTTCAGCCTGATTTCGTGGGGCGCGGCCTAAGAGATGCTTGAAGTTGAGTTCAACAAACCGATAGGGACCATTTGCATCAAAAAAGAGCCGCCGATAGCTGTCGGATAGGGCTAGTGCATTGACCAGCCCCTGCACAGTGAGGTCGCCGTTGATGAACAAACTCTCAGCAGAGATTGAGAGCTCTTCGTCAAAGAGGTGGGCATTGCCAAATACCTGGCGGTAGGCGGCTTTCAGCTGGGCTTGAGCTTCTGATTGGCGTAAATCCGAATTGGGCCGGTCAAGAGTTTCGATTTCCATGGTTTTTAGGTTGGATGGGGGGATTTCAGAAAAATTGGCAGTTGTCCCGAATAAATGAACCAGCGTTTTCTAGGTGATTTCGGTCACAGAAATGATCCGACCACCGCGTCTATGGATGTATCCCAGTTGGCTTGTAATGTCATTGCCGCTTACTACGTAACTGGCGTTCGGGTTGCGTTGGCGGCCGCCTGTAGGCTGGGCATTGACGACAATACGGAACCGCTTGGATGTGGGATCAGCTGATCCAGAGGCTGCACCAAGCCTGTTAATCCGTACGGTTGTATTTGTCCAGTTTGTAGGTGCAGATCTTGTTGCTACCGAATTCAGCAGGCTTGAGGCACATTGAATGGTGTCACTGGCCGCATAGCCTTGAACTAGTGCTATGTGGCGATTAAAGGAAACCTGTTCGCGGCCATTTTCAGTTGCTACACGCAGATAGGGAACAGTATTCTCGCCGAAGGTGTTCTGATACTCTTCGCTATCAACGTAGCTGTTGATTTCTGCTTCATAGCCGTCAATGGCTAGCCTTTGTAGGTGCTCACTCATCTCGGCCTGAGATGCGGGTGCACGCCCCAAAATATGTTTGAAATTCAGCTCAACAAAACGGTAGGGAGCATTTGTTTCGAAGAAGCGACGGCGATAGTCTGCAGAGAGTCCAATAGCTCTTATAAATTCGCGAGTGCTGAGCCTTCCCTCAGCAAACTGGCTTTCTGCTGTTAAGTTGCGTTCGCTGTCCATCACATGGGGATTGCCCAGCACTTGGCGGTATACCGAGCGTATCAGCGCAGTAATCTGATCTGCTGAATCACCGTTGCAGCGCTCGAATACTTCCTGCTGGCGCTGGCCAAGTCCAAAGCCAACGTATAGATCACCACGCATTGGTGTCGAGTCGCCTCCATCGGCACTGTTCCGCTTGACAGGCACTAACATACCGCCCGAACCAGCCGCTGTTCCTCCCGTTTGACTAAGGGAAGCAGATCGGTAAACCTGTGCAGGCACTCTTATTGAGAGCCTGTAGCCGCTAACTAGATTGCCTAGCAGTTGACTTTTGGTTCCTACGGCTGTGTCGCTGCCAGCGAAATTCTGCTCAAGTGCTGCGATCCTGTTGAACGCTGCTTGAGGCTGGCCTACTGGTGAGTTCCAGCTTGTTTGGTATGGAACTGTTTCCTCGCCAAACGACTTTAGATACTCATCGGAATCAAGATAGCTATTGATTTCTTCTGTGAAGCCACTTGTGGCAATTAAAGCCACATGGCTAGCAACCTCTTCTTGATTTTGGGGGGGGCGGCCCAGCAAATGCTTGAAGTTAAGCTCGACTGCTCGATGCGGAGACATGGCATCAAAGAAGCGTGAGCGATAAAAATCGGATTGGGCCAATCTACGTACGAATTCCCGTACGTTTATGTCCCCATTGCGTAATTTTGATTCGGCACTCAGCAGGCGCTCGCTTTCCATCGGCTGAACATTGCCGAATACCTGCCGGTACGCAGCTCTTACTGCTATGTGAAAAGCAGCATTGTCGTTTGCAGTGAATGCAGACGGTGTATTTAATAGCTGCTGGTTGCGAAATTGATCTTCGCTTGTGGCAGTTTCTACGGCATCAGTCCTTTGTCGAGAAAACCTTGCTGGTGCTTCAAGCAGCTGAGTGGCTCCGAAGTCAAGTGAATTGCTTTGATTTGCTGTCATGAGAGGGGTTGATGGAGTTGCTCTGGTGTGGGAAGGCGGGGGGGCGGGTGGGGGGGGATGCGGCGCTAAATGTTACAGAGGCATCTAATTTTTTGCTCCCTGCTGACTTGGCTTACTAGTTAAGTAGGGCTGGTTGGAGTAATTGGTTAACTCAGTGGGGTGATGCTTGCGATCTTGCCACCCTCGCGGTGAATAAGTTGATATTGCTCTGAAAGCTTATTGAAGGGAACGAAGAATACCCTGTTTGCTTTCCTATAGCGTGATGTGGGTCGCACGTTATTGGCCCTGTAAGCTGTTACTTCAACTCGATAGACTTTGCCTGCTTCACCTGCGAGTACACCTATCCGGGTAACGGGATCTGTCAGGTTTGCAGCTGGGCGGAAGCTCCAGCCTTGGGAATCTTGTGATGAGGGAGCTACCACAGGAAGGGGGCGGTTCTGATAAGCAGCACCGCCAAGACGGCTCCTGATTCCAGCCAAGTTGCCTTTTAGGCTGCTGCTGCTGTTGCCACGTAGCAACTGGAATGACCAGGTGAACTCTTGAAGCGTTGCACAGGATTCTGTTTTCCACCCACGCTGATATGGAACTGTCCACTCACCAAAGGTGTTCTGATATTCGTCAGAATCTAAGAAGCTATCGATGTCTGCTTCGTAGCCACTTGTATCTAGTCTTTCGGCATGCCCCCGCATTTCCTCGAAATCTGCTGGAGCACGTCCGAGTAGGTGGCGAAAAGCTAGTTCGATATAGCGGTAGCGCGCGCATGAGTCAAAAAAGCGCGTGCTATAAAGATCGCTTTTTGCGATCCGCCTTACCAGTTCTCTAACGCTGATCTCACCTAGCTTGAACTGCGATTCTGCAACAACTTGTCGTTCGCTCTCCATGACGTAGGCATTCCCAAGCACCTGTCTGTAGACAGCCCGGATTACTGACTCCTTCGCTTGGTCGTCGTCACCTGGAACTAGCTCAAGTGGTGCCTCGCACTCTTGGGAGAAGCTCTCCACACCCAGGATGGAGGCTGGACCAAACGGCATGACTTTCGTGGCGATACCCTGCAATTATCTCCGGCATCCCATAGCCCTCGACCGTAGCTTTATAAACCTCAATCTTTTGTTTCAAACGCTCCGCTTTGTTTGCCACTGCCAGCGCGCTATGCGGGTCTTGTTGTGGATCCCAGCAGCGATTCCAGTGTCGTCCGAGTCGTTTGCCTAGTGAGTGGGTTCCAGTAATCCAGTTCGATGTGTGAGCGAGTTAGGAGGTTGGCTAGCTGTATCTTGTCCAAACCCGTAGCTTGACTGAAGTCAGCGCCCTTGATACTTTCAGCCCCGTCTAGGATTGCTTCTGTTAAATTAGCGGCCCTAAAGTCTGCCTGTTGCAACTGACTACCGGTAAAGCGTGCGCCTATGCAACGACTACCTTGCATTTTTGCAAACCTTAGGTCTGCTCCTACAAAACGTGCTCCGTCTAATACTGCACCACTTAGGTCACATCCGCTTAGGTACGCACCCATGAAGTTGGTGTTCTCTAGGTCCATACCCCTGAGATCTGCACCATTCAAAAAAGCCCCATTAAGAGCTGCACCAGGGCCTACCGCTCCTGACTTTTCAAGATTAAAACCAGCGGGCACACGAGTATTTTTGTCATAACGGGCAAGTGTTAAATTGCATCCCTCTAGCAGGCAGGTAGTTAGATCTGCACCTCTTATGTCTATACGACAAAGGTTTGCCAGACGCAGGTCAAGTGATTCCAGGACTCGGTTGTTCCAGCATGCACCGCGCGCGTCTATGGGTTGATGCTGAGCCGCAGTTGGTTTGCATTTTTCGGGAGCACTCCATTGGCTTGGATCTTCAGGCAACAAAAATGCTTGATGCTTTTGGTCCATTTTCAGGTAGGATTTGATTTTCTAGTAATTAGACACATCTACGTTCTGTACCAGCGCTAGCTTTGGTATTTACTCTCTGGGTTTTCTTGGCTTCTTGCTATCAGGGCTCGGTTGGTAGCAGAGCGTTGGTCAGGTTATCAAAAGCCTTGTTGAGGCAGGTTGCCTCATGAGCATGCCCTGAAGTTTCTAGGACTTGTGTGGTTAGTGCACGCATCCGGGCTAGGACATACATCATCGCAGTGATAGGTACTTCCATTTCCTTGTATAAATGACGCAATGCAATCATGCCCTCTATGTCTGTTATATCTGTGCAATCGCATGCAACCCCATAAATTATTACCCGCAAAAACTGTTGGCAATCGTGCCAGCAGGCTTCTGCTCGTGGCTCCGGGAACAGCCCTCCGCCAGGCATTGTGAGCTGTGGTTGTTGGGTTAGTAAATCTCGCCTTGCTTTATCAATTACCTGGTTTGATTCCGCTATTAGTAGCCCAATAGCATCCTCTGAAGTATTGCAATGGTTACATATTGCCTTTGATTCCTCTGCACTGAGGAACCGTTTTGAAGTATCGGCTTTAGCTATCAACACCCTTGCCGCTTCGGGGAGGCTGTTGCGATTGCTTATGCCGCATACTTTTGCATCCTTGGCACGTTGGCTGATCTCCATTTCTGTTGAGCTTCTCTAGTCAGTTCCACCATTCTACAGGAGTAGCGGTTAGCCAGCCATGTCGTTCCAAATGGAATGCCCAGACTGCTGTCCCGCCAAGGTCTGGACAGTGTTCAGATGCCAGATCCACTAGCTCTTCTGACACACCGAGGTTTTTAAGTAGATCCTTCGCTCCGGACGTTCCTTCAGCCACGGCTGAACGGATTGCTGCTCCGACAACCCAGGTCAGATTAGTGTCAGACAGTTTTCCGCTGTTACTTTCGCAGGCAAGTAAGAGATTTTGTTTGCCAGGATGTTTCTTGTGATAGGCCTTCCAAATCCCAATGTCGTCAATTCTTAGGTCTATGCGCAAGCGAGCCTCGCCGGTACCGTACTGAATCTCCTGTTCTCCTCCAGCTTGGTTTATTAAGTCTTTTATGCTAAAAGTTTCATTGGGTGACATGGTGTTTTTGTTTTGGCAGTAGGACGGTTTTCCCGGGCTGTCTAGAGTCTTTCTCGAATCTTTGCGCGCGCTTAATACAACACGCCTATTGCCTTAATGCTGATTCTGTCGCAACTCTTTATTTCTTTTACTTTTTAAATAAAAATAGCCTCCCTGCTTGGGGGAGGCTATTAATCACTTTTTAATAGGAAGCCTGATCAAACAAGCGCGTTGATTGCGTAATCGAGGTAATTGTTTGCTTCTGTTGCTGCTTCGCCTGTGAGGCCATGGTTGGCTTTGATGTAGCTAAGAGCTTCAACATACCAGGAGGGGGAGAGCTCAAAAGCGCGATTGATTTCATCAATACCGGCAATCAGGTACTCATCCATGGGTCCGGTGCCACCAGCCACGAGGCAGTAGGTGACCATGCGGAGGTAGTAGCCGATGTCACGGGAGCACTTAGCTTTACCACGGGCATCAGCGGCATAGTTTGCACCCTGCATCTGGGTGGTGTAGGGGAACTTGTTGTAAACGGCCTGGGCAGCGCCGTTCACCAAGTTGTCTGCGTTGGCTGTTAGGCCCTTAGCAGCTGCGAGAGCATTTTTGGCGCGGTCAAAGCGACCAAAAGCTGAGTTGAGCTCAGTGTTGCTAAGAAACCGGCCCTGGGAATCGGCGGCGGCAACGGCCTCGGTGAGGGGAGTCTTCATGGAAGGACGAATAAAGGTGGAGAAATCTGAAAAAGAAAACCGATCAGGCGACTGCTGCTGCAGCGCGATCGAAATACGTGCCGATCTCAGACATCAGAGCCGAGCAATCACCCTGGCTGATGCCATTGCGGTCATTCGCAATGCCGATGGCGGCGTCCTTCATCTTGCGAACACCTTCAGCAACCGATGCGCCAGGAACGCCGAGGGCCAGGTAGGTCTCCCGCAGGCCGTTGAGGCAGCGGTCCTCCAGCACGGATGCATCGCCGTTGAAAATGGCGTAGGTGATGTAACGGAGGATGATGTCCATATCGCGTAGGCACGCAGCCATGCGGCGGCTGGTGTAGGCGTTCCCCCCAGGAGCTGTTAGCGCTGGCTGAGCTTCAAAAAGATCGCGGGCCGCATTGGTGACGATCTTGGATGCGTTGGAGGTGATGCGGTTCACAGCATCCATCCGCTTGTTGCTCTCGGAAACCATCGCTGCAAGCGCGTCGATTTGACCGGCGTTGATGAATTCGCCACGGGCATCAGCCTGGGCTACAACCTTGGTGAAGGCGTCGAACATGTGTAAGGCTCCTGGTCTCGACGTTCTCCGTCGGGAGTGGGTGGGTAAGGGAGTAGGAACGGGCTGGCTGGTGCCTATAGAGCAAGAGAGCAGCTGGTTCCCTGTTGCCGCCATCAGCCCTGGAAGCCAGTGCTTAAAAGCGACAGATCTATTGTTGTCTGGACTGGGATCGAGTCGCGAGCCCCGTAACAAATGGTCACTGCGACCTGGGCGGCAGGCCAGGGCATCGGCATCGGCAAACGAAAAAGCCCAGGGCAGCACGAGAGCCCTGGGCTTTTGGGAGAAGAAGCTGGGATGGGGACGGGGGTCCTCGCCCCTGACTACTTCTTGGGCTTGCCCTTGCGAGCTGGCGCTGGAGCCACCTCGCCAGCTTCCGCCACCCCCGTGACGCTGACGTGGGTGACCTTCCCCCCCATGCGGTGCACGAGGCGGAGGGTTTCGTTCATGCGGGTGTAGGGAACCTGCATGACGCAGTCGGCACTGCGAACGAAGTCGTTGCGGACGAGGCCAGTCACCTGGATGGTCACTTGCCTGTCATTGCTGGCACTGGTGTTTCGGGTACCTGCAGAAACCTTCATGGCTGGATAAAAGTGAATAACAATGGGAGCAAAAGAAGAACAATCTTCAATTCACTGGGGTGATGCTGGCGATGCGTCCACCTTCGCGGTGAATCTGCTGCTGAACTTCAAGAAGCTTGTTGAAGGGAATGAAGCGCACCCGATTGCTGCGCTTATGGCGCTGATAGTTGTTGAATCCACTGATTTCCACCCGGAAGGTGCGACCTTCCTCCCCAGCGCCCACCCCCTGCCGGGTCACCCCATCGGTTGTCACCTTGCGGAAGGTGCTGCCCTTGGCGTTCGGGCTCACCACGGGCAGAGGCATCTCTGCATGCACGGCCGGGTTGAGGCGGGACTGGTTTTTGGAGAGATCTCCCTTAATGGAGGCCGCCGCACACGGGTGAGCTGGAGCATGTAGGAGAACTGGAGGCCTTGCTGACCTGCCGAATAGTTCCATCCATGCAGATAGGGCACCGTTTCCTCGCCAAACCGAGTTTGGTATTCAGCGCTGTCGATGTAGGAATCGATTTCAGCGTCGTAACCCTGCTCCTGCAGGATGGTGAAGTGGTGGAGCATCTCCGCCTTGTTCTGGGGGGCACGCCCCAGCAGATGCTTGAAGTTGAGCTCGATGAAACAGTAGGGGTTGGTATTGGAAAAGAAACGGTCTTTGTAGAGACTACTTTTGGCCACCTGGCGCACAAATTCCCTCAAGCTCAAGTAGCCGCGGCGGAAGAGAGATTCCGGCCCATCCAGCCGCTCACTGGTCATATCACATACTGGCGTCCCAGAACCTGCTGGTAGACGGCCCTGATCAGATTGGCCTTGTCAACGTCAGAACCGGTTGCCCAGTTTTCTTTGTTGCGGTCGTTGGCAAATCGTGTGATGCCCAGATAGGCGGCGTTGGCAAGGGTCATGGGTAGCGTGCGTGGCGGGCCGAGAGGAAGGGGAACTTGCAGCGAATCCATCAGGCGTGATCCAGAGAGAAGCCGACCGAAGGGCGCTTTCCCTGTGACGTCCCATCGATGATCTGGGACATCGCCAGAGATCTGGATGTTGGGCCTGAATCCGCAGGCTGCAGGCGGATCCTATGGGTGACTCCGCACGTCTCAACACAGCGTTCAGAAACGTTACAAATTCACCGATCCCCTGGCACCCCAGGGCCACGGGGAGCACCTCGAAGCGGTAGCACCGATGGCACCCCCTGGCAACAATGTTTCCTCCCGTTACCATCCGGCCAACCTTTTCAGTGTGTATGGCTTCCGTTGGTCCCGAGCTGGAATGGGCTGCTCGGTTGAGCGTCCAACTGCAAACCCTCTCTGAAATGGCTGAAAACCTCACGTTCAGAGTTCTGGAACTGGAGGAACGCCTGAGCGAACAGGACCACCAGCTCGTGTCTCTCCAAATGGCTTCCGTTGAGCTGACCGATGGCATCACGCAGGCCATGGAAGAACGCATGGTGGAGACGGAAGATCGGTTGGTTCGGATCGAGAGTCTCCTGCAAGGGGGTGGGCAGAGAAGCTCCCCAGCGCGATCCCTTCGAGCCCTTCCCAAGCCTTCTCCGAAGGATCTAGAGGATCCCTATGGGGTAGAAGACCCCTCGCCGGAGGAAGCTGCCTTTCTTGATGAAACCCACGGAGATCCCGGAGAGATCAACGGGGATGAAGAGGACGCCTTCATGGAAGATCCCCCGTTTCTGGAGGATCTCCACGATGAGTCGCTGGCGAGCTGAGGGCTGCTCAGCCCTCAGCTCGCCCGGCCGGTGCTGAGCATGACGGCAGCCACATAGAGCACAAAGGCCGTCAGCCCAAATCCCCCTGCCGTCACCAAGCCTTGCCAGATCTTCCTTGCGAGCGGCGAGGGGGCATCGGCCAACCAGGCGGGAGGAGCCATGGTGGAGAACCCAGCACCGGAAGGCGTCCATGCCGTGCCTCGGCCAGCGGGGGCCCGGCGAGCCGTCATGTCGCGCCAGTAGGCGTTGTAGCGGGGAGCCTGCTGATTGAAGGGAATGACGCCCTGGGCCTGGCCCGGCAAGACGCGCGACCTCTGGTGCGGCACCTGGTCGGTGCCGAAGGCCTCCCGATACTCTTCCGACTCCAGCAGGTGATCCACGAGCCCAGGCAGGCCCTTTTGGGCGATCAGAATCGAGAGGGCAATCCGTTCCTGCTCACCATAAACAGGGCGGCCAAGAACACGACCAACGATCTGATCTACCATGCGATAATTGCTATTGCAGCGATAAAAATCGTTGCGGAATTTCTCGGACAGGAGTAATGCGCGGACGAAATCCTTAATCGTGATCTGACCACTCCTCAGCTGGGATTCCAGGACGGGATCGCGATCCACCTTGAAGGCATGAAAGAAGATCTGGCGATAGGCCTGAGCAATCGTGGCATCCGTTGCTGCCTTGCTCCGAACCAGGTCAAACGGTGAAAGGCGGGGGCTTTCATCTCCTCCCACCGGGAAAGACTTGACCCGCGCATTTTGCGTGACTGGTGCAATCTTGAGGAGGGGAAGGGCCATGGCTAGGCAAAAGGGCCCCGCACACTAGGGTTAATTCACGCCGAGGTCCCAGGATTGGTAGAAATGCTTAGGTTCCTTTACAAATAAACAGGACCTTGCCCTCACTCCTGGAGCCAAGCTTCGGGGATCTCCCCACTGTGGTCCTGGATACGGTCAAATTCAAAGGGTCCGGCGAGGGCTCCCCAGAGCTGTTCATGGGTTTCGGGATGGTGTCCCCGATCGATGGTGCACATCCGCTCGGCTGACAGCTGCAACTGACTCACCAGATAGGCAGGCTGCCCCTTGCGCTCCACAAGACAGCGGCAGCCGGGTTCCACCTCCCCCGCAAACCCCTCGCCCTGTTCGCGAACCCAGTAGTTGCATCCTGAAAGAGGCTGGAGATCCTCCTCCCGGAGGGCAGCGAGCAGGGAAGGATCCGCCGTAGCCCCCCAGAAACGCTTGTCGTCCTGCAACGCCAGGTTGTGGATGATCAGCTGGCCATCCACCCGCTCTGGACGCAACACCCGAATGCGGTAGGGCGTGGAAGGGGTGATGGCGTAGGCCTGCTCCAATAGCAAGGACCCTCGGGACAGGTGGGGGATGGGGCGTGTAGTGACGAGAATGTGGGCAAAGAGAGGAGGATTCTCGAAGGCCTGGTTCTGATTGCTGAAGCTGCCGCAGAGTTGGCGCAGCAGGCGGGCATAGGCGGAAGCGGCCATGGGGGGCTACACACCGTGGAGGCGAAGACGAAACTCTCCCACCTCACGAGCTGTGGCGGCATCCTTCTGGGCAAAGGGGTGATCTTCCAGTTGGGCGAGGATCCTTTCCAAGGATTCAGACCGACTGAGGGACTGGAGCTCTGGTTGGCTGATCTGGAGGCGCCAGGCATCATCAAAGGCCATCGCAAAGCTGTCCGCATTGCCGTACTGCTTCTGCGATTCAGACGCGTTGGCAAGGGGGTGTGGCATGACGCAACTCCGACAACAACTAAGAAAACGACGAAGAACTGCCCAAATGCCAGGACCCAGATTTGAACTGGGGACACGGCGATTTTCAGTCGCCTGCTCTACCAACTGAGCTATCCCGGCTTGTCGCTCTCGCGACATTGGGATCTTAAAACACCGCTGAGAGCCTGACGGTCTCCAGGGGTGCGGGCCAGGCAGATCACCCCCTGTACCCGCCACCCGGCCACTTGCAAAGCCATGGAGGCATTCAGGGCTGTGGCCCCAGTGGTGAGGATGTCATCCACCAGATACACCGGCTGCTGCCTGGCCTCCTTTGGGTGGGGCCTTCGGGCGCAGGTGAAGGCACCCCGTTGATTCTCCTGGCGCATGGCTCGGTGGAGATGGTGTTGACCCAGCACGGGCCGGGAGCGTTCGAGGAGTGCCGCGCTCCCGAAGCCCCATTCCGCTCTCCCGAGTCTGCAGATCAGGGGGGGCAGGGGATTGGCCTTCCGTTTCCAACTAGGCACCGGCACCAACAGGGGGGAGAGGTGGGGCGGCAGAGCGGGAAGCCGGACAGCCTTCAACAGGGCGGCAAGGCTGTCTGGATGGGGACGCTGGCGCAGCCCCAACAACATCCGGCGATAGGCCCCCAAGTAGGGGCCGGCGGCCCACCAGGGCA
>Ga0208723_1000151_pt1 | contig 24933 bp, 22 predicted proteins | sample LakMenEpi31Aug12_FD_150750 | JGI IMG/M metagenome (GOLD analysis project Ga0208723, IMG submission 150750) | Freshwater microbial communities from Lake Mendota, WI - 31AUG2012 deep hole epilimnion (SPAdes) | ecosystem: Environmental > Aquatic > Freshwater > Lake > Epilimnion/Euphotic zone ...
CTTCCAGGAATTACCCGCGATTCAATATTAACCTTGGCAAAAGATCTTGGGTATAAGACTGAAGAGGCGATGATCTCAATTGATGATTGGCGAGATGGTGTTAAATCAGGAGAAATAACTGAGATATTTGCCTGTGGAACTGCTGCAGTAGTTTCAGCTGTTGGTGTTGCAAAGAGCATTCACGGCACCTGGCAAACAGGTGATGGCCAACCAGGTCCAATCACAAATCAAATTAGAGCAGCCCTGCTTGCAATTCAGCATGGCACAGCTGAAGATAAACATGGTTGGAATAAACGGGTTATCTAATGCCAATTAATGATTCATTTCATATCTATGACACCACACTTCGTGATGGCGCCCAGCAAGAGGGTTTAAATTTATCGGTACACGATAAGTTAACTATTGCTCGCCACCTTGATGATTTAGGTGTTGGCTTTATTGAAGGTGGCTGGCCAGGTGCTAACCCTAAGGACACTGAGTTTTTTAAATTAGCCCAAACAGAGTTAAAACTTAAGAATGCAACCTTTGTGGCATTTGGTGCGACCAGACGTCCTGGAGTAAAGGCTGCAGATGATCTACTACTTCGCGCTTTACAAGATTCAAAAGCACCGGTGGTAACTCTGGTTGCAAAGAGTCATGATCGCCATGTTGATCTAGCATTGAAAACTCATCTTGATGAAAATCTTGCGATGATCACCGACTCTATTAAGTTTTTAAAAGCAGGTGGACAAAGAGTTTTCTTAGATGCTGAGCACTTCTTTGATGGTTATCTTTCAAATAAGGCTTACGCACTTGAGGTGGTTAAAGCTGCAGTTGAAGCAGGCGCTGATGTTGTGGCCCTTTGTGACACAAATGGCGGAATGCTGCCTGATCAATTATCAAATATTGTCCATGAGGTATTAACCGCCTCAAAGGCTCGTCTTGGTATCCATTGCCACAATGACACAGGGTGCGCAGTTGCTAACTCACTAGCTGCAATCTCTGCCGGAGTTACCCATGTGCAGGGAACCTTAAATGGCTATGGTGAGCGAACTGGAAATGCTGATCTAGTAAATATCATTGCAAATTTAGAGTTGAAAAAGGAACAAACTGTATTGCCTGCTGGCAAATTACAAGAGGCATTTCGTATCTCACATGCAGTAGCTGAGATTACAAATGTAGCGCCAAGTGCTCGCCAGCCATATGTTGGTACCTCTGCCTTTGCTCACAAGGCAGGGCTTCATGCATCTGCAATCAAGGTTGATCCAATGATGTATCAACATGAGACACCAGAGTCTGTTGGAAATGATATGCGTATGTTGGTCTCTGAGATGGCAGGAAGAGCTTCAATTGAGTTGAAATCTGTTGAGTTAGGAATTGATTTAGGTGGGGATAAGGATTTAATTGGCAGAGTAGTTGAGAAGGTTAAAGATTTAGAAGGAAAAGGTTTCACCTTTGAAGCAGCAGATGCTTCCTTTGAATTACTACTTCGCACTGAGGTGCTTGGAAAGCGGCCAAGCTTTTTCACAATCCTAGATTGGCAAACCACAGTTCACCAGGATGATTCAGGTAAAGTAACTAGTAAGGCAACGGTAAAGATAAATGCAAAGGGTGAATCAATATCAGCATCTGGTGTTGGAAATGGTCCAGTTAATGCAATTGATAACGCACTTCGCAGCGGCTTAGAGAAGTTTTACCCAGAGTTATCAAAGCTTGAGTTAACTGATTACAAAGTTCGTATTTTGGAAGGTCGCCTTGGCACCGGTGCGATAACTAGAGTTTTGGTTGAGACCAGTGATGGCAATGGCGAGTGGAGCACAATTGGCGTGCATGAGAATGTGATTGCAGCCTCAGCGATGGCACTAGATGACGCGGTTACCTATGGCTTACTAAGGCAGGGGCGCAAACCCGAGTAATCTGCTATTCATGTCCGCCGCCCTGATCACCCAGTATGAAGAGCATTTGGCGTTGGTTAGAAATTTATCTGATAACTCAATTAAAGGTTATGTCACAGATCTAGAGTCTTTTCTTAAACATATGGAAAGACTAGGAATTGTTGAGTTTAATCAATTAGAGATTGAACACATCAGATCATGGCTTGCCAATCTGCAAAGCACAGGTGTTGCAAGAGCTACTTTGACTAGGCGAATTGTTTCAATTAGAGCCTTCACAAATTGGGCAGCAGCTAATGGCTGGTTGACCTCAGATTTGGGAGCAAATCTGGCAATTCCAAAACCACAACGGGTATTGCCTGAGATTTTAAATGTTGATGAGGCGGCAACTGTTTTAAAATCCTTGGAGGTAAAGTCAGTTGAAGAGCCAACGGCGACAAATCTTCGAGATCTAGCATTGGTTGAGGTTTTGTATGGATCTGGAATTCGAGTCTCTGAGCTTTGTGGATTAAATCTGATCGATGTTGATCGATCAAGAAATACCTTAAATGTGATTGGTAAAGGGGATAAGCAGCGGGTTGTGCCATTGGGATTGCCGGCACTTCGTGCGATTGATAATTACTTAAAAAATGGCAGAGGTGAGTTTGTTAAAACTTCATCAGCTGATGCTTTGTTTTTAGGTTCTCGTGGCAAGCGAATTGATCAACGAACGGTGCGCGAGGTTGTATATGAGTCGATGAAGGCAGTTGGTGCCAAGATGGGACCACATGGACTTCGCCACTCTGCTGCCACACACTTACTTGAAGGTGGAGCAGATTTGCGAACTGTGCAAGAAATTCTTGGACATGCATCTTTATCTACCACCCAGATCTACACCCATGTTTCCCCAGAGCGTTTACAAACTGCTTACAAGCAAGCACACCCAAGGGCGTAGTTTGTGAAGATTGAATTACCCTCTGCCTTTATTGAATTAGATAAACGAATAAGAGCAGATAGTTTTGTAAGGGCGGTTCTTTCTGGCCGACGCCGAAATATGCAAACTGAGTATGAGCGGATTGATATCAGACAGGTTTTGATAAAGGATGAGATTAAGTGGCAGGTGATCTCAAGTGATGGCAAGAAAGATATAACTAAGAATGTGGCAGCTGATTTTAACTTTACTCAATTGTTTGAAAGTGGTTACGCCAATCTATTAGTAGATACTCAAGATGAGTCCTATCAGGTGAGGATCTCTAAAAAAGATGAGGCGCTAGTTGCAATAAGTAAGGTGAATTTAACTCGGGATCTTTCCCATGATCGCCAAAAGATGAGAATGTTGCCGGAGAACAATCAGGTATTTAAAGCACTTGAACTATCTGACATTTTGGGGCGGATTAAGCCCAGCAAAATGGATAAGTACAAGCAGGTGGATGAGTTTTTAAGATTAATTAGCCAAACATTGGATCCAGAGTTAAATAAGCAGGATGAGGTATCGGTAGTTGATTTAGGTTGTGGTCATGCCTACTTAACCTTTGCCGTTCAAGAGTTTTTAAAGGATAAGTACCAAAAGGTTTCAATCCTAGGAGTAGATGAGCGAGTAGATTCAAAGGAGCACAATGAAAAGGTGGCAGCTAAGTTAAAGGTTGATGCCAAATTTATTGCGGCAAAAATAGCTGATACCCCCGATCAAAGGGTAGATATTGCGATCGCACTTCATGCTTGTGATACTGCAACAGATGACGCACTTTTCTGGGCGGTTAAAAATAAAGCCAAGGTAGTAATGGCAGCCCCATGTTGCATGCATGAGCTGCAAACTCAGATTAAAGATTCACCTGAGCCATGGGGTTTATTAACTAAGTATGGTTTGGTTAAAGAGCGGTTAGTTGATCTAATGACTGATTCACTTAGAGCTCAAATTTTAAAACTACTTGGGTATCGGGTAGATATTGTGGAGTTTATTGGTGGTGAGCACACAGCTCGTAATATTTTAATTAGAGCAGTCTTTACCGGAGCAAAGCCTTCTCAGATTGAGATAACAAGATATGAAGAGTTACTAAAGCAGTGGCAAATAAAGCCTTATCTGGCAAAGTTGTTAGCGGATGAGTTAAAAGCTGCGGCGAATCTTTGAATCTAATGGGCCTTGGCAGTAGCTACTAAAACTTAACTCACAATTTATACTTTTATAATCATCAAAGCCGATCCCAAAGACCATCCCCACTACTAGGGCGGTAATTACTACAGCAGCTCTCATGCCCTGATTTTGGATTACCCCACCACCTTTGCGCATAGCTGGGGGATGAGATTGTGGATTTTCAAGGTGAAAAGCTCAGGTAGGATTTGCCTCAGCACAAGACCTTAAAAAGTTTTGTGACTTCACGCATCTTAAAGTGATTAATTGATTACTAATTAAGAGCTTAAGAACCTGTTCGGTGTAGTTAGTGATAACTACTCGGTTCGAAGATGCTAGGGATTTAGCAAATTGCTAGATCACAAACCGAGTGCTCTTTCTTTACCGTGGGTAAATAAAGAGTGAAAAAAGGAGTGTGCCTAAATGGCAGTTGTAACAATGCGAGAGCTTCTCGACAGCGGTGTTCACTTTGGACATCAGACTCGTCGATGGAATCCAAAGATGAAGCGCTATATCTTCACTGAGCGCAATGGCATCTACATCATCGATATCCAACAATCATTAGCGCTAATTGATGCCGCTTATGAGTTTATTAAAGATGCAGTTGCAAAGGGTGGCCACGTACTTTTCGTTGGCACCAAAAAGCAAGCACATGAGCCAATCAAGCAGCAATCTGCCAGAGTTGGTATGCCTTATGTAACAGAGAGATGGCTAGGCGGAATGCTTACCAACTTCCCAACTGTTTATAAGCGCGTGCTTAGATTAAAAGAGTTAGAGGCGCTAGAGAGTGCAAATGACCAACTTCTAACCAAAAAAGAGTTACTTGTTCTTCGCCGTGAGCGCGAGAAGTTAAATAAGAACCTTGATGGAATTCGTAATATGACCAAGTTGCCTTCAGCAATTTGGGTTGTAGATACTAAGAAGGAGCACTTAGCTGTTGCTGAGGCGAAGAAACTTGGTATTCCAGTTATCGCTATCTTGGATACAAACTGTGATCCAGATGAGGTTGATTTCAAAATTCCTGGCAATGATGATGCAATTAGATCTATCGCGCTTTTAACTCGAGTTATGACCGATGCAATTGTTGCTGGTCTTCAAATCAGATCTGCTAATGCGGCAAAGATTGCTGATAAGGCAGCTGCTGAAGCAGCCGCTGCTGCTGAGAAAACTGCTGAACAACCTCTTGCTGATTGGGAAAAAGATCTAATCAAAGAGCCAACTGAAAACAAAGGTGCATAAGTTGGCATACACAGCAGAGGATGTTAAGAGATTACGGGAGCAGACCGCTGCCGGAATGCTTGATTGCAAAAAAGCATTAGATGAAGCAGATGGTGATTACCAAAAAGCGGTAGAGATCATCCGTGTTAAAGGCCAAAAGGGTGTTACCAAGCGAGAAGGCCGTGCCACCTCAAATGGGCTGGTTACTGCAAAAGCTGAAGGTGACCTTGGAGTAATGCTTGAGTTAAATTGCGAGACTGATTTCGTTGCAAAGGGAGATAAGTTTCAAGTTTTAGCTGATGAGCTTTTAAATCATCTAGCCGCCTCAAAAATTGGTGAGTTAGATAAGTTTTTATCTTCAAAGCTAGCATCAGGTAAAACTGTGCAAGAGGTAATTGATGAAGGTAATGCGATGTTGGGGGAGAAGATTGAGATTAAGCGAATCTCTGTTTTAACTGGTTCACCAGTCTCACTTTACCTACACAAAACTTCACCTGATCTACCACCACAAGTTGGCGTATTGGTTCAATTAAAGAGTGCAGCAGAAAATGTTGGCAAGGATATTGCCCAACATATTGCTGCCTTCGCACCACTTTTTGTTAGCCGAGATCAAGTTCCAGCAGATGAGATTGCTAAAGAGCGCAGATTGGCAGAGGAAGCGGCACGGGCTGAAGGAAAGCCTGAAGGCTCAATCGCCAAGATTGTGGAAGGGCGGGTTACTGGCTTTGTGAAAGAGGTATCTCTGCTTGAGCAGGCATTTGCAAAGGATGCAAAAAAGACGGTGCAACAAATTCTGGATGAGGCAAAGACCGCCGTGTCAGCCTTCAATAGGTTCCGCGTAGGTCAGTAAACTAACGATAATAAATTAATTAAAGGAGCGCTCATGCCACGTAAGGGTTATAAACGAGTGCTCCTTAAATTATCTGGTGAGGTCTTTGGTGGGGAAAAAGGCATCGGTGTTGATCCTGATGTAGTCCATGATGTAGCAAATCAAATTGCAGAGGTTGTCAGAGGCAAAACAGAAATCGCCATCGTCGTAGGCGGCGGAAATTACTTTAGAGGTGCTGAGCTTCAACAACGTGGCATGGATAGAGCACGTGCTGATTACATGGGAATGCTTGGCACAGTAATGAATTGCCTTGCTCTTCAAGATTTTCTAGAAAAAGAGGGAATTGAAACCCGCGTACAAACTGCAATCACAATGGGTCAGGTAGCTGAGCCTTATGTACCACGTCGTGCCATTAGACATTTAGAAAAGGGAAGAGTTGTAATTTTTGGTGCAGGCGCTGGTATGCCATTTTTTACTACCGATACAGTTGCTGCCCAGCGCGCACTTGAAATTGGTGTGGATGCGTTACTGCTTGCAAAAAGTGGTGTGGATGGAGTTTATTCTGCCGACCCACGTAAGGATAAGAGTGCAACTAAGTATGAAGTGATCTCCTACGATGAGGTTTTAAGTAAGTCACTTGCGGTGGCTGATGCGGCCGCCTTTGCACTTTGCCGTGAGAATAAACTGCCGATCGTGATCTTTGATTTGAAAAATAAGGGCAATATCAAGCGGGCGGTCTCTGGTGAAAGTGTTGGCACTCTAGTTTCTTAAGCCCTATTTCTAATCAATTGTAATTTGCTAGTAGAGTTGGATTAATTAAAGGAGTTGGGAATATGTCAGATTTAAACACCTCATTAGCTGAGTGCAATACCAAGATGAATAAGGCAATTGATGTTGCCAAAGAGGATTTTGCCACCATTAGAACTGGCCGGGCTCATCCAGCGATGTTTGCTAAGTTGATGGTTGATTACTACGGAACTGGCACACCGCTATCCCAACTTGCCACAGTTCAAGTTCCAGAGGCACGTCTTGCACTGATTACTCCTTATGACAAGGGTGCGATGGCTGCAATTGAAAAAGCAATTAGAGATTCAGATCTAGGTGTTAATCCAGGCTCTGATGGCACAGTAATTCGAGTTAACTTTCCGCAACTAACTGAAGAGCGACGCAAAGAGTTTATTAAGGTGGCAAAGGGCAAGGCGGAGGACTCAAAGGTTTCAATTCGTGCAATTAGGCGAAGTGCCAAAGAGGCGATGGAGAAGTTAGAAAAAGATGGCAAGGTTGGCAAAGATGATTTGGCCAGAGCTGAAAAAGAGTTAGAGAAAATTACTGGTGAGCACACCGCTAAAATTGATGATCTACTAAAACATAAAGAAACTGAGTTGCTGGAGGTCTAATGATGGCAGACCTGCACGCAATTAATGATGCGATAAATAAAAAAGCAGGTCGCAAACTATTTCCATCAATTGCAGTCTCATTGCTGCTATTGGGATTAATCTTTGGCACCATAAACACCCAACCCCTGTTGTTTTTTGGTTTTATTTGGATTGTAATCATGATCGGAATTCGAGAGATTACCGCTGCCTATGGCAAGGGCGGAATTGATCTACCTGATTATGTCTTGATGATTGCTGCCACAGTTTTATTGGTGGCAACCTGGAATGGCAATACCCAAGGGTTGGCTGTTTCTGCAGGGCTTATGATTCCAATTTTGATGTTTACCTTACTTGTCATCTCCCAAAAAGATTTTATTAAGCGATCAACCTCAGCTGTATTTATCACCTTTTATTTGGCAGTTTTAGGCGGCTTTATTTTATTGCTGGCAAATCATCCAGATGGGGCCACGCGAATCTTTGCTTTAGTGGCATTAATTGCCTGTAATGACACCTTTGCATATATAGCAGGAGTATTAATTGGTAAACACAAGATTGCGCCCAGCATTAGCCCAAAGAAGAGTTGGGAGGGGTTAATTGGTGGTGCAATTGCTGCAGTAATTGGTGGCTCGGCAATATTTCATTACCTCTTTGAAACCGCTTGGTATGTCGGAGCTTTAATTGGCGTAATGACAGTTGTTACTGCAACCTGTGGTGATTTGATTGAATCTGCAATTAAGCGAGATTTAGCTATAAAAGATATGTCTAATTTACTGCCGGGCCATGGCGGAATTATGGATCGATTAGATTCAGCCCTTTTCACAGCACCTGCAGTCTGGTTTGCTATTGAGTTAATCAATCGGTACTTATAGATGGCTGATTTAGTATTTGAAGCTCCGGCAGTTAAAAAGAAGACGCCAATTCATCTTGCAGATTTAAATCTGGCAGAGCGGAGAAAACGGGCGGTGGAGTTGGGCCTTCCTGCCTTTAGAGCAAATCAATTAGCGGTTCATTTTTTTACCCATCACAATGATGATGTTGAAAGCTTTACCGATATTCCAAAGGAGCTTCGCACCACAATAGGAGAGGCCTTTCTTCCCAAGTTGCTTACCTTAGTTCGCTCAGTTACCTGCGATGGTGGTCGGACTAGAAAAGATCTTTGGCGCTTACATGATGGCGTCTTAGTGGAGTCAGTGTTGATGGGTTACACAGATCGCACAACTGTCTGCATTTCATCCCAAGCAGGTTGTGGAATGCAATGTCCATTTTGCGCAACTGGCCAAGCAGGATTAACTAGGAATCTAACGGCGGGTGAGATAACTGCGCAGGTTGTAATGGCCGCTCGTGCCTGTGATTTAGGTGAGTTACCAGGAGGGCCTACTCGATTATCAAATGTGGTCTTTATGGGCATGGGTGAGCCGATGGCTAATTACAAAGCGGTGATGCAATCAATTAGGAATATTACAAATCCACAACCAGATGGCTTAGGTATTGGAGCAAGATCGGTGACACTTTCCACCGTTGGTTTGGTTACTGGGATTGAAAAATTAATTGAAGAGGATATTCCTGTAACTCTTGCCATCTCACTTCACACACCAGATGATGAGCTGCGAGATACCCTGGTGCCAGTTAACCAAAGATGGAAGGTTAAAGAGGTATTACAAGCTGCTGATAAGTATGAGGCGAAGACTGGCAGAAGGTACTCAATTGAGTACGCCTTAATTAGAGATATCAATGATCAAGCATGGCGAGCTGATCTATTAGGTCGATTGTTAAAAAATAAAAACGCTCATGTTAATTTGATTCCATTAAATCCAACTCCAGGATCAAAGTGGACAGCATCTCGGCCAGATGATGAGCGAGCCTTTGTTGAAACCTTAGAGGGGTATGGGGTGCCAGTAACGGTTCGAGATACCAGAGGGCGTGAGATAGATGGTGCTTGTGGTCAGTTGGCAGCAGCAGAGACGGGTAAGTAAGAGTTAATCAGGTGTGATCAATTACGCAACATAAATGTTGCGTAATTCCTTAAAGGGTAATAACCTTCTAGTTATGAGCAAGGTGCTGCGGCTTGGTTTACTTTCAGCACTGGTGCTATCGCTAACAACTGGCTGTAGCTCAAACTCGGCAGACTCAGATCAGGTAAGTGAGTTAACCATCTACTCAGGCAGATCTGAGAACTTTATTTCACCTTTTTTAACCCAATGGAGTGAGCAAACTGGGATCAAGTTAAATATTAGATATGGGGATTCAGCAGAGTTAGCTGCCCAAATTTTAGAAGAAGGATCAAACTCACCAGCTGATCTATTTCTTGCCCAAGATGCTGGCTCACTTGGCGCAGTTGCAGAAGAGGAGTTATTTACACCTTTAGCAAAAGAGGTAGCCAGCCAAATTCCAGATCAATTCAATCATGCCGATCGACTATGGGTTGGAGTTACCGCACGGGCCAGAGTATTTGCATATGATCCAAAGAAGATAACTACTTTACCGAAATCTATTTCAGATTTAACTAAGCCAATTTACAAAAATCAGATTGGCATAGCGCCAACTAACGCATCCTTTCAAGCATTTTTAACAGCGGTAATTGAAAATAAGGGTCAGGCTTATGCCAAAAGTTGGCTATCTGGATTAACTGCAAATGGGGTAAAGATCTATCCAAAAAACTCAGCGATTGTGGAAGCAATTGATAAGGGAGAAATCTCACTGGGCTTGGTAAATCACTACTACACCTGGGAGGTTGCCCAAGCACTTGGCCGCAGCATCAATGTTGTTAACGGGTATTTCACCGCCGGTGATCTAGGAAATCTGATAAATGTTTCTGGAGTGGGTGTTTTAAACTCAAGTAACAAAAAACAGGCGGCTATTGATTTAATTAATTTTCTAACCTCAATAGAGATACAAGGTGAGTTTGTTGAGCAAACGCATGAGTACTCACTTATCTCCTCAGTTGTAGCCCCTGAAGATCTACTAGCCCTAGATAAAATTGGTGCACCGGCGATTGATTTAGGCAGTTTAAAAAATATTAGAGCCACTCAAGATTTATTGATTGAAGTAGGTCTGCTATAACTACTCCACTACTTAAGCAGCCCTCCTCCCTTGAATCATTAGGGCTCTATCAACGCCAAGGTAGGTTAGGAACCGCCTTAGTTTCAACCGCTGCAGGATTTGTGGTTGCACTCTCACTTATTCCATTGCTATATCTATTGATTCGAGCTGGCGAAAAACCAGTATCTGAAATTGCTGGTTTACTCTTTAGAGCAAAGACTTTTGAAGTTATAGCGACTACCTCATTGCTGGTGGTTATGGTTATTTTGTTAACCGGCTTTTTTGGCGTGTTAATTGCAGCTGGATTACACTTTTTAGAGTTACCAAATAAAGCTTGGTTGATAATTCCAGCTGTGTTACCGCTAGCCATTCCCTCCTATGTTTTTACCTATACCTGGATCGCATTTGTGCCCGCATTTACCGGATTTTTTGCCGCAGTGTTTATTCTCTTTTTAACCACACTTCCTTATGTGACCTTGGCCTGTTTGGCAGGACTTTCCAGAGTAGATGCCTCGCAAATTGAGGTGGCGAGATCTTTAGGATTTTCCTATCCAAAAACTTTCTTTAAGGTAGTACTTCCACAGATTAGAACTCACCTAAGTGGTGGTTTATTGCTCGCCGGTCTTTACACGATGAGTGATTTTGGCGCAGTCTCATTGTTAAATGTTGATACCTTGACTGTGACTATTCAAAATATGTATCGGGCATCTTATGATCGAACAGCAGCTGCAGTAATTAGCTTGGTGCTAATCACCCTATCTGCCATCTTTGTCGTTGCAGATGAGAGGGTAAGGCGTAGACAGCAAAAAGGTGAGGTAATTAAATCCACCAGCATAAAATCTGCCCTGATTGATAAAAACTCTTACAAAGTAATTACGGTACTTTTGATCGCAACATATTCAATTCTTGCGGTCTTTATACCGATTTATGTATTGCTCAGTAGATTTTTTACCAACACCGTTGAGATCTCTTGGCAACAACTACTTCAGGCAAGTCTTTCAACGGTTTCGGTTGCTCTTCTTGGCGCAGGTATTGCACTTGTTTTATCAATTCCACTTGGTATTTTACTTTCAGAAAGATCGACTACCTTCTCTAGAGTAAGCAGTAGAGTGATTTTGATTGGTCACGCACTTCCTGGTGTGGTAATTGGCTTAGCTTTAGTTTCATTTGGTTCAAAGTTGGGTCCGCTCTACCAAAGCACATTTTTACTTGCCTTTGCTTACGCGCTTTTATTTTTAGCTAAATCAGTTGCCAGCATGAGAGCCTCTTTGAAACAGGTACCAACTGGTGCGAAAGAGGTGGCAGCCACCTTAGGTTTAAATAAATGGTTGGTCTTAAAAAATGTAGTTACCCCAATTGCTGCTCCTGGAATTGCACTAGGTGCGGTATTGGTTTTCTTAACTGCGATGAAGGAGTTGCCAGCAACCTTGATGCTGCGGCCTACTGGATTTGAAACCTTAGCTACTCAGATCTGGTCATACGCTGCCATTAATCGATTTAATGAAGCTGCCCCCTATGCATTAATCTTGATTGTGATCGCAGCGATTCCAACCTTTGTTTTAAGTCGGCCAGATAGGTCTGATCGGGGCAGTTTTAACTCTGGGTTAGGGAATTAATCATGACATCAGTTGAAATTAAGAATCTCGATGTCGAATTAGGTAAGCGAAAGATCCTAGATAATCTCTCATTTAATTTAGGTGCTGGCCAAATTGCTGCACTGCTGGGTCCATCTGGTTGTGGCAAAACCACCTTGCTGCGGGCAATTGCTGGCTTAATCCAACCAAGTGCTGGAACCATTAGATTTGATAAGCAATTAGTCTCACTCTCATCTTTGGTATTGCCAGCTCACAAACGAAAGATTGGTTATGTGCCGCAGGAGGGAGCGTTGTTCCCACACCTTAATGTGGCAGAAAATATTGCTTTTGGAATTGATCGCTCCTCACTTACAAAGGTGCAGATCAAACAGGTGGTTAAGCAGATGCTAACCCTTACCAACCTAACTGGCTTAGAAAGCCGGATGCCAAATCAATTATCTGGTGGTCAGCAAACCCGAGTGGCACTTGCTAGAGCACTTGCCGTAAAGCCAGCCATTATTTTGTTAGATGAACCATTCTCCGCACTTGATGCCCAACTTCGGATTGAGTTGCGAGCAGATGTAATAAAACTTTTGCGCAGCCAAAACACCACTGCAATTTTGGTAACTCATGATCGAGAAGAGGCGTTGGTATCAGCTGATTTGGTGGCGTTAATGCAACTAGGAAGAATAATTCAACAAGGCTCACCAGAGCAGGTTTACACCTCACCACTTTCGGCAAACACTGCGATGAGTACGGGGGATGCTTTAGTTTTAACAGCCAGCAAATTAAGTGATGGCAGAACTGATTACATTTTTAATCCAATCACTTCACCTGCTCAAGTTATGGAAGTAGGTCAGGTAGTAATTCGGCCAGAGGAGATAAAGATTTCTCATGATTTAGCCTTTGGCAAGATTTCAGGTCAGATAACTAAAATTGATTACTACGGCCATGATGCGATGATCACGGTGAAGGTAAATGATCAGGTGCTACAGGTGAGAATTCCAGGGCCACTTGATTTTGCAGTTGGTCAACAGGTCGGGCTAGATCACCAGGGGCCGCTTCGTTTCTTTGCCACCATTTAAAAAGTTTTAAGTAACCTTAAAGTTATCTAATTACTTCCTGAAGTGGGCCCAGGATCTGCAGCACTAGTGGCCGGGTAGATAAAAGCTATTAACTATTGAAATGCCCAATATTTGTAACTAGACTTTTAGGCAACTGTTTAAAGCAACTAATGCCAAGGAGTGAAATTGAAAACGCTGCAAAACTTTGTTAATGGCAAAAAGGTAAGTGCAACCTCAGATAAGGTCCAGGATTTAATCAATCCAGCAACTGGTGAGGTATTTGCAAAAGCGCCAGTATCTAACGCCTCAGATGTTGACAAGGCGATGAAGGCAGCAGCATCAGCTTTTGAGATTTGGAAAGAGTCCACGCCAGGTGAGCGACAGAAGGCAATAAATAAAATTGCAGATGCAATTGAGGCTAGAAGTGAAGAGTTAATTGGAATTGAATCAGAAAATACTGGTAAGCCAATTGCGGTAACTCGGGCAGAGGAAATTGGTCCGATGCTTGATCAGATTAGATTTTTTGCTGGAGCTGCTCGAAATTTAGAGGGCAAGTCTGCTGCTGAGTACTTTAAGGGACACACATCTTTTATTCGCCGTGAACCAATTGGAGTTTGTGCGCAGGTGACTCCATGGAATTACCCAATGATGATGGCGGTTTGGAAGTGGGCACCAGCAATTGCCGCAGGAAATACTGTTGTGTTAAAACCAAGTGATACCACACCAGTTTCAACTCTTTGGATGGCGGAGTTAATGCAGGAGTTTTTGCCAGAGGGTGTGATAAATGTTGTAGTTGGAGATCGTGATACTGGTCGGGCATTGGTAGAACATGAGATTCCACAGATGGTTTCAATTACTGGTTCAGTGCGAGCTGGTATGGAGGTAGCAGGTAGTGCTGCTAAAGATTTAAAGAAGTTACACCTTGAGTTAGGCGGCAAGGCACCGGTTGTGATCTTTGATGATGCTAATTTGCAAGCGGCATGTGAATGGATTGCAGTTGCCGGCTACTTTAACGCTGGCCAAGATTGCACAGCAGCTACAAGAGTTTTAGTTGAGGCAAGTGCTTATGATGATGTGGTGGCACTGCTTTCTGAGCAGGCAAAAAATGTTATTAAGGTTGGAATGCCAAATGAGGATGTTTTAGTTGGTCCAGTTAATAATGCAAACCAATTAGCCAGAGTGCAAGGCTTTTTGGATCGAGTTCCATCCCATGCCAGAGTCACCGCCGGTGGTACTGCAATTAAGGGTCCAGGATATTTCTGGAATCCAACTGTGGTGGCAGATCTAAAGCAAGATGATGAGATGATTCAAAATGAGATCTTTGCACCAGTTATCACTGTGCAAAAGTTCACCGATGAGGCAGAGGCTGTTCGTTATGCCAATGGAGTTAAGTATGGATTGGCCTCAAGTGTTTGGACTAAGGATCATGGCCGGGCAATGCGGATGGCAAAGGCTTTTGATTTTGGTTGCGTGTGGATAAATACCCATATTCCAATGGTGGCGGAGATGCCACACGGCGGATTTAAGCACTCAGGCACCGGCAAGGACCTTTCTGCTTATGGATTTGAGGAGTACACCCGCATCAAACACGTGATGACAAACCTCAACGCCTGATAGATTTCCCCACATTCCCCTGAGCAAAATGATCTGTTCCTTCTAGATAAATAAGAAAGAGAATCCATGAAGAAAGATGTTAACTCCCTCTCTCCTGAAGCTCGCGCAATTATTCGCGCACAGGTTTCTCGCCGATCAGTACTTGCTGGTGTGGGCGCAGTTTCAGCTGCAGGTTTACTCGCAGCATGTGGCACAGGATCATCTACCGGGGCAAAGGTTGCAGTTGATGTTAGCGATACAGAAAAAATTGTTCGTTGGGCAAACTGGCCGCTTTATTTAGATTTTAATGAGGATACAAAGGTCTATCCAACACTTGCCGCCTTTGAAAGCCAAAATGGTTTAAAGGTTACCTATGAAGAGGCAATTGATGACAACAACACCTTCTACGGAAAAGTACAAGGACAACTTTCAATTGGATCAGATATTGGTTATGACATCGTCACCCCAACGGATTGGATGGCGGCAAGATTTATTGAGCAGGGATATGCACAAAAATTAGATGCAGCAAATGTGCCAAATAAATCAAATATTCGCTCAGTGCTAGCAGATGTTGGATATGACAAAGGTCGTCAGTACTCACTAACCTGGCAATCAGGTTTTGCTGGCTTTGGTTGGAATACTCAAAAACTTCCTAAGGGTGTTCGCACTATGGATCAATTATTTGCACCAGCAAATAAAGGAAAGGTAGTAGTTCTCTCCGAGCTTCGCGACACAGTGGGTGTGATCATGCTTTATCAGGGCGTAGATCCAGCCTCTAACTTCACTGAGGATCAATTCATGAATGCAATTGATTTCCTTAAGGGAAAGATTGCTGATGGCTTTATTCGCCAAGTTAAGGGTAACTCTTATGCTGAAGATCTAAAGCGCGGAGATGCTAATGCCGTTATTGGCTGGTCTGGCGATATCTTTATTTTGAAATCTGAATCAGATGGCAAGTTTGATTTTGCTATTCCAGAATCAGGTGGAACATTGTGGAGCGATAATATGTTGATTCCTTCAACTTCAACTCATAAGAAAAATGCAGAGAAGTTAATGAATTACTACTACGAGCCAGCAGTTGCAGCTGAGGTGGCAGCTTATGTGAACTACATCTGTCCAGTAGAGGCTGCTCAACCAGAGCTTGAAAAGATTGACCCAGCTTTGGCTAGCTCACCATTTATATTCCCAGATGCAGCAACTTTGGCAAAGGTTAAGGTATTTAGATCACTCTCAGCTGACGAGAGCACTAAGTTCCAAACCGCTTTTGACGAAGCTATCGGCAATTAAGCACCGATAAGTAGCTGGTAATGGCGAACAATAAAGTCTCGCAAGATACTGGCGACTTAAAGTTAGACCGGGTTTCAAAACATTACGGTGATTTTTGCGCGGTTGATGATCTGTCATTAATCGTTCCAGATGGTTCATTCTTTGCACTCCTTGGACCATCTGGTTGCGGTAAAACTACAACCTTGCGAATGATTGCAGGTCTTGAAGAGCCAAGTGCTGGAACGATTTCAATTGGTGATACCGATATAACAACCCAAAAGTCATATAGACGAAATGTAAATACCGTATTCCAAAATTATGCACTATTTCCTCATTTAACAATCTTTGAAAATATTGCTTTTGGTCTTCGCCGGCGTGGAGTTAAAGATGTTAAGAGTGAGGTTGAGAGCGCATTAAATCTAGTTGAAATGGCTCACCTTGCTGAGCGCAAACCAAACCAACTATCAGGTGGTCAGCAACAGCGAATTGCAGTTGCCAGAGCAATAGTTAATCGACCTGAGGTGTTATTACTTGATGAGCCGCTTGGAGCTCTTGATTTAAAACTTCGCCGGCAGATGCAGATTGAGTTAAAGCGAATTCAAACAGAGGTTGGAATTACCTTCATTCATGTTACCCATGATCAAGAAGAGGCCATGACCATGGCTGACACTATTGCGGTAATGAATCAAGGCAAGATTGAACAGATGGGTAGTGCCACAGATCTTTATGAAGCACCAAAAACTGCATTTGTGGCTAACTTCTTAGGTCAATGTAATTTGATTAAAGGAAAGATCACATCAAGGGCAGGGGATAAGGCAACTGTTACCGCTAAAGGCTTAACTTTTGAAGTCCCACTATCTAGAGTTGCAACCAGCAATGACAGTGTATTTCTTGGGGTAAGACCAGAAAAACTTAGGTTAGATGACACAGGTGTTAACTCAATTAAGAATTGCGTCGTTACAGATCGCTCATTTGTTGGTACATCTACTCAGTACTTAGTACGAGCGCCATGGGATTTAGAGTTGGTAGTTTTTGAACAAAATGATGAAGGATTACATGATCTGCGAGTTGGCGACACCGTCTCACTTGAATGGGATCCAGAGCATACTTTTGCTTTAGATGGTGCTGGTGATATTAATGCTGGCGCTGATCTTGATGATGAAGAGTAAGTAATGGCATTTTTGCACGCTGTTTCAACTGGTAAATCTGCTACCAAGAGTGTGTTGAAAAGCAGATCACTTACACCTTATCTTTTACTAGCACCAGGGTTAATCTGGTTAGTCACCTTTTTTATAATACCGATATTTTCACTTGGCAGCACCTCCACAATGGTTCGACCAGATGGAGCCCAAATTGGGGTTTATGTTCAAGAGCTTAGATTTGCAAATTATGTTGATGCATTCATAGCTAACCAAGATCAATACATTAGATCATTTGTCTATGCAGGCCTTGCCACAATTTTGGCTCTCTTAATTGCATATCCATTGGCATATGCAATCGCCTTTAAAGCAGGTAAGTATCGAAACATTTTATTAGTACTTGTGATCGCGCCATTTTTTACCTCATTCCTATTAAGAACTATTGCCTGGACGCAGATTTTGGCCGACTCCGGTCCAGTAGTTTCTGCTATAAAAGTTCTGCCATTTGTTGATGAGTTGTTTCGGATAAATAACACCTCAACTGCTGTGGTAATTGGTCTTGCATATAACTTTCTTCCCTTTATGACCTTGCCACTTTATGCCAGCCTTGAGCGGATTGATCCGAGAACTTTGGAGGCAGCAGGAGATCTCTATGCAAATGGTTTGACTACTTTTCGTAAAGTGACTTTGCCACTTTCTATGCCGGGGCTAGTTGCTGGCACATTGCTAACCTTTATTCCAGCAGCTGGTGATTATGTCAACGCCGCCATCTTGGGTAATCCAGGAACAAAGATGATTGGCAATGTAATTGAGTCCCGCTTTTTTGCAGTGGTGGATTATCCAACTGCGGCTGCTCTCTCATTTACCTTAATGGCAACAATCTTAATTTTAGTCACAGTTTATATCCGCAGATCTGGAACGGATGAGCTGGTATGACAACTATTAATGCACCTATGCCATCACTAAGCCACCGAACAAGTAGGTGGTTTTCCAGAAATCTAATTCGTATCTATGCCGCTTTGGCATTTATTTATTTGTTCATCCCTGTTGCCTACACCTTTGCTTTTTCCTTTAATGATGCTGGAAAAAGTAATTTAGTTTGGCAGGGCTTTACTCTTGAAAATTGGCAAAACCCATGTGGGGCACCTCAAGTGTGTGAGGCGGTAGTTAATTCATTACAAATTGGTGTGATCTCAACTGTGCTAGCAACAATTCTTGGAACCATGATCGCATTTGCATTAGGTAGATATAAATTTAAAGGTAGAAAATCCACAAATCTTTTGATCTTCCTACCAATGGCTACCCCTGAAGTAGTTCTTGGCGCATCACTTCTTGCCATGTTTTTAAATCTTCGAGTCAATCCTGGCTTTTGGACAATTGTTATCTCACATGTGATGTTTTGTATATCATTTGTGGTGGTAACTGTTAAAGCCAGAATCGCATCTTTGGATCCAAGACTTGAGCAAGCTGCGATGGATTTATATGCCAATGAGCGGGAGACTTTTAGGTATGTAACCTTGCCGCTAGTAATGCCAGGTATTGCAGGTGCTGCCTTACTGGCTTTCTCTCTCTCCTTTGATGATTTTATTATTACAAACTTTAACTCTGGAGTGGTCTCAACCTTTCCGAAGTTTGTTTACGTCTCAGCTGCTAGAGGTATTCCAGCACAAGCTAATGTGATTGGCAGTGCGATGTTTTTTATCGCTTTAATCATTGTGATAGTTGGCCAAGTAGTTAGCCGCAAACGAAAGAAGATATGAAAATTCCACCAAGCATCAAAGGGCTTACCTTTGGCTTGACCCTTATTTTTTGTTCCACCTCAATCCCGGCATATGCAGCAACTGCGGTGCAGCCAGGATCTGTTTGTTCAAAGCAGGGAATGACCAAGAGCTACCAGGGAAAGAAGTACAGCTGCAAGAAATCTGGCAACAAGTTGGTTTGGGATAAGGGCGTAGCAGTTAGCAAGCCAAAATCAACAAGTAATGCTGGAGCAACTGCATCAAAAAATGTTGAACTTCCGGCTGAGGGGAGCAAATGCACAAAGATTGGTGAAAAAATTGTTAGCGCCAATCGAACTATGCGCTGCTCATGGGCAGGACATGCCAATACAACTGAAGAAGCTTTAGACAGATTGGTATGGCGCAGCGGTACAGTGACTAAAGTTTCAACATCAAAATCAAACAATTACTCTGTCACCCCTAAAGAGGGTGCTACCTGTAATAGTTCGGGAGATACTTTTAATGTATCTGGTGGAATTCTTGAATGTCGCTGGATTGCTGGAAGTAGGCTCCAGTGGATCAAGATTAACACCATCAAAAAAACCTTTACTAATGCAATTAGTCCAGTCTCTATCGATACATGCAAATTACAAAACAGTGCCATGACAGTAGCGCGCGGAAATCGGGATGCTACTCAATTTGCAGGCTTTCCACTTCCTAAACCTGATTACATGAGCGTTAAGGGCAACAATGAAGTTCTGATTGTTCCCGTTGATTTTCCAGATTTTCAAGGTGGCAATGAACTTAAAGCACAGCTTGACTATGACATAAAGTGGTTAGTGGATTGGTATGACTACTTTAGTAATGGTCAATCTAAATTTAATGTGACCACAATGGATCGTTGGTTAAGGTTGCCGAAAGATAGATCTGCTTACCCAACTGATGAAAAAAGCAAAGATGCGTTGGGGGCAACAAGTAATAAGCGCCAATCACTTCAGGCTCAAGCTTTTATTGATGAAGTCACTAAAGTTTTTGACTTGCGAAAATTCTCAACCGTTTATCTGTTCTTTCCAGATGGAAATTGGGCTCATGGAGATTTAATTGTCCGTAACCAAACCTTTAAAATAAAAGAGGGCGAAGTAATTCTTAATTTCTTTAGTTGGGGACGTAATTTAGAGGGAATGGAAACTCTCAAGTGGGCTTATTACATACATGAAACCCTCCATGACTTAAGGATTAATGGCCACGCACCTGGAAATGGTTGGCCACTTGGAATTATGACAAACCAATCAGGAATAAGTCTTGCAATGAATCCATGGGAACAATTCTTGTTAGATTGGTTGCCAGCTGAGCAAATCTACTGTGATGACATCAGCACACTTAAAACCACAAGGGTTTCACTCTCGCCGATTGAGCGAGAGGACCGACAAACAAAGATTGCGGTAATTAAGATCTCGCCCACCAAGGCGATTGTGGTTGAATCACATGGCATAGATAAGTGGAGCAACTTTAAGTTTGGCGACCGTGAGTTCCCACCAGGCTTTTATTCGATCATGGCTTATCTGATAGACCTTGAAAAAACAGTGGCTCCACCCGTTAAATCAGATGGCAGCTCACTCTCAAATGATGAATGGGCTTGGGCGGTCTGGCAAAAGGTTTCAGGCAGGCCATCAAATCAATTTAACATCTCAGTTGGCGACCGAAAGAGTCTTGGTGACTATGTTGCAGTTCTTGGTGACTCATTTGTAATTGAGGGAGTCCAAATCAAGTTCGTTGGAACTGGAGACTTTGAAACTATTGAAATCTCAAAAGTTTAGTATTTAGCAATAGGAAGTATTTCAAGTAGTATTTTGATTGGTAAAAGGGAGCTATGACCAACATCGGCAATATGTATGGACCAGATTTCACATTTCTTGGTATTCCAAGATGTGATTTAGATAAGCCTGAGAGTTATAAGGGTGCTGATGTAATTATTGTTGGAGCACCAATTGATAGTGGAACCTCACACAGGTCAGGTGCGAAGATGGGACCACAAGCCATTCGAATGGGTGATTATCTTCCTCATGATGGTTCAAGGCCACACCTTGCAATGCGAATTGATCCACTGCAAAAGCTAAAGATTTTTGATGCCGGAGATTTACTAATGCCAGGTGGAGATCTAGTTAATTCACTTAAAGTATTAGAGCGTGCAACGGAAAAGATTTCAAAAGCTGGTGCTATCGCTGTTGTATTAGGGGGAGATCACTCAATTGCATCCGCTGATGTAGCAGGAATTGCAAATCATTTAGGTAAAGGCAAAGTTTCGATGATTCACTTTGATGCCCATGCCGATACTGGTGAAGATCAATTTGGCGCACTGATTGGCCATGGCACACCGATGCGCAGGTTGATTGAATCAGGATCTGTTCGTGGTGATCGCTTTTTACAGTTAGGTCTTCGTGGATATTGGCCAGATGATGCCACTTTAAAGTGGATGGCAGGAAAAGGAATGAAATCTTATGAGATGACTGAGATTCATCATCGTGGCATGAAGGCCGTACTTGATGAATCATTTTCAATTCTCACTGATGGCTGTGATGGCGTCTTTTTATCTGTTGATATTGATGTGGTCGATCCTGGCATGGCACCAGGAACTGGCACGCCAGAGCCTGGTGGAATGACAAGTAGAGAGTTACTAGAAGCAGTTAGAAGAATTTGTTTTGAACTTCCAATTGTTGGCGTTGATGTAGTTGAGGTCGCACCTGCTTATGACAGCAGCGATATCACGGCCATCTTGGCAAATCGAGTGGTATTAGAAGCACTTAGTGCAATTGCACTTAAGAAATCAGGCGGAGCGTACTCACCAACTAGAAATTTACTTGATAGGTAATTAAGCAGTAATTGAGGCTAGCGCCTCATCTAAAACAGCTAGGCCATCACGAAGTAGATCCTCTTCAATTACAAGTGGAGGTAGCAATCTAATTACGTTGGCATATGTGCCAGCGGAGAGAATTAAGACTCCCTTGCTAACACAGTATTTAATTGCAGCAGTTAATGCTTCAGGGTTTGGCTCATTAGTTCCAGGCTTAACCAATTCAATAGCTTGCATAGCGCCTCTGCCTCTTACCTCACCAATAATTGAGTATTTCTTCATCATTGCAGTTAACTCTTGGTGCATAATCTCACCAATTTTCTTTGCACGAGCAACTAAATTATCTTGCTCAATAACTTCAATCGCGCCAAGAGCTGCAGCACATGCAACTGGATTTCCACCATATGTGCCACCTAAACCTGATAGGTGAATTGAATCCATAATCTCAGCACGCCCGGTAACACCGGCAAGTGGCATTCCAGCAGCAATTCCCTTGGCGGTGACGATCAAATCTGGAATTACAGATTCATCTTCACAGGCAAACATATCTCCAGTTCGAGCAAATCCAGTTTGAACCTCATCTGCCACAAAGACAATTCCATTGTCTTTACAGAATTTGGCAAGTCCAGGTAGAAAGCCTTTACACGGAACAACAAATCCACCTTCACCAAGAATTGGTTCTATCACAATGCAAGCAACATTGCTGGCGCCAATTTCTTTCTCAATTTTATGAATCACCATGGACAAAACAGCACTTTCACAAGGTTTAGTACATGCATCGCATCGATACGGGTATGCCATCGGCATTCGATAAACCTCTGGAGCAAAGGGCCCAAATCCATCCTTGTATGGCATGTTCTTAGCTGTCATTGCCATAGTTAAATTAGTTCTTCCGTGGTAACCATGCTCAAAAACAACAACTGCAGATCGCTTGGTGAATTTGCGGGCAATCTTTACCGCATTTTCAATCGCTTCTGCACCTGAGTTAAAGAGAGCTGATTTCTTTTTATGAGTACCAGGGGTTAATCGATTTAATGCTTCACAAACTTCAACATAACCGGTGTAGGGAACCACCATGAAACAGGTATGGCTAAATGCATCGATCTGAGTTTTCACTCGATCTGCTACTCGGCTTTGAGAGTGGCCAACATTTAATACTGCAATTCCGGCCCCTAAATCTAAAATTGAGTTGCCATCAACATCAACAATGATTGCACCCTGTGCGTGATCAATAAATACTGGAAAGGCTGTACCGAGAGAGGCAGAGACCGCCTCACCTCTTCGTTTGATTAACTCAGCAGATTTAGGTCCTGGAATAGCAGTTACTAGATTTCGCTTTTGTATTACCTGCTTTTTAGCCTCTGAGTACATGCCTAAATACTATCGGAGGAGGCTCAAACTTGGCACAGTTAAGATACTCACATGCGTGATGTGGTGGTTTTAGGTTCAACTGGATCTATTGGGGTGCAGGCGCTGGAGATTGTGGCAGCCAACCCAAATAAGTTTCGCCTTGTTGGCTTAAGTGGTGGACGAAAAAACCCACAATTGTTAATGCAGCAAGCAAAGAAATTTAATGTGCCAATTGTTGGTTCAATGGCAGCCGCACCTGAAACAGCCGGGGTACAGGTAATAGATGGTGATAATTCATCAGTTGAGATTGCAGCTTTGCCATGTGACATTGTTTTAAATGGCATCACTGGCTCAATTGGATTAGGACCAACCCTTTCCGCTTTGGGCGTGGGCAACAAGGTAGCGCTAGCAAATAAAGAGTCCTTAGTTGCAGGTGGTGAGTTAGTAATGAAGTATGGCGCGGATCAGATCATCCCAGTTGATTCAGAGCACTCAGCAATTTATCAAGCATTACTTGCTGGCAAGAAAAGTGATGTTAAGAAGTTGATATTAACTGCAAGTGGCGGGCCATTTAGAGAACGAAGTGATCTTTCTGATGTAACTGTGGCAGATGCTTTAAATCATCCAACCTGGTCAATGGGGGAGGTAGTCACAATAAACTCTGCTACCTTGCTAAACAAGGGACTTGAGATTATCGAAGCACATTACTTATTTGATCTACCTTATGAAAATATTGAAGCGGTAATACATCCACAATCGGTTGTTCACTCACTAGTTGAGTTCATAGATGGCTCCACCATCGCTCAAGCATCACCGCCAAATATGAAAGGACCTATTGCCTACGCACTTTCATATCCAGATCGGATTAGTAAGGCAACTACAGCCATTGATTGGAGCAAATCCCATACCTGGCAGTTTTTGCCAATAGATAATGAAAAGTATCCAGCGATTGAGTTAGCAAAAAGATGTGGTCAATTGGGTTCAGGATTACCGGCTGTATACAACGCAGCAAATGAGGTGGCGGTCGCAGCATTCTTAGCTGGTCAGATTAAATTCACAGCGATCATTGATATTGTGGAGGCGGTTGTTCAATCATTTGGCAGTAACACTCCAACTACAATTAGAGATGTCTCCGATGTCAGTGGAGTAGAGCAAAGTGCGCGTAGTAAAGCTGGTGAGTTAATTAAGGAGATCTCTTAAATGATGATCGTAGGTATTTTGGCATTTGCCGTTGCACTGTTGCTATCGGTAATGATTCATGAAGCTGGGCATTATCTAACTGCGAAGAAATTTGGCATGAAGGTAACGGAGTTTTTCTTAGGTTTTGGTCAAAAGATCTGGTCATTTACTAGAGGTGAGACTGAGTTTGGTTTAAAGGCAATTCCAGCAGGTGGTTACTGCAAAATAGTAGGTATGACTCCACGGGAGGAGTTATCACCAGCCGATGCTGATCGGGCATTTATTAAAGCCACTGTTGGCCAAAGATTAATTGTGTTAGGGGCTGGCTCATTTCTGCACTTTGTTTTAGGTTTCGTTCTTCTTATCATTTTGTTCTCATCAGTGGGAATTACATCCCTTACCAATAAGGTAGAGCGAGTTAGTGAGTGCATTCCACAAACATCAACTGAGGTCTGCTCACCACAATCTGTACCATCACCAGCAAAAGTTGTTGGGGTAAAGGCTGGGGATAAAATTGTTAAGGTAAATGGGCTTTCATATGATGAATGGTCTGAGGTAGTAACTGTTATTAGATCATCAGCTGGTAAGCAATTAGATATCACTATCGATCGAAATGGTACTTTAATTGATCTTTTGATTACCCCTGCTAGTCGATTATTAGATGGTCAAACAATTGGCGTAATTGGTGTAGTAAATGAGATCGGCACAATCACCTACGGTCCGATTACTGCAGTTACCAAGGCCGCAATATTTACCGGT
>Ga0208723_1000152_pt1 | contig 24755 bp, 25 predicted proteins | sample LakMenEpi31Aug12_FD_150750 | JGI IMG/M metagenome (GOLD analysis project Ga0208723, IMG submission 150750) | Freshwater microbial communities from Lake Mendota, WI - 31AUG2012 deep hole epilimnion (SPAdes) | ecosystem: Environmental > Aquatic > Freshwater > Lake > Epilimnion/Euphotic zone ...
GCCTTATCGCGCGTCCGACGCGCGAGACGCAGCAAGGTTGCGCGCTCTGAAGTCAGCCCTCGCGCACACCGGCGCGGATGCGACGGTCACGGGCGAGCACGAAGAGCAGCGGACCGCCGATGACCAGCAGAGACCAGAGTCCCAGCATCAGCGCCCAGAAAGTGCCCAGTCCACAGAGGCATGACTGCTTGCGACGCAGCACGAAATACCAAGGCAGGCAGAGGGCCAGGCCCACCGCGGAGCCCGCGATATTTTTCCCCACGAAGCGCTCGACCGCGTCGGCTTGACCACGCGAACGGTGCAGCAGGATCGGCGTCCAGATCAGCCACGACACCACCCAGACGACGAATACGCCGATCAAGTAAGGCCCAGAATCGAAACGAATCGGGGCATCCGAAAAATAGCCCGAGAGATAAGGGCGAATAAGATAGTAGAGGTCGATCGAGAGGAAGAGCGGGATAGAGAGGAACAGTCCGCCGAGGAAGGAGGCGGCGATGATGCGCGGGCCGAGCGGGACCTTAGCGCCTGTCGAAGGGGCGACCGGCAGAGGCAGCAGCAGGAGACACGCCTGTAGAAGCGCGAATCCCCAAAGAGGCAGAATCCAGAACCAATCCGAGCCCTTGGCCTCAATGACACCCACACCGAGCAGATCATTCAGGGTCAACGTGGCGGTACTCCACCCGACCAAAGCCAGGACCAACATCATCACGAAATTAAACGCAAAGGCCAAGAACACGGAGAGGGCCAGGATACGAACAATGACGGAGGACATAGGTGGGGTACCCGAAGCCTATCCCGACAGCCCGATTAGCCAAGGAAAAGCCCCGGATGGCGACCGCCCCTTGACTCCCGCCGAATGCCCCTAAACTTAAAGGCATGATCAATCTCACCGAAGCCGCTGCCCAGCAGATCCAGGTGCTCCAGAAAGCCCAGGCCAACCCTGAGTCCGTCCTCCGCGTCCTCGTGGAGACCGGCGGCTGCTCCGGTTTCGAATACGGCATGGCCTTCGACGTGCGCAAGGACGGCGACCTCGAGTTCGAAAGCCAAGGCATGAAGATCCTCATCGACCCCACCAGCCACGCCTACCTCGACGGATCCACCGTGCACTTCGACGACGGACTGCACGGCAAGGGCTTCGAAGTCCGCAACCCCAACGCCTCCAGCACCTGCGGCTGCGGCAAATCCTTCAGCTAAGCCATGAACACCTCTCTCCACCTGGCCTTTGCCGCGCTCGCCTGCGCCCTCGTCGCCTGCTCTTCCGAAGCCGAGAAGAAGCCCGCCGCCCAAGCGACCGCCACGCCCTCCCCTGCCGCCTCTCCCATGAAAGACTCCGCCCCCCAGTCCAAAGTCTCCCAGGTGCTCGTCACGCTCGATGACGGCAAGGGCGGCGTCGGCAAGCCCGTGCTCGTCGACAAGGTCGTCAAGACCGACGCCGAGTGGGCGGCCATGCTCACGCCGGACCAGTATTTCGTCACGCGCGCCAAGGGCACCGAACGTCCGTTCTGCGGCACCCTCCTCGACAACAAGAAGACCGGCACCTACCACTGCGTCTGCTGCGACCTGCCGCTGTTCTCCTCCAACGCCAAGTTCAACTCCGGCACCGGCTGGCCGAGTTTCTTCCAGGGCGTGTCGAAGCAGAACATCGCGACCATCACCGACAACAGCCACGGCATGAGCCGCACCGAGATCCTCTGCGCGCGCTGCGACTGCCACCTCGGACACGTGTTCGAAGACGGTCCGGCCCCGACCGGCCTACGCTACTGCCTCAACTCCGAGTCCCTCAAGTTCAAGGAACTCAAGGGAACGTCGGAGAAGAAGTAACTTACTTCTTCTTCGCCTTCGACTTCGAGGCCGCCTTCTTCACCGGGGCGGCCTTCTTCTTGGCCACGACCTTGACCGGCTTCTTCTTCGCGTCCGGCTTGGCGGCCTTCTTCGCGACGACCTTGGCGGACTTCTTCACGGCGGGCTTGGACTTGGGGGCGGCCTTCTTAGCCGGTACGACCTTCACGGCCTTCTTGGCGACGGGCTTGGCCGACTTCTTCGCGGCCGGCTTGGCCTTGGCCTGCGGGGTGACGACCTTGCCGGAATGCACCTTCGCCAGGCGCTTGGCCACGGCGGGTTCGACGTAAGGAGCGGGGGCCTTCGGGCGCTGATCGACCGGGCCTTTGACCGCGGCCCAGAGCTTGTCGCGGAATTCCTGGATGCCTGCCTGCGAGTAGCAGGAGATCGGGATGACCATGTCCTTCACGCGCTCCTGGAACTTCTTCAGCTTCGCGGCGGCTTCCGGGAGGTCCATCTTGTTGGCCACGATGATGCGTGGCTTGGCGGCGAGGATCGGCGAGTAGAGGCGGAGTTCGCGCTCGAGGATGCGGTGGTCGTCCCACGGCTCACGGTTCTCGCTGCCGGCCATGTCGATGATGAACACCAGGAGCGAGCAGCGCTCGACGTGGCGGAGGAACTGGTGGCCGAGGCCGCGGTTCTCGTGCGCGCCTTCGATGAGTCCCGGGATGTCGGCCATCACGATGCGGTCGAAACGGTCGGTGTAATCGATCACGCCCACGTTGACATGCAGGGTCGTGAATGGATACGGCGCCATCTTCGGACGCGCGGCCGTAAGGAGATTCGTCAGGGTCGACTTGCCCGCGTTGGGGTAACCCACGAGGCCGATGTCAGCGATCGTCTTGAGCACGATGCGGAACTTACCTTCTTCGCCCGGGTAGCCCGGGGTCGTGCGACGCGGGGCCTGATTGACCGAGCTCTTGAAGTTCATGTTGCCCAGGCCGCCTTTACCGCCGGCGAGAAGCACGACGCGTTCGCCGTGCTCGGTGAGTTCGGCGACGAGGCGGTTGGTGCCCTCCTCGAGGACCTGCGTGCCCGGAGGCACCGGCAGGATGAGGTCCCCGCCATCGGGACCCGCGCACTGGCGGCCCTGGCCCGGGGCTCCGTTGCGGGCGCGACGATGCGGCTGCCATCGGTAGGCCTGCAGGTCGCCTTCGTTCCGGTCGCAGACCAGGACGACGTCGCCGCCCTTGCCGCCGTTACCGCCGTCGGGTCCGCCCTTCGGGATGAATTTCTCGCGACGGAAGCTGACGCAGCCGTGGCCGCCGTCACCGGACTTCAGTTCAACCTTGGCTTCGTCGATAAACATTTGCCCCCAAGGTAGGGCGTCCCCGGCCCCGAGGGCGAGGAGGAAAGGCGACGGCTCAGCGTTCGAGCCCGCGGGAACGGCGCAACCAGCTCTCGATCGGGGAGAAGAAGATGAGATCGGCCAAGAGTCCCACGATCATCACCACCGCCATCACGCCCATCACCTGGTCCATGCGGAGCAGCTCACGTCCGGCGTTGAGGAGCGAGCCCAGTCCAAAGCCGGTCACGATCACGACGAAGATCTCGGCCGCCATCAGGGAACGCCAGGCGAAGGCCCAGCCCTGCTTCATGCCGCTGAGGACGCCAGGCAGCGCGGCCGGGAAGATGACGCGGGACCAGAGGTGCCAGCCATTGGAGCCCATCGTCTGGGCGGCGCGCAGGTAAAGCGGGGGCACGTTGAGCACCGATTCCTGCACGGCAAGGACGACGGCCCAGAGCGTGCCCATCACCACGACGAAGAGGACCGCTTCCTCGCGGATACCGAACCAAAGGAGCGCGAGCGGCACCCAGCAGACGGAAGGCAAGGTCTGGAGCCCGAGGGCCAGGACGCCGAGCGTGTCCCGGACCCAGCGCACGCGGGCGCAGAGGGCGCCGAGCGGTACGCCGAGGGCGGCGCCGATGGCGAAGCCGATGATCAGGCGACGCATGGTCACCCAAGTAGCCGCAAGCAGCTCACCGCTGAGCAGGGAGTCCCAGAACCACTGGAGGACGTGCGACGGAGCCGGGAAGAGGACTTCACTGACGCGTCCGCTGCGGACATACCATTCCCAGCCACCGAGGAGCAGGATAGCGACGAGGGTCGGGATGACCGGGCGAGGAAGTTTCGAAGCCATGGTCACTTGGCGGGATGGGAGGTGAGCGCCTCGGTCACCTCGGCGGCGAGGTTGGCGAGGGACGGGTCATTCAGGCGGCGCGGACGCGGGAGGTTGACATCGAACACCTGCTGGACGCGGCCAGGATTGGGCGAGAAGAGCACGACGCGGTCGCCGAGGCAGACCGCTTCGCGGATGTTGTGCGTGACGAGGACGATGGTCTTCTTCCGCTTGGTGAAGATCTCCTGAAGATCGCCGTAGAGCTGCTCGCGGGTGAGCGCGTCGAGGGCCGAGAAAGGCTCGTCCATCAGCAGCACGCGCGGATTCGGAGCGAGCGAGCGAGCGAGGGCCACGCGCTGGCGCATGCCGCCGGAAAGCTCGTGCGGACGGGCCTTCTCCTTGTTGCCCAGGCCGACGAGATTAAGGTAATAACGGGCGGACTCGAGACGCTCGGCCTCGGTCAGGTCGGGCTTCAGGCGCAGGCCGAAGAGCACGTTCTCCAGGACATTGAGCCAAGGGAAGAGCGCGTCCTGCTGGAACATCACCAAGCGGTCGCGGCCGGGAGCCTCGACCGGCTGGTCGCCGAGGTTGATCGTGCCCTCGTTCGTGTGCTCAAGTCCGGCGAGCAGGCTGAGCAAGGTGGACTTACCGCAGCCCGAGGGACCCACGATCGCCAAGAACTCCCCTTCCCTGACATCTAAAGTAATGTCCTCCAACGCCGTGACCCGGCCCGAAGCCCCGTCGAAACGCTTGGTCACGTTACGCAGAGTAAGAGCCGCGGTGGCGGGGGATGTTTCGGAGCGGTTGCCCATGGATTCCAGAGGCGAGAGATTGGCTAACCTGACCTTATCCTGTCAAGTTTACTTATGTTTAAAAGATTAGGTCCTGAATCTCCTATTTTGTCTCACTTTTTGGGGTCATCAACCAAGGACTCGAGCAACGGCGCCATCGGGGCCTCCCCTTTAAGCAGACGGGAATCCTGGGCGTCCTTCAGAGCACGGGCGAAGAGGCCGGACAGGCGTGTTCGACGAGATTCCAAGTCCTCCGGGACGGCAAAGCTGACGCGGGCCAGGGCTGGGCCGATCAGTTCGGCCTTGGGCGGCTGCGAACGCAGTTCGGCTCCGAGACCGGTCCGCACCAATTTCTCCAGCCAAGCTTGGTCGGCGCGGAGGCGCGCGCACAGGGCGTAATGCGAACGCACGAAGGCCTCGACCGCCGGCCGACGCTTCTCCAACGCGGCGCGGCTGGTGACGAGCACGGTGATCAGCGATTCCTTGTTCTCGTGCACGACGACCCCTCCGAACTCGCTGGTCAGCCGCGTCACCCAAGGTTCGACGGTCCAGACCGCATCGATCTCGCCGCGGGAGAAGAGAAGCAGGAGATCGGCGTTCTGAGCCGGCACCACGCGGGCGTCGCCGCCACCGAGGTGCACGTTGAGGCCGCCCTCACGCAGCCAGGTGCGGGCATCGATATCCTGCGTGTTACCGAGCTGCGGCGTGCCGAGATTACGGCCGATGAAGTCCTTCGGAGTCTTCAGTCCGGAACCCGCGCGGACGACGAGCGCGTTGCCGCCTTGCGCGACCGGCGCGAGGACGCGGATCTCCGCACCCTTGGTGCGCACGTGGGCGTTGAGCGCCGGCGAAGCGCCGACGTAAGCGACATCGATGGCACCGGCCAACAAGGCCTCCATGGCCGAAGGACCGGCATTGAACGAACGCCATTCCAGTTTCACCCCGGCCGGCAGCGCGGGCTGATGGTGATCCTTGCCCTCGCGTTCCAGCTGACGGGCGGCGAGCGCCGGAGCATGCGTCAGGTTCGGAAAGAACCCCACGCGGAGCGTGTCCGCTTCGGCACACGCCAAGATCGGCGCGATAAGGGCGGCGGCGAACCAGCCGAGCGAGAGGAAGGAGGAAGACGGACGCATGGACGAAAGAATCAGAAGGGTTTGAGCTGAAGCTCGAGGTAGGCGAAATCAGTATCGTCAGCGCGGACCTGACGGCGAGTCCACTCTCCGGCCACGAAATGAGCGTACCCAAGGGTGACCTCGGCCTGACGGGTCATCTGCCAGCGGATGCGGACATCGAACTCATGACCGACGTTGTTGCCGCTCTGGCCGGTCTGGTCGCGATTATTCGTCGCGTTATAGAAGCGGTCAGTCGCGCTCTGGAGGGCGTACCAGCTGTAACCCGCGTCGAAGCGCAACGTCGGCGAGACGGTCGCTTCATAGCGCACCTTGGGGGCCAGGATATTCTCGAAGACGACGTAGTCGTTAGCGGACCAGGGCCGTCCGAAGCCGAAGAAACGCTCGAAGCGGTTATCCTCGCCGTCCGTCGGACTCCGGTCACCGGAGGCGGCGCCGTAGAAGAGACTCAGGCGGGACTTCCAAGCATCTTCGAAGCGATAGCCGATCTCGGCGTTGGCGGCCCAAGCGGAGATGTCCCGACTGCCATTGTGGCCGAACTGCGTGATGCCGGAGGCGTCGAAGTCGAAGCCGGATTTACCGAAAACCCCATAGGCGCGGAGACCGGGAGAGTGTACGACCCGCCCTCCGTCGGCGACGTTACGCTCATCTAAGCGAAGGTAGAAAGGCTCGAGGGTGACGACGTCAGACCACGCGCGCCAGTGACCGATCGCGCCCCAGAGGCGTTTGCCCTCCGCCGGCCGGTCCGGATCGTAAAGCAGCCGATCGAGCGGCTGGACGGAAAGAAGATCGACCTGCCAGTCATTGGCTTCCTGCCCGATGATACCATGCCATCCGCGGAAGGCGTTCGCGGTATTACGCCACTGATTGTTGCCGATCAGGCGCCGGTCGAGGAACTCGAAGTTATGGTTACCGAAACGAAGGGCCACCGGGCGGGAATTACCGAGAGCGTCAGCGGATAGCAGATCCTTGAAATAGAGCTCGGCGTAGAGACGGATGAATTCGAGTTCGTTGACGTCTCGGTTATCCAACGCGTAGTCGCCGTTGTAACGATGTGAGTCCTGCAGTTCGACGGCGAACCGGAGAGGGTCGATGATCTCGCGGACGCCGAGATAGAGACGGGTGCGATGCAGGAACGGCTCATCGACTCCGTCGTGGGCGCGCCGGATATCGTCATCACGGTATTCGTAGCGGAAGCGGTAATCGAGACCGACATCGAGCCACTTGAACTCATTGAGCTGTGTCCATGAACTCGCGGACGCCGGCTCCACATACCGAGGCGGATCTGGATCACGCTTGGTGCTGTAACTCACCGCTTCCCGATAAAAAGTCCCGGCCTGGGCGCCCGACCACGATACGCCTAGGCCGAGCAGGGCTCGGAACAGCGAACTGGGGGAAGAAAGGGCCATGGATATTTAAGATGATAAGTTTAGTAATGATAAAATGTATTAGGTCGAGTCCGTTCTTTTCGGAACATGTCATACCCCAAATAACTTACAAACAGTTACTTGTGACGATATGGTGGAGGTCAGAAGACGCTGACCACGAACCACAGGCTGGCGCTCACGACCATGGCGGTCGCGATCCAGCCGAGCACCAGGATCCAGCGTGGCGCGACGAACGCACCCATAAGTTTGGCGTCGCCCGTCATCCGCACCAGCGGCCAGCAGGCGAAACCGAGCTGCAGACTCAGGATGACCTGACTCCAGAGCAGCAGCGACTCCACCCTGCCCTCTCCGGCCAGTCCGATGACGAGCAAAGCCGGGGCAAGCGCGGCGAGGCGCGTGGCCACGCGGATGATCCAGCCAGCCGTCTTGATTTTCAGGAAGCCCTCCAGGACGATCTGGCCGGCCATCGTGCCGGTGATGGTCGCGTTCTGACCCGAGGCAAGCAGCGCGACGGCGAAGAGCGTGCCGGCGAAGGTCGCGCCGAGGACGCCATCCAGCAGGCGATGGGCTTCGCGGATATCCGTAACGGCCTCCGGGCGGCCGTGGAAGGCCGCGGCGCTGAGCACCAGCAGGCCAGCGTTGACGAAGAACGCCAGGCTGAGCGCGAGCGTGGAATCCCACGTGGCGAACCGCATGGCCTCGCGCCGTTCTTCTTCGGTGCGGCCGAAGTCACGCGAGCCGACGATCGACGAATGGAGGTAGAGATTATGCGGCATGACCGTCGCGCCGATGATGCCCAAAGCCACGAAGAGCATGCCGGGACGGGTGAGCACATCCGTAGTAGGGATGAACCCTTTCATCATCTCGGCGACGACCGGCTTGGCCAGCAGCAGCTCCACGCCGATGCAGGCGGCAATGGTCAGGACGAGCACGGCGACGAGCGATTCGAGCCAGCGAAAACCGAGGCGGGTCAGGGCCAGCAGGACCAGCACGTCCAACGCGGTGATGATGGCGCCGAAGAAAAGCGGGATGCCGAAGAGGATCTGCAGCGCGATGGCCGAACCGAGCAGCTCGGCGAGGTCCATGGCCACGATGCCCAGCTGGGCCGCGACCCAGAGGAACTTGCCCACGGCAGGTGAATAACGCTCGCGGCAAGCCTGCGCGAGATCGAGCCCGGTCGCGACGTTCAGGCGGACGCAGAGGTGCTGGAAAAGGATCGCCATCAGGTTCGACAGCAAGATCACCCAGAGGAGCGCGTACCCGTATTGCGATCCACCCGCAAGATCCGTGGCCCAGTTGCCCGGATCCATGTAGCCGACCGAGACGAGGAAACCGGGACCGACGAAACCGAGGAAGCGGCGAAACGCGCTCAGGCGAGAGGCATTACGGTCGGGGTGCGGGTCGCCTGTTCTCATCAGAGTCGAGCATCGCCACCGCCCGGACGCTGTCAATCCGCCGCCCGCCTGATGGCATCCATAGCCACCAAGGTCCAGAGGGCCGTCCGCCAGGCATGAGAGCGGATGAGGCTGGCGAGCGCCGGAGAGTCGGGCCCTTCAAACTGCAGGCGCCGGTGACATGGGACCGACCAGAGACCCGTCAGGGCCCAGCAGGCGAGGACCAGCCCAAGGGCCGGCCAGCCTTCCCCTCCGCTGAAAGCCAGCCAAGCATGCCCACCGAGCTGCAAAAGCAACAAGGGCCCGACGACCCGGCCGACCTTCCGCGTATAGTCCTCATGGTGACGGGCGAATTCCGCGGCCTCCCAGCGGGCGAAATCCGGATACGTGCAGAGCAGGATCAGCCAGGACACCGCGGCCATGGCGACATCGACGCAGGCCAGCCCGAGAGCGAGTAAACGAGGGTCCATGAGGGCACCGAAGGCGGTTTTACCCTTTGCACAAATCATCCGGACGCTAAAACCAAGTCATGCCCCGTCCCTTCCTCGGCCTGCTCCTCGCCGCGCTTTCCTGCCTCCTGCCGCTCAACGCCCAGGAGACCCCGCCCAACATCGTGATCCTCTTCGCCGACGACCTCGGCATCAACGACCTCGGCTGTTTCGGCCGTAAGGACCAGCGCACGCCGAACCTCGATAAGCTCGCCGCCGACGGCGCCCGCTTCACGCAGGCTTACGCCGCCGCTTCGGTCTGCTCGCCTTCGCGGGCCGCCCTGATGACGGGCCAGAGCCCGGCCCGCCTGAAGATCACCACCTTCCTCACCGGACGTCCCGACCGCTCCTCGCATCGCCTGCTCAGCGCGCCGATCAACCTACATCTGCCGGCCGGAGTCCCGACGATCGCCGAACTGCTCAAGCCCAAGGGCTACGTGTCCGCCGCCGTCGGCAAATGGCACCTCGGCGGCAAGGGCCATCAGCCGACCGACCACGGCTTCGACGAATACTTCCCCGGCCGGGCGAACCCCGGCGCGGAATCGCCGCAAGGAGGCAAAGGCGAGCTCGGTCAGGCGGACTTCGCCGCGAAGTTCATCGCGAAGAACAAGGCCAAGCCCTTCCTGCTCTATCTCGCCTTCGACAATCCGCACATCCCGCTCGCCGCGCCGGCCAAGGGCATCGCGGCCAACGCGCAGTCCTTCCATCCGACCTATGCCGCGCTCGTCGAGTCGCTCGACGCCGCCTGCGGCCGCGTGCTCAAGGCCCTCGACGAACATGGCCTTGCCCAGAACACGCTGGTGGTCTTCGCCTCCGACAACGGCGGCGTGCATATCTCCGAGCTCAAGGAAAGCCCCGCGACCTTCAACGCGCCGTCCCGCGCAGGCAAAGGCTACCTCTACGAAGGCGGCCTGCGCACGCCGCTGATCATCCGTTACCCCGGACGTCTCGCCGCGCGCGTGATTTCCGAACCCGTCGTGCTGGGTGACCTCGTCCCCACGATCTGTGCGCTGGCCAAGGTGCCGGCGCCGAAGACCTTGGATTTCCAGGACATCTCGCCGCTGCTCTTCGACAGCAAGCCGCCGGCCGACGCCGCCAAGCGCCCGCTTTTCTGGCACCAGCCCCACTACATGAACCAAGGCGGCCGGCCCGGCGGCGTGGTCCGCGAGGGCGATTGGAAACTCATCGAACAATACGAAGACGGCAGCCTCGAACTCTACGACCTCGCCAAGGATCCGAGCGAAAAGACCGACCTCGCCGCCGCCGAACCGGTGCGCGTAGCCGCGCTGCGCGGTAAGCTCGAAGCCTGGCGTCGGACCGTCGGCGCCGAACCCACGAAGGCCAACCCGGAGTTCGACCGCGCCGCCTGGGAGGCGTGCTTCGTCACGACCGACGCGACCAAGCTCCAAGCCCTGCCGACCTCCGAAGCCATGCGCCCCGTGCTCGCCGATTGGCGCAAGGCCATGGACGCCCGCTCCACCGAAGGCCCCAACGCCTTGATCTTCCTCGAGGCCCGCGACGCCCAGGTGAAGGCGACGAAGATGAAATACGAGGAGCCTCCGCAGAAGGACACCCTCGGCTTCTGGGTCAACGTCGACGACACCGCGTCGTGGACGTTCCAGGCGCCCAAGGCCGGCACCTATCGCGTCACCGTGCTCCAAGGCTGCGGCAAGGGCAACGGCGGTTCCGTCGTCGCCCTCGACACCAAGCAGGACTCGTGCGAGTTCACTGTCGAAGAGACCGGCCACTTCCAGCGCTTCGTCCCGCGCGAAATCGGCAAGCTGACGCTCGTCGCCGGCGAGAACACGCTCACCGTGCGCCCGGTCAAGAAGGCCAAGGCCGCGGTCATGGACCTCCGCCGCGTGATCCTCGAGCGCGTCGAGTAAGCCCTCAGAGGGTCGCGAGCAGGGGGCGCAGTTCCGCCTCAGGCTCCTCATGTCCCTGAGCCACGGCGAGAGCGAGCGCGTCCGTAAAGGCGGTCTTCGCACCGGCCCGATCGCCGACGGCGAGCAGGCTCTTACCCAGCAGGATACGCGGCATCATCCAATCGGCCTTGGAGGCCGCGGCGAGGCGCAGGTGCTCGACGGCCCCGGCGGGGTCGCCTTCGGTGAAGAGCGCCTGCCCGAGCGAGAAACGGAAGAGCGGGTTCGCCGGATCGGCCGCGACGTGCCGGCGGAAGATCTCAGAACGGGCCATGCTTACTTCTTCGGTTTGGCCGACGAGCGGCGGAAGATGACCATCGAGAGGCCGGGCAAGCGGACCTCGATCGAGTAGGGACGGCCCTGGCACGGGATCGCTTCAGCGACCACGCCGCCGAGGTTGCCGAGTCCCTGTCCGGCGTAATGCTTTGAATCAGTATTAAGGGCCTCTTGCCAGCGACCGGGGAACGGCACGCCGAGACGGTAGGTGCGCTCGACAGGCGTGAAGTTGCCCGCGACCGTCCAGGCCTGTTCGCCCCCGCGTCGCTCGAAGGCCAGCACGCTCTGCGCGCCGTCGTCGGCCACCAGCCAGGCGAAGCTCTCTGGACGTAGCTCGTTGGCGGCCAGGTCGGTGTCGGTCACGTAAAGTTTGTTCAGGTCGGCGACGAGGCGCTGCACGCCGAGATGAATCGGGTATTCCAGCAGGTGCCAGTCGAGCGAGGCATCGTATTTCCATTCGGCGAACTGGCCGAACTCACAGCCCATGAAGAGGGTCTTCTTGCCGGGCCAGGACCACTGCAAGGCCAGCAGGCAGCGGAGATTGGCGGCCTTCGTGGCGTCGTCGCCGCCGCTCATCTTCCCGATCAGCGAGCCTTTCCCGTGGACGACCTCGTCGTGGGAGAACGACTGCACGAAGGCTTCGCTCCACTGGTAGAGCATGCCGAAGGTCAGCTTGTCGTGGTGGAACTTCCGGAAGAGCGGGTCCTGCTTGAAGTAATCCAGCGTGTCGTGCATCCAGCCCATGTTCCACTTGAAGTCGAAGCCTAGGCCGCCTTCGGGCACGGACTTCGTCACGCCCGGGAACGACGTGGACTCCTCAGCGATCATCGCCACGCCGGGCTGGTAGAGATGGACGAGCGAATTGACCTGACGGAGGAACTCGATCGCCTCGATGTTCTCGCGGCCGCCGAAACGGTTCGGGATCCACTCGCCGGCCTTGCGCGAGTAGTCGAGGTAGAGCATCGAGGCCACCGCGTCGACGCGCAGGCCGTCGACGTGGAAACGCTCCAGCCAGGACAACGCGGAGCAGACGAGGAAGCCGCGCACCTCGTGGCGGCCATAGTTGAAGATCAACGTACCCCAGTCCTGATGTTCGCCCAGCCGCGGGTCGGCATGCTCGTAGAGGTGCGTCCCGTCGAAGCGGGCCAGCGCGAAGAAGTCGCGCGGGAAGTGGGCCGGCACCCAGTCGACGATCACCCCGACGTCCGCGCGATGCAGGGCGTCGACGAGCGTCATGAAGTCGAGGGGCGAACCGAAGCGGTGCGTCGGGGCGTAGAACCCCGTGACCTGATAACCCCAGGAACCGTCGAAGGGATGCTCCGACGGCGGCATCAGCTCCACGTGGGTGAAGCCCATCTGGACGCAATAAGCGGCCAGCTGTTCGCCGAGCTCGCGGTAGTTCAGGACACGGCCGCCCTCTTCGGGGACGCGACGCCAGGAGGCCAGATGCACCTCGTAGACGGACATCGGCCGGGAACGCAGGTCGCGTTGGCGGCGGGCCTCCAGCCAGGCGGCGTCATGCCAGACGAAGCCCGAGAGGTCGCAGACGATCGCCGCGTGGTTCGGCGAGGGTTCGAAGTGCAACGCATACGGGTCCGTCTTCAGGAAAGGGGTGGTGTCGTGCGGGCCGACGATCTCGTATTTATAACGGGCGCCTGCGGCCAGGCCCGGAATGAAGATCTCCCAGATGCCGGAAGCCCCGAGATTGCGCATCGGCTGGGCCCGGCCGTTCCAGAGATTATGGTCGCCCACGACGGAGACCCGTCGGGCGGAAGGAGCCCAGACCGCGAAGGAGACGCCGGTGACGCCATCGATCGTGCGCACATGGGAGCCGAGCTTGTAGTGGGCCCGGTGGTCGTCGCCCTTGCCGAGCAGGAAGAGGTCGTCTTCCGAGACCGTGGGCAGGAAGCGATAAGGGTCGTCGACGTCGCGCCGGACGCCGTCGGGATAGGTCACGCGGAAACGGTAACGGAAGAGCGCGGAGCCGGGCAGTTCGACCTCGAAGACGCCGCTCGCGTGCAGGCGGGTCATGGGGACCGGGGCGCCGCCCTCCGGCAGGAGCTCACAGGCGCTCGCCCAGGGCAGGAGCGCGCGGGCCACCAGCCCTCCGCCTTGCAGCGGATGCAGGCCCAGGAATCGGTGCGGCGAGGTCTCCCTGGCATCCACCAGGGCGGTCAACTCTGCTGGACTCAGGCGCATCCGAGAAGACTCCACGCCCGCCCGAGGGTCGGCAAGCGCTCATTACCCGAAAAGCCTTGAGGGAAAACCCTGAGCGACAAATCTCAGCGGATGCCTGGCCGTTGTTTCTGGATCCTTGCCGCGAGCCTCTCGCTGACCGCCGCCATGGCTGCGGAACCCCCTGCCGGCACCCCTGACCGCAGAGCCACCTTCGAGTACGACTCCATCGTGGTCTCTGAAAACGGCCACGTCGCGGTCGCCACCAACGGTCGACTGGAGACCGCTAACGCCTTTCTTTCAGCCAAGATGATTCGGCGCGATGACCGGACCGGCCTCATCTTAGCCGAGGGCGACGTCGTCTATACGACCAAGGAGCTTCGCATCTTAGGCGCCCGGATCATCATCGACACGCGCGCCGACGTCATCGAAGCGACCGACGTGCGCTTCGGCCGCGCCCCCGTCTACTTCACCGCCGAGTCGTTACGTATCGTCAAAGGCGACAAGCAGATCAAGGGCGTGCGTGTGTGGAATAACGAGCCCTCGGCGGCCGGCATGCATCTCAAGATCGCCGAGGCGTCCTACTTGGAGAAAGAGGACCACCTCTCTCTGCGCAGCGCCACGCCTTACGTCGCCGGCGTCCCGCTCTTCAACCTGCCCTACTACGGACAGTCCGGACTCGACTTCCCGTATGACATCATGCTCAACACGGGCAGCGAGGACAAGCAGGGCCGCTTCCTTCGCTCGTCGATCCTCAACCGCATCTCGCCCTCGCTGTGGGTGGGCGGCAACGTCGACTTCTACAGCAACTCCGGCATCATGGTCGGACCGGCGCTGCGCTTCGACAACTCGCGCGCCGCGGGCGCAGGCACCCGCTGGAAGGGCCGCCTGCAAAGCGGCTGGATCGACGATCAGTCCACGCCCGTCGCGGACCTGTTCGGCCGTCTGCCGGACTCGCAGCGCTCCTTCGTCACGGGCGACATCAACGGACGCACCGCGGACGGACTGGAGATCGCCGGCAACCTCTTCGCGCAGACGGATCCCGATGTCCTGCGCGACTTCCGTCCCTTCCTGATCGGCCAAGCCGGCAATCCTCAGCTCAACCTCGAAGTCGTCCGCCCCTACGAAGGCGGCTACCTCTCGGCCGCGCTCACCGCCAAGACGGACAACTATCAGGACGTCGTCCAGAAGCTCCCCGAGTTCCGTTACGACCTCCCGACGACGGTCGCCGGCGCCGACGGCTGGTCGCGTCGCGCCTTCCTCAGCGTCGGCTACTTCTCCGAACGACCCTCGGCGGAACTACCCCTGGCCAACTTCCAGGCCGCCACGCTGTCCGCCGACGCCTGGTCGACCGCCCGTATCGACGGGTATTATGGCTTCAGCCGGACGATGGTGGCCGGCGACTGGCTGACCTTCCGCCCCGTCGCGGGCGTGCGCACGACCGGCTGGTCCGACGGCCTCAACGGCCAAGGTGCCGCGACCAAAGTGATCGGGCAGGCCGGCTTCGACGTCGAAGGACTCTTCACCGGTTCCTGGTCCGTGGATGCTCCCAACTGGGGTATCAACGGGCTGCGCCACAGCGCGCGACCGCTCTTCCAATATCGCGTCATGCCGGGCGCCGACCGCGAAGTCGGGGTCGTCCCGATGACCCAGCGTGCGGTCTCGGTGTCCGTGCTCGAGGAACTCGACCTGGCGGACCGACTCGACGCCGCCTCGACCACCGACCGACAGTCGATGCGCTTCGGCATCCGGAACACCCTCGAGACCCGCGATGCGCTCAAAGGTTCGCGCGAGCTGCTGCGGGCCGACCTCTTCACCGACTGGCGCCAAGGGCCGACCGACGCCGAGACCGGCCGCACCGACCTGCTCGGCTCGCTCAGCGTGAGTCCCGCCTCCTGGCTCACGCTCAACTCTTCGGTCCGCATGCCCAACGGCGGCGGCGCCGCCCGGGAATCGCTCCAGACGATCGCCCTCAACTCCGGCGACTTCTGGCGCACGTCCCTCAGCTGGGTCGAACTCCGCCAGGCCACGAACGCCCGCCAGCTGGTCTGGGACGGTCGCGTCCGGCTCAACTCCGTCTACAGCCTCGTCTCCGGCCTGAATTACGACGCTCAGCTCGACCAAGCCACCCTGCTCTGGGCGGGCTTGATCCAGCGCGTCGGCAATTCCTGGGAGGTCGAATACGGCGTCAATAAGCGTATGGACCCGCTCAACCGGGGCATCAGCTCATTGGGCTTCCACCTGCGGGTGAGATTGTTCAAGTTCTGAGCCGTGACGGACACCCCTCCAGACTCTCCTTCGGTCCCCGTGGACGGCATCTTGCCGGCGCCGGACCTACCGATCCGCCTCGACGTCTTCGAAGGCCCGCTGGACCTGCTGCTCTTCCTGATCCGCAAGAACGAGATCGATATCTACGATATCCCGATCGAGAAGGTCACCCAGCAATATCTCGAGATCCTGCGCACGCAGGAGAAGGACAATCTCGAACTCGCCGGCGACTTCTTCGTCATGGCGGCCACGCTGATGTATATCAAGAGCCGCATGCTCCTCCCGGTCGAAAGCCGGCCCGAAGAGGAAGTCGCGGCCACCGAGGAAGGCCAGGACCCACGATGGGCCCTCGTGCAGCAACTCATCCAGTATAAGCGCGTCAAGGAGACCGCCGCGATCATCCGCGGCCTGGTCGATGACCGCCAAGGCCTGCTGGGCCGCTACGTGATCCAGCCGCAGGGCGAAGACGCCGTGATCCGGCCCGTCGCCCGCGCCGACCGCATCGAACTCTGGAACACCTTCAATCTCGTCCTCCGTCGGCTCGCCGAGCGGATCCAGCCGGGCAATATCTCGACCGAGACCGTCACGGTGTCGGACCGGATGGAGACCATCCTGGCTCGCCTCGAGACCGAGCCCACCTTCGTCTTCACGAGCCTGCTGCCGGAACGTCCGACCGTGGGCTTCCTCGTGGCCACCTTCCTCGCCTGCCTCGAGCTGGCGCGTCTGGGTAAGCTCAAATTGGAGCAGGATGCGTCGTTCGCCGAAATCAACTGCACGAAGTCGGAGCCGAGCGCCGCGCCCAACGCCGGCGAAGCCTTGGAAGGCGGTTCGGAGTTCGACCAGCCGGCCGCGGACGCGGAATAAGCCGCGGGCTTGAAATCGCCCCCGAAGCGGTCAGATTACCGTCATGGCTAGCGCCCGGCGCCCCTCTCATCGTCTGCTCGGACTCGGCTTGGACGCCACCGACCAGCACAAACGCATCACGCGAGGCGAAGGCTTTTCTTTGGTGGGTGGCTCCGAGGAGACCCATGAGCGCATGACCGAGACGGTCATCAAAACCTCCGAAGATCTGAGCCGGAAGGGACGTTCCATCGCCGACGCCCGCCCGGAGGAACTCGCCGAGCTGCTCCGCAAGCACGACCGCGGGGCTTGAAGCCAAAAAGGAGCCACAGACGGATTGACTCACCTCTTTCGCAGGATTTGACTGCTTCTCCCCAATGAGCAACGAGCTGCCCCCTCCTCCTCCGCCTCCTCCGCCCCCGCCTCCTCCGCCTGCGCCGGAAGGTGAGAACTCTGCCCCGAGCGGCGCCCCGAAGCTCAAGCTCAACAAGCCCGTCGCTCCGATCGCCCCCATCGCCGCCGAGGGCATGCCCGTGCCTCCGCCCCCGGCCCCGTCCGCCGGCGCGCCGATACCGCCGCCTCCTGCCCCCACGGCCACGGCGCCCATCCCGGCCCCGATGCCCGCGCCCAGCCCGGCCGCTGCTCCGCGTCCGACCAACGCGCCGAATAATCGCTCCGTCGGCAAAGTCGCCGCGGCGATTGACCTTCTCGCCCTTGCCGCTTCGCTCGCGGGCGCGGTCATCCTCGCGCTCGAGCTCTTCTCTCGCTCCAAAGGTTAACCGACTTTTCCATGGCCTCCGACCTCATCGCTCATCTCGATAACAATAACTTCGAAGCCACCATCAAGGCTTCGACTGTCCCCGTACTGGTGGACTTCTGGGCCACCTGGTGCGGCCCATGCAAGCAGATCGGCCCGGTGCTCGACCAGCTCGCCGCCGAGATGGCCGGTACCGTCACGATCGCCAAGGTCGACGTCGACACGAATCAGGCCCTCGCCCAGCAGCTGGGCGTGAACTCCATCCCCGCCCTGTTCCTCTTCAAGAACGGCGTCGTGGTGGACAAGATGGTCGGTGCGCGCCCGAAGGGCGACATCGCCGCCTTCATCAAGAAGCACGCCTGAGTCGGTCGGCGAAAGCCCCATAAGAAAGGCCCGGGATTGCTCCCGGGCCTTTTTTGTCGGCGGCCTCGAAGGGACGCTTACTTGCTCTCGAGCGGATGCTCCTTGAGCAGGTCGGCCGGGTTATATTGGGCGCGATTGCCGATGGCCTTGCGGACTTCGGCGACCTTGGTGTCCATGACGGGCTCGGCGGCATTACCCCAGGCCTGACGCACGTAGGTCGCGATGTGGGCGACCTGACCATCCTTGAGTCCGGCGCCGATGTTCGGCATGTTGCCGTTATACTTCACGCCGTTGACTTCGATCTCACCGGCGAAGCCGGCGAGGATGGCCTTGATGAGGCGGTCCTCGGAGCCAGTGACCCAGATCGACTTGGCAAGCGGAGGGAAGGCGCCCGGGAGACCAAGGCCGGTGGCCTGGTGGCAGGCCGCGCAGTTGGCGAGGAAGAGCTGTTCGCCCTTGGCGGCGTCGGGTTCGAAGACCACCGGACCGCCGCCCACGACCGCCTTCGGGGCGTCGAGGTCGAAGGCCGAGGCCGAGAAGTTGCCGGCATATTTGGTCAGGTAGACGCCGGCCCAGAAGCCGAAACCACAGAACAGGAAGACGATGAAGATCGGCGTGAGGGAGAAACCCTCGGCCGGCTCGTCCTTGTCACGGGAGAGCTGGGAGTGAACTTCCACCAGGCGCCCGTCGGAGGGGCCTTCGGAGCCGGAGGGACCCCGGCGCGGGCGGTTGCTATCGGAATGACGGTTACGGTCGTTCATGGGTTCACTTCTTCAATTTGGCTTCCGGCGAGGGGTAGTCCTGGCGGAGGGATTTCAGGTAGGCGGCCAAGACGGCGGCGCGCTCGGAGGGGATTTCGTTCTTGGCCCCGGAGTAGAGGAAACTGAAACCGCCATGGTGGCTGATGGCTTCATGCACCGCGGCGAGGTCCTTGGCGCGGGCGCCGTAGTTGGCGAGGTCCGGACCGAGACGACGTTCGCCGAGGAGCACCTGCGGCTGCAGGGCGTAGTCGCGCGCGACTGAAGCACGCACGCCGTAACCGCGGGCGATATCGCTGCCCTGCCCGGCCGGGCGGACCTGCTGGGTGTGGCAGCTGACGCAGCCGAGGGAGACGTAGACGGCACGGCCTTGGATGGCCTGGCCGGGTTCGCGGGAGGGGAACAATGCGCCGCCATCTTCACCGGCCGCGCGACCGAGGCCGCCGAGCTGGGACTGACCGCTGAGCACGAGCGCGCCGAAGGGCAACGCGACGGCGAGGAAGACGCCGGCCAGGAGAGTGTTGAGGTTCTTCATGGTGGGTGTCCGGTTAGTCGTGACGTCCGGATTCGGCCGGAGCGGAAGATTTGAGGATCATGCCGAAGGCGTTGAGGGCGAAAGCGACGTGACCGACGAGCAGGAGGATCGCCGAGACGCTGAGGGTGAAATTCCAGGCATAACCGGCCTTGGCGACCTGCTGGAAGGTGACTGCGGCGTCCGCGAGCTGCTTGCCTTCCTGCCAGCCGCCGACGAGCCAGGCGACGAGCGCGCCGACGAAGCCGAGCGCGGTGGCCCAGAAGTGCACGTGCACGAGCTTGGCCGAGGGCCAGAGCGCACCGGTGAGGCGCGGAAGGATGAAGTAGCTGGCGCCGAAGACCACCATCGTGGCGCAACCGTAGACGAGCAGCTGCTCGAGGCCGGTCGCGAAGGAGGTGAAACGGACGACGGCGCTCGTCGAACGGAAGGCGAAGACGCCGGCAAGGAGGCCTCCGAGGGTGAAGGCCACGGCGCCGAAGCTCACGAAGCGCAGCGTCGTGTCGTTCCAGGCACGGGCCCAGCCGCCCTGCGAGGAGAGCGTGCCATGCACGTTGATGGCGACGATGATTACCGGGATGAGCATCATCGCGGCGGCGACCACACCGGTCGACTGCAGCCAGAGCGGCACCGGCGAACCCACGAGGGCGGCCGGACCGGTCCAGCCGGCGAAGAGGAAGAACGTCCAGAAGGCCACCGGGGCGAGGTAGTAGCCGGCGAGCGTGCGCTCAAGGACCTTGGGCAGGAAGTAGTAGATCGCGGCGAGGGCCGAGGCGCCGAACCAGAGCTGCAGGAGGTTCGCGACGAACCAGCTGTGCGCGATCGCCTGGACCACGCCGGAAGCAGGCTGCCAGAGCACGAGGAGCTGGGCCAGGAGGTAGACGAGCGGGAAGGCGAACGAGGCGCCCACGACGAACCACTGCGAGGCGAACGTGTGTCCCGACGGACGGCGCGCGAAGGCGACGATCGGCCAGAAGCCGGCCAGCAGGAAAGCGACCGCCAGGACGGGGCCGACTTCACGCGGGAAGTCCAGGAGGCGGTAACCGGTCATCTCGCCGGCGAAGACGCGGACGACGCCGTAGGTCAGCGCGAGGTTCCAAGCCACGCCACCGAGCTGGGCGAGCCAGCCGTTGCGGAACTCGAAGCGACCGAGCTGCGCGAGCAGCCAGAGGTTGAGCGCGAAGAAGGCGTTGAAGCCCCAGCCGTAGACGAAGAGGTCCTGCTGGGCGGCGGAGACGCGTCCGTAGGTGAGGATGTCGCAGCCGTGGAAAGGACCGAAACCGAAAGCCCCCTGCTGCAGCGCGGCGATCACGCCGAGGACGGAGGCCGCGAGCAGCCAGACGACGGCGGAGACGAAGAAGAGGAGGAAGGGTCCGCGGAGCGAGGCTTCGACGCGCGAGATGCGGCCGTCGCCTTCGGGGGGACGGCCCTGCGGGCGGCCGGAACGATTATCCTGGGTCATCGGAAGAAGGGTGCGGGATTATTTGAGGCCGAGTTCGGCGGTGGTCCACATGGTCGTACGTCCGGCGGTGGCGGCGCGGATGGCCTTGACCTGGTCGGCGGTGACGGCGTTGGCCTTATTGCCGAAGCTCTGGCGGACATAGGTGAGCACGTCGGCGATATCGGCGTCGGAGACACCGGCGACCGGGGGCATCATGCTGTTGTAGGTCATGCCGTTGACGGTGATCGGACCCATGAGGCCCTGGAGGATGAACTTCACCGGCAGCTCAGGATTACCCGCGACGATCGGGGCGTTGGCGAGCGGCGGGAAGACGGGCGGCAGACCGAGACCGGTCGGCTGGTGGCAGGCGATGCAAGTGCGCGCGTAGACGGCGGCACCGCGCTTCATCTGCTCGTCGGAGGCCTTGACGAAGGCGTTCGACGAAGCGACAGGGGCGGCGGGAGCCGGCGCGGGGCCGGCGGCGGCCTGGAGCTTGGCGACGACCTTCGGGTCCTTGGCGACCAGGGCGACGGCGTCCTTGAGCGGGATGCGGAAAGAACCGTCGGCGTTGCGGGCCGGCTCAGTGAGGAGGGCCTGCGCCTTCTTGGCGTTCTCGGCGCGCAGGTCCTTCTGAGCCTGGCGACGGAGCGCGTCCTCGCTCGTTCCCTGCCGGAGCGCGAGGTAAGAGTAGCCGGTCACGATCAAGCCGGCGGCGACGAGGGAGACGACGCCGAGCCAGGCGGCGATCTGGCCGGGGATCAGCGGGCGATTCCCGGAAGAAGAATGATCACTCATGGTAGTTGATGGACTCGAGGATGCGGGGGTCGTGGACGGGGATCGTCTCCTGACGGGCCGCGCCGCGCAGGAAGAGCGCGAACACGATGCCGCCGAAGCCGACGATCGCGAGAAGGTCGAGGCAGAGCGAAGAGGTGAGGAACGGCGTCACGACGAAGCCTTCCGGGGCCGACTTCTCGTAGACCTGGCGAGGGATCGCGTTGAACCATAGGTCCACGATGCCGCCGACGAGGATGACCCAGGCCACGGCCAGCAGGCGGCCGGCGACGATCTTCGTGCGGTAGAAAAGGAGGGTCAGGAACGGCAGGAAGAAGAAGCCGAAGATGAGGTACATCGACACGCCCCACCATTCGTTCTTGAGGCCGGTGGCGGCGTCGAACTCGCGGATGTTATACCAGAAGGTCTCTTCCGGGATGTTCGCGGTGTAGATCAGGAAATACTGCGAGAAGCTGATGTAAGCCCAGAAGACGGTGAAGGCCAGCATCAGGCAGCCGAGCACGTGGCGGTGCGCCTGGTTGAGCAGCCCGTCGAGCCAGCCGCCGTTGGACAGCTTGTAGGTGAGGATCACCGTGACCGCGAGGGCGAGGCGGATGGAGAGCGCGAAGAACCACACGCCATACATGGTCGAGAACCAGTGGTACGAGAGGGCCATCAGGCAGTCGAAGGCGAGCATCGTGAGCGTCACGGCGCCGAGCGGGATGCCGACGGCGGAGACGGCGTGCAGGCGGTGCGTGTGGCCGGCGGTGCGGTCGGTGTCCTGGGCGAAGGACCAGCGGCGCAGCAGCGCGACGAGCAGGCCGAACACGCCGACGTAGAGGGCGATGCGGACGAGGAAGAACGATTCGTTCAGGAACCAGCTCTTCGCGATGAGGATCGGGTCATGGCCGACCTCGTGTCCGCTAGGGAGCACATGGGAGCCATCCGTCCAATACCAGACGGCGTGACGGAAGTCGGGCAGGAAGGCCAGCGGGACGATGCCGATCAGGATGACGACCGGCAGGCCGGCGATCAGGAGTTCCCAGTTGCGGCGGATGAGCGGAGCCCAGCCGGCGTCGAAGACGCGGGTGATCATCGTCAGCATCAGCATGCCGATGAGGACGGCGACCCAGAAGAGCGAGCCGACGAGGACGGAAAGGGCCTGGCGGTTGTCGTGATGCTGGACGCCGGCGAAGGCGAAGTACCAGACGGCGGCGAGGGCGACGACGCCGACGGCCAGGAATTTCTTCCAGTGGGCGGTGAGGGCGTGAGGCGAGGAAGTGCTCATGGACGAATTACTTGATTTGGGCCTTCACGGCGGCGGGGGCGAGTTCGGGCGGGCAGTTCTGGGAGAGCTGCAGGGCGCGCAGGTAGGCCACGACGGCCCAGCGCTCCTCGGGGGAGAGCTTGTCGCCGTAACCCATCATGGTGTTCTTGCCGTTGGTGATGACGTCGTAGATCTGGCCGTTCGGATAGGCGCGGATGACCGGCGTCTGGAGGTTGGCGATCGTCACGATGGCGACGTCGCCTTCGAGGGCGGAGCGCACCTTCATGATGCCGTTGCCGTCGGCGGCGTCGCCGTGGCAGACGGCGCAGTAGACCTGATATTTGGCCTGGCCGAGGGCGAGGACGGAGGCGTCGACCGCGTAAGGCTGCGGCTGGCCCTTCGTGAGCTTCAGCGACTGCGTCGGGAAGCCCGCGAGGAAGGAACCCTTGGCATCCTTGCCGGAGACGAACGACGGGTTGAGGGATTCGGCGCGACGGTAGTCGGCGGAGAAGACCTTGAGGGGCTCGAGGCCGTTGCCGCGGGCGACGGTGCCGGCGACGGGCGGACGGGAGTCACGGCCGTCGGCGAAGAACTTGTTCTCCCCCTGGGCCTTGTACTTGTTCTGATAGTCCATGTCGTCGAAGACATAGACCGGGGTGTCCTTGGACACCTTGCCCTGGAAGCCGAGGAAGCTGATCGTGGCGACGACCGCGACGGCGAGGAATGCGAGGTAACGGGTCATGGGGGGCGGATTAGTCGCGGATGACGGTGATCTCCTGGCCGCCGAGCGACTGGAGGAAGTTGCGCGACTCATCGAGATGGAACTGCGGGTCGCGGGCCTCGAGGACGATCATGAACGTGTCATCGGACACGCGCGCGAAGTTCGGGAGTTCGAACAGCGGATGATTATGACGCGGGAGGCGGTTGAAGATGAACTGGCCGAAGAAGGTGCCGAAGGCGGCGAACAGGATCGTGCACTCGTAGAGCACCGGGAACGGGAAGATCACGCTCCAGTAGGGCTTGCCGCCGACGATGAGCGGGTAGTCATACGAGTTCATATACCAGGTGAGCAGGCAGCCGGTGATGAAGCCGGTGACGCCGCCCAGCAGGGTCAGGCGCGGGACGGGGGAGCGAGGCAGGCCCATGGCCTGGTCCATGCCGTGGATCGGGAAAGGCGTATGCACGTCCCAGTTCTTCCAGCCGGCGTCGCGCACCTTCTCGGCGGCGTGGAACACGTCGGAGACCTTGCGGAAAGTGCAGGCCACGCCGTGGATGCGTTCGTTGCGTTCGTTCATGGTCGGGGGGCGGCGAGGATCAGTGGGCGTGGGGGTCGGCCTGCGGCGCGACCATCTTCACCTCGGCCATGGGCAGCAGAGGCAGGAAGCGCACGAACAGGAGGAAGAGGACGGAGAAGAAGCCGAAGGTGCCGAAGAACGTGAAGATATCCACGATCGTCGGGGAGTAGTAGCCCCAGCTGGACGGCAGGTAGTCGTTGGCGAGCGAGGTGATGGTGATCACGAAGCGCTCGAACCACATGCCGACGTTGACGAAGAGGCAGATGATCCAGACGAGGGAGTGGTTCTCGCGGACCTTCTTGAACCAGAAGAGCTGCGGGGTGATCACGTTGCAGGACACCATGATCCAGTAGGCCCAGGCATACTGGCCGAAGGCGCGGTTCACGAAGGCGAACTTCTCGAAGGAGTTGCCCGAGTAGGCCGCGATGAAGAACTCGGTGGCGTACGCGTAGCCGACCATCGTGCCGGTGGCCAAGATGATCTTACACATGTTGTCGATGTGGTACTGGTTGATGACGTCGTGCAGGCGGTAGATCGCGCGCAGCGGGAGCATCAGGGTCAGCACCATCGCGAAGCCGGAGAAGATGGCGCCGGCGACGAAGTACGGGGGGAAGATGGTCGTGTGCCAGCCGGGGACGTTCGAGACGGCGAAGTCGAACGAGACGATGGTGTGCACGGAGAGCACGAGCGGGGTCGAGAGGCCGGCGAGCAGCAGGTAGGCCATCTCGAAGTTGGACCACTGGCGGTTGCCGCCGCGCCAGCCCATGGCGAGGACGCTGTAGAAGGCCTTGCGCCACCAGGTGGTCGCGCGGTCGCGGATCGTGCCGAGGTCCGGGATCATGCCCATGTACCAGAACAGCGTCGAGACGGTGAAGTAGGTGGAGACCGCGAAGACGTCCCACTCGAGCGGGGAACGGAACTGCGGCCAGATGCCGTTCTG
>Ga0208723_1000154_pt1 | contig 24492 bp, 44 predicted proteins | sample LakMenEpi31Aug12_FD_150750 | JGI IMG/M metagenome (GOLD analysis project Ga0208723, IMG submission 150750) | Freshwater microbial communities from Lake Mendota, WI - 31AUG2012 deep hole epilimnion (SPAdes) | ecosystem: Environmental > Aquatic > Freshwater > Lake > Epilimnion/Euphotic zone ...
TCGTTGTCAGCGGTGCCGACGCGGAGTTCAGTTTCCAACAAGCGGGTTGCAACGAATTGCAGTGCAGGTGGAACCACCAGTTTCTTGGGCTTGGCTGCGATCAGCAGGCCGCGTTCGTCTGTCCAAGCAGCGATCTGAATGACGGCGTTTTCCAACGAAGTCTCGTTCAGGTCGGCAGGGGTAGCCGGACGGTTGCTGTTGACGCCACCAGAGATCAGCGGGTGAGCTGTCGAGAACAAGGTCACGCCGTCGCCGTAAGTGACGCCAGCGGTGAAACCAGTGTTCAAGATGGCTGCAGCCTTGACCTGCTTGGTGTACGACATACCACGGGCCAGAGCTTTGGTGTATCGGCTGGACAAGCTGTCATACAGGTTGTCTTCGATGGCTTCTTCAGTGATGGAGAAGCCCAAAGCGATGGTTTCGTGGGTGTAGCGAGCAGTGAAAGCTTCCTGCGCATTGTCATAAGCAATGGCAGCGCCTTCGTTCTTCACCGGAGCGGCGGAGAAGCCAGACAGCTTGGTTTCTTCTTCAAAGCTACGCTCCGATGTCTCGGTTTCGTAGATTTCTTTGTGCTGCTCGCCGTAACGGGCGTACTCCAGACCAAACAAAGCGTTCAGGCCGGGGAGCAATTCTTTCAGCAGTTGTGCGCGTGAAATAGCCATGATTTACTCCTTAGACACCAGTGGTGTTGTTGTACTGGTGTGTGTTGATTTTCACCAACAGCTCGGTGTATGTGTCAGCAGCAGTAGCTGTCTCAGGCACAACGTCGATCACACGGATTGGGATAGTGGCTGTAGTGCCAGCGCCGGTCAAAGTGACGGCGAAAGCGGAATTACCGGTGGTGGTGTTACCAGCGTTCAGAACGAGCGCAAGGTTGGTGCCAACAACAGTACGGCCAGCGGTGCCCATGGTGGTGCCAGAGGTCACAACAGCGACCTTGAACAAAGCCATCGGGTCATCGACAACGTAGGCCAGCGCCAGATTGGTGGATGTGGATGCCAGCGCGGGGATGAACTGACCTTGAACGGTTTGACCATTCGAGTTCACGTACTGACCACCCATGCACACGCCAACAATGTTGCCAGAGTCAGTTGTGGTGGATTTAACGAGATAACCATCGCTGTTGATCACAACGGTGTCGCCATCAAAAATGGCGGTGCCGAAGCCAGCAGCTACGGGAATCTGACGGATTGCACCTGCGTACGGCATGCCATCAATACGATTGATTGCTTGCAGGCCGTAGGGTGCCGAAACGGTGGGGTAAGCCATGTTTGGACTCCAAAAAGTTTATATACCTTTACCGAAAGTAACCTTCGTGCTCCGCTCTTTGAAAAGCGGCATACGGGGGTCATTTTCTCGCATGTAAGCGTTGTCCACTGACTGCATCTGCGATTCGGCTTGTTGGCCGTAATGCGCGTTCCGCTGTTCAATGAACTCAGCAGGTGTTTTGCAAAGAAGCAGACCGCCAACACAAATCGAGTCTGGGAATCGACCATTGGTCTCCCCGAACAACTGGATTTCTGGGTGATCAGACGCCTTCACGGGTTCCCATCCCTCGCGGAGTTTGGATGAAATGTTACGCGGATCATCTGCGTTTAGAGTGCTCACACGAATCCAGCGATAAGCGTACCCGGCCTCCGGTGTGGGGTCAGGTAGAAGCTGGGCAGGAGCCCATTTGGTAGGGCGCGCTGCGGTCACTCGTGTTTCGTTATCACGCTTGGTACGAAGTTGTTCCGTCATGTTCATTTCCTCATTTCTTCCGCAACCTTGCGTGCATAGAGTTCCAATGGAACGCCGAGCCGCTTGGCGATTTCGACCTGCGATTTGGTAAGTACGACCTTTCGGGGCGCAGTACTCCTCGTTGCCGGTGCGACAACATTCGATCGTTTCGAGGGAGGGTTCGCATCCCCCGGGTTTCCAGACTCGAATACATCTGGGAACCTTGCCCGCATTTCAGCATCGATCTTTTCGTAGTAATCACTGCTGCCTGCAGGAAATCCTTCGGACACAATCTCCTCGTGCAAGCCAAGGGCGTAAGCCGTCAGCTTTCTGTTGGGCCCAAACCAAGTGTTTTGCTCTTGCCATGCAAGGAGTTTGGGATCAACACGCGGAGATTCTTGCCGCTGTGCTGGCATTTGTACCTCAGTTTCCTGCTCTTGTAAAGCGGGAGGTCGGAAACTGTTGATTTTGTCGGCCTTCATTTTGGCCGCGGTCATGGCCTCCTGCGCCGCTGCGAGCGCATCAGAATCGCCCGACTCGTACGCCGTCTTGAACTGGCGGCGGGCCTCGTCCAAGTCATTGGCCACGTTGCGCTTGGCCTGTTCCAACAGCGCAGTTTGGTTGGTACTCAAGGAGCCCTTGAGCTTCTTGTTCTCCTCGACGATGGCGTGGGCAAGGCGAATGGCCTCATCCTTTTCGCGCAGCGCCGCCTCTTTGGCCCGGCGCTCTTCGTGGTAGCCCTTGGTGAAGTGCTTGATGCGCTTTTGGACGCCCTCGTCGTACTTGGCCAGCTCGTCATCGGTCACGTCCTTGGGGGGCGTTTCCATGGGCTTTCGGCCGCGGTCCGCCTCCGGGGTGTCGTCAACGATTTCGACTTCCGGTTCGGGTTCAGGTGTGACCACCCGCCCGCCGGCGCGCGCGTTCTTTTCCTCGATCTCGTCGGGAAACTCGAATTCGGTTTTCTCTATGTCGGCCATGGTGTCTCCTTAAACGCGCTGGATGCCGCGCGGGTCTTGGACCACCGCCTCGACAGAATCGTCGTTGATCAAGCGCCACTCAGTGCCGTGGATTTTCATCCGCGTGCCGCTGTTGGGGCGCACCAGAACAAAGTCGCCTACCTTGCAGCTCGGGCCGCTGGGGAAACGCTTTTCGTCCTTGAACGCATCGGGACCCATCTTGGCCACAAACAGCACGGGCGACAGCAGTTCTTCGAACTGCATGGTCTGGCTGGCTTTGAGCAAGCCGCCCTCGTACTCTTCTTTGGCCTGCGGGAGCATGCACAGCAGGTGGTAAGTGGCTGGGTCAGGAATTTGCTTGGCTTTGTCCTCAACGGGCTTGTTGAGAATGCCCGACAAATCGACCGCTTGGGTGTCGAAGTTAGTCATCGTCGTTGTCTTTCAGTTTACGCACGAGGTCGCCAAGTTCAAGCTGTGCGGTCTGGAGACCTCGGATGACCCCGCACAACTCTCGGTAGTGGGCGTAGTCTTTCGGCTGCCCAGCCACCAAAGCTTCTGAATGACTTTTGACTTGCTCCTCAAGCTTTCGGTCGAGGAGGTCCCAAATTCGCATGTCCATTATTCACCTGTGCCCGCGGGCGGTTGGTTTGCGCGTTCCATCAGCTTGACCTGCATCTTCATGGAGGCCTCCTGCTGCTTCTGGGCCATTTTTTGATCAAATTCCTGCTGGCGCTGCGCCATTTCCTGCTCGTGCACTTGGCGCTCCATGGCCATTTCCTGCTGCATTTTGGCGGCGGCAAGCTCTGGGTTCTCGCCTTGACGGCTGGCCAGCTCTTGCGCTTTGAGCTGCAGCTCCTGCCCCTTGAGAGCCAGATCGCCCTGCACCTTCTGGGCCTTGGTCTGCGCGTCCTGCTGCTTGATGGCCAGCTCCTGCTGCTGCATCTGCACGATCGGGTCCTGCGCCTGCTGCTGGGCCTGCTTCTGGGCGGCTTCCCCCTGATGCATCTGCGTGAGCTGCTGCGCTGCTTGGGCGACCAGCTTGGCCAACTGCACCTCGACCTGCTCTGGCAACTCTGCGTTGGGTGCGGGCAGCGACGCGCCAAGGCGCTCTTCGATCTGGTTGCGGTACTGGAACGCGACGTGCTCGGCAACGTGCGCCATGATGGCCGCTTGCATCTGCTGCGCCATGGGGTTCTGGCCCATCTGGCCCATGACCAGCGGGTCCTGCATCATCGACGTGTGCACCGCGATGTGCGCGTCGTGGTCTTGGTAGATGAACGCCTTGGTGGGCTTGCCAGTCAGGAACGCCATGTTCTCGCTGATCGGGTCGCGCGGCTTCATATCGTCGTCGACCGGCACCAGCTTGTCGGCGTTCTTGATCCCCAGCACCTCCAGCATCTGGCGGTGCAGCTGCGGCAAGTCGTAAATCTGCGGAGCGCCTTGGGCCAACTGGATCGCAGCTTGGTACTGCATGATCCGCTGGGCCATGGTCGAGCTGTTGGGGTCCGACACAGGAATCACTTCCACCATGTCGTAGTCTTCCCGCTTGGCTTTGGGGTTGCCGCCGTTCGGGACGTATTCGTAGTCGCCCGGAGTGTTGTCCCGGATGATGACCTTCAGGAGCTTGAACTCCTCCTTCATGGCGTAGTGGACCCGCGCCTGCACCGCGCTCATGGTTTTGAGCTGGCGCTCAAGGATGGCCAGTGTGGTGCCCACGGGCGCGTTGGCGCTCATGTCGCTGACCTTCATGTCGGCCACGGAGCCAAGGCGGCGAGCCTCCTCCGTGATCTGGCTCAGCAGGGCCATCAGAACTTGGCTGGGCTCCTTGTACGGCAGGGGCATGATGTTGTCACGCACGGTGCCGCTGGTCACGTCCACGTCGCGGAACTCACCGGGGGCGATCGGGGTGTCGTCGCCTTTGATGCGCAGGCCGCGGGACTTCAAGCCACCGGGCAAGTTGCTCAGCGTGCCGGCGTCCACCAACTGGCGGATCAGCGACGTGCCCGCGCGGGCGTAGCCACCGATGATGTGGATCAGGCCAAGGCCATACACACCGAAGCCGGGCACGTAGGTGTACTGCACGAAGTGCTGGCGCTTGAGTTTGAGGGGGTCGCTCTCGTTCCAGTTGCGGCGCACGGACAGCACCTGCGATGTGCCCCGGTCGATGGTGATGACGTAGGGGCGCGCGATGCCGTCAGGGTCTTCGTAGCCGGGCAGCTCGTAGTCGACGCACATCTCGAGCACCTGATACCGGCCGTCCTCGCTGAGGGTAAACCCTTGGTCTTCAGCTTTCTGCTTCTCGATGTCGGAGAAGAACGTGGCGGGCTCGCCCAAGTCCACGTCGCGGTAGAAGCCCGCGGCCTGCAGTTTCTTGATCTCGTTTTTGGTCTTGCGCATCACGTGGGTGACGCGCTCAGAGGTGCGGGCGCTGGATGCGCCGTACGGAATGATGAGGTCTTCGGCCGGGACAAACACTGCGGTCTGGCGATCAATGCTCGGGTCAAAGTAGACCTTCTTGAACGCGGCACCGGCCAGCCCCAAGTTGTACAGCATGCGCTCGTGCTCGGGGCGGTACTCCGGCATCTCTTCCGTGAGCTTGTAGTTCATGTCCACGCGCACGCGCTCGGCCGCTTCTTCCTTGAGCTTGTCGATCGCGCCGATGATTTCCGTTTTGACCGGGCCCTGCGCCGGGAACGTCTCGATGATCGTCTCGGACTGGAAGCGAATCGCGGCCTCAGTCAGCACGGTGGAGTACACCCCGCAGGCGTTCTCCCACGGCTCCGTGCGCTCTTCGTACTTCATGCCCAGCACTTCGAGGCCCTTGACGTACATGTCCACCCACTCTTTGCGGGAGGCAACGTCGGTGTCGTACTCGCTCAGCAGGTCGCTGGCCAGCGTGCCCAGCTCCCCGTCGTCCATGGCATCGGCCAAGTTGGCGTCGAACTCAAGGGCCTCGTCCTCCCCCGCCATCAGGTCGATCTCGAGCCCGTCAACGCCAATTCTTACGCCCTCGGGGTCTTCAATCTCAATCTCGATCGCTGGGGTGTCGTCTGGAGTAATGCCTGAGAGCGCCCCCAAGCCCAACGGGGCCGGAGTGAGCGAAGAGGTCATGCTGTTTGCTGCTGCCATGGTGAATCCTAATAATACGCAGCCCGGCGGGCCCGCTGGAAGCCTTCATTATCCTCGTGGTCGGTGCTCAGGCGCAACAGGCCACCTTTTCGCACGCGCATCAGGGCCAGCGTCATCGTGTCCACCTCGTCGTCGTGCTCACCGGCCGGGAACGCCAAAATCTCCTCGACGGTCTTGGCAGCCCACGCGGTCTCAGGAAACCAGACGTGGCCGGAGGCGAACATGTCCGCCACGGCGTTGAGCCGCGCAATCTTGTCTTGGCCTTTGCCCGGGCTGAAGTCCTGCACGAAGATGCCCGACCTGCGCATTTCGTCGATCAGCGGCTGACCGCTGGCCTTGGCCTCCACCACCACAGAGTCCGGCTGCCACTCACTGTACTGGTCGTGGGCCATCTGCTTGAGCTCCGGGAACTCGTACTTCCCCTTGACGGAGTTGAGCAAGATGACGTTCTGGGTGCCGTTTTCCTCGTTGAACCACACGCCCCATGTGTGGCACACAGAAAAGTCCGAGCGCTCTTTGGTGGTGAGCGCCGTGTCGAACGCCTGCACAAGGAACTCGCACTGCGGCGGGTCCTCATGGGTCCACCACTTGATCCAGTCGCGCTTGATGATCGCAGCTTCGGCCGCGGTGGGGTTCTGCTGGTACTGGGCATACCACTGCCACATGATGTGGTGCATCGACGCCCGGGTCTGCTGCAGGCTCTCGAGCGACCACTGCTCGGGCCAGATCGATTTCTCGTTTTCGGTGCCCTCGTTCAGGATGGCCGGGAACTCAAACGCCTCGTAGTTGTCCCCGCCCTCGTTCATGGCAGAGTCTTTGAGCAGCCGGCCGATCAGGTCCCGCTGGTGCCAGCGCGTGTGCAGCACGCAAATCTTCCCGTCCGGCATCAGACGTGTTCGCAAGCCGGCGCTGAACCACTCGTACACACCGTCAAGCGATGTGGTGTTGCCGCTCTTGATGTCCTGCTCAGACAGCGGATCGTCGGCAATGATCAGGTGTGCACCCCGTCCGGCCAGCGCGCCGCCCACACCGATCGCGAAATACTCGCCCCCGGCGGTGGTGTTCCACTGCTGCGCTGCCTTGGCGTCCGCAGCAATTTTGGTTTTGGGGAAAATCCGGGCGTACTCCGGCGACTGGATCAGGTTACGCACCTTGCGCGCCATGACCACGGCCAAATCGGAGGTATGCGACGCCACGATCACCTTGTGGTCCGGGTGCCGGCCGAGATACCACGCCGGGTAGTAGATCGAGATCATCTGGGACTTGCCCATCCGCGGTGCCATGGACACGGCAATGCGGTTTTTGACGTTCTGCTCGACGTCCATGAGGAGGTGGCCCAGCCGTTTGAGGTGGGTGCCAAACTTGTAGGACTTGTCGATGGCCGCAATGAACGCCAAGAAGTCGTCTTGGGCTGCAGCGATGGTTTTGCGCTCCTCCAGCTCGTCGAACATGGCCAACAGCTCCGCAGCTTCGGCATGGGGGAGGCTTTTCACCAATTTTTCGACGATTTCGGGCGTCAGCTGCATGGTTTACTTGGTGTCCACGTCGTCAACGGAGATTTCTGGCAGGCGGGAGGGCGTGTTTGGCACCACTTCTCCCTCAATTACGCGCGTCAGGCGCTCACGCAGCATCTGCTCGAGCTCTTCAGTCGGCCGATGGCGCATGGTGATCTCGGTTTTGTCCGTGAACAGCCCCACGTCGGAGATTTTGCCCAGCAATTCCAGCGATTTCATGCGAATTCGGGGGTCCGGGTTGGCCGTTTCGGCAATCAACTTGTTGGTGACGTAGGTTCTGATCTGGGATGCGGACTTGACCACCACCTTGTCGTACTCGTTGAGCAAGGACTGCAGGTATACAACCGTCTGGGGGGAGGATAAGTCTTCGTCAGAGGCCAGTTTGTTGCCTGCAAAGATGTCGCGGGCGTTGTCTTTGTCGAATTCCGTGATTTCGGACGGGTCCGGCAGGCTGTCGGTGTCTACGATTGCAGCCATGGCTGCAGCCACCCGGGTCTCAAGGGACTCAAAAGTCGGCGCGTAGTCTGCAATCGGGATGTCGTAATCGATGCTGGCGTGGTACATGGGAGGGAATCGCACTCCGGGTTGTTGGGCGGATTGTATTGCAAAATTTTGGCAATGGCCTTTTATTTTTGTATGGGGGGTGTTTCTGGGAACAGGGGGCGTCGTCCGTTAACGGACCCCCACGGTCTGCGGTTGGCCGCTTGTTCCTGTTTGGTCGCCCACCGGCAGTTGTCCGGGCTATACCCCTTGGTATTATCTATACGATCAATTGAGTGGCCGGTGGGTTTGGGCCCCATATCCTCAAAGAAGCATATCCAACCAGTCTTGCCGTCCTCCCCAATCCGCCAACGATCACAGACCGTTACTCCCTTCCCCCCGTATCGCCAGTAGTTTGGATACTTCGGGTTGTAGCAGCGGCCGAGCATGGCAGTGTGGGATTGATGGGTGTAGTTACGCCGTTCTTCCTCGGCAGTTTTAACCAACGCTGCGCGGAACTCTGCGGCGTAGCATCCGCATGAACTCGTGTTCCCATTTTTAAGTTTGAATCCCAGCACCACTTTAGTGTTGCCGCAGTCGCAGAGGCAGGTCCAGCGTGCGTTGGATTTTTTGTCCCGGCTGTGTAAGCTTTGCACGACGAGCCTGCCGAATCTTTGGTGTTCCACGGTAATCCTTAGTGGGGGGTATGGTGGGATTATACCGGAATTTTTAAAATTATGTATAGGTTGGATTTTGAGAGGTGATGTCGGATGCGGCGCTCAGCGTAAAGGCACGCGAGGAGTCCCAGTTCACAGCGCGGGGGGCCGGGTGCGGGTGGGGTCGCGGCGTCCAGACTTTTAAGGTTAAGGGTATAGGTATTGGGGTTGACAATTACCTATGGTTATGGTGTAATTCAGTTGTCGGTTAATTCAGACCGACATAACCAAAAGGTAAATCAAATGTCAGTTATCAATCAATCCCTTGTTTCCGCTGTCATCAAGTCTTTTGAGGGCGAAGCCAAAGCCATTGCCAAAGCGCGCCAATCTCAGGACAAAGCTATCCAAGCAACCCTTGACGCTATGGTTATTGCTTGCGACAAACCAAAGGCGCTGTTCATGAAAGGCAATGCAAAGACCAACGAGGCACGGGGCCAGATTAAAGCCATGTTTGACGCTATCTGCGAAAAAGGTTTTATCAGCAAGTCATCGGCCGCGTCTTATCAATCCGCGTTTTGGATTGCCTTTGAAACTGGTGTCGAGTTCAAGCGAGACTTGAACAACAAAGCCAAGCCTGAGGGCGAATCCACTGGCACGGGCGAAGGCACGGCAAAGCCCACATCGGGCAAAGTGGAAACCACTGATATCCCGGCTTTGCATAAGACTCTGAGCAAAGCATTGGCCCAAGCCCGCCTTTTGAATCAGTCGATCTTTGCTGCCGACTTGGTTGACTTGATTGTCGATGTCTGGCCAGACTTCAAAGAAACGGTTTTGAATAAGTAATCAACCCAACGGACAACCCCTAGGGGTTGTCCTCTTTAACCTTAAAGGAACACCCCATGGCATACCTGACAAAATCGAGCGAGATATACAAAGCACAAGACCGGGAAATTCAAGCCATGTTAGACGATATGCGCGCCACTGTTCCAATGGGAGTTGCATTGCGAGGCACGGCAAAAACAAATCCACATCGCGCCCGTGTGAAAGCTTTGTTTCAGGAATACGGGTTTAACCCCGCATATGAAACATCATTTTGGATTGCTTTTGCGGAAGGCATACCGTTTCACCGAAGGTTATGGGCAAAAGACCACGTTCGATCTCAAGCCCAATAAGCCGCCGCAAGGCGGCTTTTTTTCGCCTGGACTTTTTGCGGACACCCCATCCCCAGCACCCGTTGGGAAAACGTCATAGTAGTCGGACCGTGGGGGAGAGGGCGAGCGCGAGTGCGCGCAGGGGCAGGCGAGGGTGAGGGAGTGCGGCAGCGCGCGATGGCTCGGCGGAACTTTTAAGCTTAAAGGTATTGGTAGTATGTGCAACGCTGCACAAAAAGAGCGATCGGCGTTACAAAACTCGCGTGCATCAAAGTAAAGATAATACCATGCCTATTTTGTAATACTGCAGGTCTCAAAAACGGCAGGAGAGAGAGAGAGATAGAGATTATATTATATTTATTTATTTATTGTGTACGTTGCACAGGCTTTTATAGTCATACCAATCCTTGGGAAGTTTGGTCAGGTCTTTGGCATGTTGACGAAGTTTTAACGTTAAAAGTTTGGGCAGGCCCGGGTAGGCTGGCAGGCTCCATACCCCCCGAAACACCCGTCTGACATCATCATAATCTACCCCGTTCCCCCCACAACCCGCATAAACAGGGGCTTCCCGCAATTATGATATCCCACTTTAACCTTTGTAACACAAATCGCCCTTTTTGTGCATTGTGCAGCCCTCATACCAATACCTTTAACCTTAAAAGTTTCCCCCGTTACCTTGTGTTATGATATGCTCCTTCCCTCCCCCAACCACCCAAGGACTACTATGACAGCCCCCGAAACCCCGGACACCCTTAGCGCCCCCAGCGCACTCACGCACCCCATCACCATCGAAGTCCCCACTGCCGTGGCCCAGAAGCTGGCCGAATGGCACGACGGCCCCCTCGAACATGCAGCACTCACCGCCCTGCGGCTCTACCATGGCCTTGGCCCTGCCGCACACGCACAACTCCTGCAGGCTGCCCAAACACTGGACACTTCCCCGGCCAAGGCCCTGCGCACCGCTGTGGAACGACTCGTCGAGCAGGCCAACCAGATCAGACCCACAGTCGCCCGTGGCCGACCAGCCATCAACCAAGAGCGCGACACTGCCATCTTCCTGCGCGTCACCGAAGGGGCAACTCAAGCAGAGGTGGCACACGCGTTCGGCATATCCCTTGTGCGGGTCGGGCAGATCATGGCCCAGCAACGCGCCCTGCGGGGAGTCAGTGCCCTGCGGGCTACGCGCAAGGTCCATGCTTACCGGCAACGTAGCGACCTTGCGACTGTTCTGATGCGTATGGACTCGGAAGGCATGACCCGCGACGCTGCGGCCACCGCCGCTGACCTGACCGTTGAACAGATCGATCGTGCCTATGCCGCGTACAAGGCGGCACTGCCAGCCAACCCCACCAAGGGAGACCGGGCGTCGGCCACATTCGCGGGCACACATGCGCTGGAGAACAAGCCCCAAGACACACCGCAAGATGAGGAAGTTTTAAGCTTGGAAGTTTCCAGCCCCGAGCCCCCACGCAAACTGGTCATCATCCCGCCGTCCATGCGCAACCAGACCGACCCCCATGCCACACCCACGGCCCACACACCACCCGCACCAGAGCAAACCCTGCAGGAACTGCAGCAAGAGTTCGACAACCTCATGGAGGGACTATGACACCAGCCGCGCCGAACACCCACATGGTCGAGCTGGAACTCCCGCTGGACGTGGCCGATGAACTCGCTGCCAAAGCAGGCAGCGTTGATGCTGCCGTGGTCCAAGCCCTGCAGGACTACCTGCAGACCGACCCAGCCCACAGAGCCACGAGGGACAAGGCCATCCGGCGGCTCGTGGAGAACAACAAACCAGTCGAGCAGGTCGCGTCCTACTTCGGCATGACGGTCGAGGCCATACGAACCATAACAAATTAAGGAAAATCAGGGGGTCTTCGGACCCCCTACGCCATATAAATAATGCTTGACATTTACCTATATATGTGGTACAATATGAGTCTGAGTGGGAAATCGTGCCCGCTTCCGGCCAGCCTTACCTATTTGCGGCCTTGCTCTTTAACAATCCACATACCGTTAGGTTTAATCAAGACTTTTAAGGTTAAAAGTTCTTGGTGCCGATCAAGCCGCCGCTGCAACAATGCAGAAGTCGTGTAGTAGGAATCAGGTCAGACCGTGGGATATGCCGCTGCAAAATACGCGTCCCCGACATGAATGTTCGATCACTTCCCTCGATGAATAGGCGTCCCGTGTAGCCGGGTCATGTAATGGTGTAGCCCCGTAGGCAAGAGTCAAGCGGGCGATAGTTACATGCAATGCATATGCATACTACCTAAATGAGGGCGGTCCTATCCGAGAAATCGTGACGAACGCTGAGAGAAGGGAAATTATGTATGGCAAAAGCAATGGTTGATACCGCCTACCACCTATACCTATGGGGGCACGACACCAGCGCAAGTAGCGCATACATTGACACCCGACTCGGGGATGTGGAACCCACACAGTGGGGATAAGCCACACCGACAACCTCTATCGTAGTCCAAGGACACCTCACATGAGGTGGCATCCTGAAGGGCATGGGGACAGACCCCCGTGTCCTTTGTGATGTGGCAATTCCGCCAACATCTTTATTGGAGAACACATGACCCCCACAGATTACTACTGGAAACGCGCCCGAGTCACTGGCGCAGAATGCTGGCTACTGCAGGAAAGCTGGCCAGACTCAGACCTCGAACGCATCGTGGGCACCATCGTGAAAGTCAAAAACAAAATCCGATGCCGCGTCTGGCATGTGCGTCGCGGGGGCAACAACTTTTTTGTGTGGGAAACCGTCGCGGTCCTCAGAGACATGAAGACCGACCAAGCACAGGACGCAGCCAAGCTCATACTTTTAAGCTTAAAGCAAACTGGAAGTGAGGAACAGCCATGACAACCTTTGAATGGACGGGCCCTTTCGGGCTCGGCATCTACAACTACCTGTACAACGAAAACGATGAAGGGTACTCACGATCGATTGGCATTGCATCGGTGTACTTAGAGCACAGCCACTACCGTGTCCGCACGGCGTATTACCTTGATGCGCTCATCCCGTCCAATGCGTACATCCTCAATCGCAAGTACCCAACGCTCGCCGCTGCCAAACGTGCAGTCGAGCGCAAGATACCCGGCCTCGTCGCCGTCATCAAAATTCAAGGGGGCATCGAGATATGACCACCAACTATGACGAGCTGCACTGGCACGCCCCCTTCATCATGAACTCGCTGAACTGGCTGAACTGGCTGTACAGCGACAACATACCGCTGGGGCACGTATACAAGGTGAAAGCACACAGGCACTTCAAAGACGAAGCCCTCCATGGGACGTACGCGGTGTCGGTGTGGCTTCCACGCGAGGAGCTAATCGCACGCCTTCCTGCTGACCTCCCGATAAACGAGGCCCTCGATGCAGCCAAGGTGCTGATTGTTTTAAGGTTAAAAGAAATGGGGGTGTTATGAAGATGTTTTGGCAGAACACACCGGGCAGCAAGCAGCACTGGCTGTACGTGGGCCCAACAAAAGGCGAAGCGCTGCGCAGCGCTACCCTCGGCATGGTGTATGAAATCAACCCTACCGCGTTCACTGTGTACAAAGACCGCCGGCAAGCCCCATGGCAAAGCCGCGAGTTCATCACGCAGATGGAGACACTCGACGAGGCCAAGGGCTTGCTGCAGACACTGGCGGGAGCTGAGGCATGAACATCTCCATTGACCCACGGGACTCGACGATTCTGCGCTGCGACATGGAGGACGGCACCAAAAAGTTTGGGCTTGGCTGGGTGCAGAGCAACGAGCTGGGGTGGTACTGCCAGTGTTACTGGATGTCCCATGTCGAGAACATAAATGGCCGGCCGTGGCTGTCCCCTACAGCGTACCCCGAAGAACACTTTTTCCCCACGATGGAAGCAGCCCTGCAAGCCCTGCGCGAGTGTGGAACTGCGGCCGTGATCGGCGGGTTTCGAGGGAGGAACCAAAATGGCTAGAGGCTACATTGACGAGGCGAACTGGGGTGACCTTCGGCGGCGCGTGTTTGACGATCACGTGCAGTGGGTGCCGCGCTGGGTGCTCAAAGACCATCACGTTAACTACTGGCTGTACAGCGTGCATCGATACCCGTTCGTGCCTGACTACCACATCGTGCAGTACCCCGGCGTGGACTTCTTCGATAACTGCCCCATCGTCATCAGCACACACAAGACACTGGCCGAGGCCGTGTCCATCCTCAAAGTCCTGCTGGCCAACGGTGGGATTGTCTACGACGAATAACTTTTAAGGTTAAAAGAAATGAACCCTGAACCCCTCTGCCCCTCGTGCTACATCGAGGACATACCCCTGCAGCGTTACGCGCTCGGGTATCGCACATGCCTGACCTGTGGTGAGAAGCAAGCCAAGACTGAGCGCCGCCAAAAGGCCAGCATGTGCATACCGATCAACAAGTCCACGCCCACGTACATCAGCGACCCAAGTTTATTGCGTCAGCTAAACCCCAAAGGAGGACTGACATGAGAAAGCACGCCGATTTTGTTCTGCTGATCGACGGCAACGCCAACTGCTATGCATCCGACTACGACACCATCATCGGTCGACTCAACGAGCAGTACGAGAAAAACCCCGCCCGTGAATTCCTCATCACGCAGATCGTGGGCACAGTGGACAAACCCACGGTGCCTGTCATTCGCTGCGCCTATGGCGCAAAAAACATTTAAGGTTAAAAGTATGACAACCAAGATCACGCTCAACTACGAAGAACGCGAAGCACTGGCTACGGTGCGCAAGCTACTCAAGCGCAACCCCGAGGCGTTCGGCCTACTCATGGCAGACATGAGCAAAGAGGCCGCAGTCAACGTACTGCTGACTGCCAAGAAAGAGATGCAAGACCTGCACCTCATGGCGCAAGCAATGGTGCTTGCAGCCAGCGAAATAGTGAAGATGGACAAACCAACCGAAGGAGAAAGCAAATGAACGCACACACCAAACTCAAACTGCACCTCGACCGCTGGATGTACAAGCGTGGCCAATTCAAAGGCGACGCACCTGCCGACCCGGCACGGCGCAGCAAGTCTCACTTCCGTGTCATCCAAGGCAACGGTGGCCAGATGATCGTGCGTATGCACAACGCTGACCTGATCACTGCCTATGAAGATGGGCGCATCAGGCTTCACACCAACGGCTGGCATCACTCACCGACAACACGCGCATGTATGAACGACGCGTTGTGTTTCGCTGGGCGCGGGCACATCGGCAGCGTGCGCAAGTGGGGCACAAGCACCACCGGCATCCGTATGAACGGCAAGACGTACCGCTACTATGACAAGATGGAATTCAGCGCCGAGGGCGAGCTGCTCACTGAGCCCGAAGAATTCATGGCCAAGCGCGTGGACAGCGATGAGACTGCCGAGTTCCGCCGTGAAGTCAAAGAGTCGGGCTTTGCCGATGTGTTCCCTCTGCTGTTTCAATCAAGCACCGCTGAGGATGCAGCCTATGTGCGCAGCACCAGAGACGCCATGACCTGTGAGCACCTGACCAACCAGTGGCCAGCCGTCGTAGCCTCCATCAAATTCTCGCAGGGGTATCGCCCGGTACAGCTACACCACGACCACAAATCTGCATGGCGGGCGCTCATTGCCCGCTGCACCAAGAACATGACAGTCATCGTCGGCACCGGCGTGACAGTCTTGTAAGCCGAGCGCAAGCTCATTGTTTTAACCTTAAAACTTCTCTCAACTTTCTCAACTTTCTCAACTCTCTCACTTCAATCTAGGAAATCATCATGAACGTCAATTTGAAACAAGCCGCCACCCTGATCCGCAACGTGGGTTCTTCCAACACTCTGCTCTTGCGCGGCCAGCCCGGCATCGGTAAGTCCTCCATCCTGCAGACCCTGCAGCGTGAGTTGCCTGACTATCAGGTGTGCTACATCGACGTGGCCAACCTCGACCTTGGCGACTTGGGTATGCCAGTCATCGACAAAGAAACCATGACCACCAGCTACGCACCCAACGTGCGCTTCGGTGTGGGCCGTAACCAGAACCGCCCTGTCGTGCTCATGCTCGACGAGCTGGGCAAAGCGTCCCGCCCTGTGCTCAACATGCTGCTGCCTGTCATCCTCGAACACCGCATCGGTGACGTGGAGCTGCCTACGGGGTCTATCGTTTTTGGGACTACGAATTTGGATACGGATGGGGTCGGTGACAACATCCCTGCCCATGCGTTTAACCGTATGACTGTCGTGACTGTGGCCAACCCCACGGCCGACGAGTGGCTGGAGTGGGCATCGACCCACCATGTGGCCCCAGAGATCATGGCCTTCGCCAAGCAGTATCCGCAGGTGTTCGACTGCTATGCAGACCTCGACAAGAAGGACAAGAACCCCTACATCTTCAACCCCATGACGGGCAACATTCGGGCCTTCTGCTCGCCTCGTTCGCTGGCCAAGGCATCGAACCTTATCCAGCAGCGCAGCGTGCTTGGCACTGCCTTACTGCCAGCCCTTGCGGGTACTGTCGGTGAAGCTGCAGCCCGTGACATGGAGGCCCTTGTGAATCTGGCCGATCAACTGCCGCTGTTCGAGACCATCGTGAAGCAGCCCACCAAGGCCAAGGTGCCTGACAGTGCCGGTGCGCTGTTCATCCTTGCGTTCATGCTTGCTGGTCGTGTGGACAAAGACTCGATCGACCCCGTGATGGACTACGCAGACCGCATGGCCGCTGAGTCGTTCGAGGCGCATGCCCTGTTCATCACCGCGCTGTGCTCCAACAAGGGCAAGGTCGGCATGGCGTGTAGCAACCGCAAGTTCACGACACACGCTGCCAAGCTGGGCAAATACTTTTAAGGTTAAAAGTTGAAACCCCTACGCTCGGGGGGCATGTACATGTTCCCTTTGTCGCATGACATATACGCCGCCGTACCTCAACGGGTATGGTGGGCACCGTGGCGGTGGTCACTTGGGGTCATCTACTGGAGGAGCCCAGCGGATTTCGCTCCGCTCCGCACCATCGCAACCAACCTAACCAAGGCCGAGTGCATCGGCCTCATAAAACTTTTAGGATATCCCCATGAAATCCGATAGCCAACTGATCAGCGAGATCGACACGGCCTTGCGCAACCTTGAGCTTTTGTTCCCCCTTGCGGGGGACCAGCTCGACCAACTCACCGCGCTGTACACAGTCACCTACATGCTCAAACTGAGGGCCATGAAATGACCTATACCTTGTGGCGTTACTGCCCACGTACCGGGTTCCGCGAGACGCTCAACTTCGACGGACCCCTTCGCAACAAACCAAAAGGATGGCGCGTATGCCAGTGACCAAACAAGACAAGCGGGAGTTCCGGGGCTACTGCGAGCGGTGCACCGACAAACAACTGCGCAACGTGCTGATCAAAGAGACACTGGCACGGCGCACCAGCTACGCGCAGATTGCGCGTGAAGTAATGAAAGAAAGGGGCATCACATGAACTTCTCTGAACTCGAATACATCCTGATGATCGCAGTGGCTGTGCTGCTGTGGCGCAACTCTGTGCTGCGCGGTGCTGCCGCGCAGGAAGAACGCAGAGCCAACCGGTACGCCAATTGGATGATGGGCATCTACAACAAAAAGGGCCGTGTCGTGCACAAGGACAACGCCTACTACTATGAGGAGACTCCCGATGCTAATCATTGAAACAACCAGCAACGGCCAGCGAATGGTCAAGGTCAAGAAGGACTGGCACCCCGGTCGCATGGGGTCGCAGTACACAGCCCCACGACGCAACTTTGTGACGGGCGACAGCGCAGAGCTTGTGCAGCGCGCACTGCTCAAGAAACCCATCACCACGCTCACCCCGTGGTGGGTACGTCGTTAACTTTTAAGCTTAAAACTTCTGGAGAAAATTATGAGTGAAAACGCATTCGACATGGTGCGCAAGATACGCCACCTTCCCGGCTTGAAGCTGACTGCAACGCTCGACCCAACGCGGGTTTCCAAGCGCGTGAAGACCGCCGCGCAGAAGATGCTTCGCACTGGTGTTCTGACAAATGGATATGCCAGCCAGTCTCGTATGCTGGCCCATCAATTGTTAAAGGATGCTCACGTAGAAGCAGTGGCATCCAACACCAAGTGGGGGGTCAGGATTCTCGCCGTTCCGCAACTGACAAAAGATGACCGAGCGCAGATCGCGGAGTTCATCAATGCTGCGCGGATGATCGAGCTTGCCGACATGGCTTCCACCAAGCAGGCTTCGTACATCCACGATCGGTACACCAGCATACTGACCCAGTTCGAGACGCACAAGGGCGTGCACTTCTCGTTCAACTTGTATCAGCCAACACTGCAATCACAGATTGTTGACCTGATATCCGCACGGCGCACACCCGAGCGGGTCAAAGCCCACGAGGCGCTGGCCGACAAGCTCGACAGCACCGAACCTTTCCACATCAACTTTTAACCTTAAAACTTCAACCCAAGGAAATCACCATGAACGTCCAAGATCGCATCAAGAAGGCCCACATCAGCATCATGAACCACAAAAAGTTCTGTGCCTATGCTGGTGTCCTTGCCTGTGGCAAAGTCATTGTCGATGGGTCCGTGCCCACTGCAGCCACCAACGGCTGGGATGTGCGGTACAACCCCGAGTTCATCACCGAGAACATGAGCACCGACCCCGAGCTGCGCTTTCTTGTGCTGCACGAAGCAACGCACAAAGCCTATCGCCACATGGCCACATGGAAGGCGCTGCATGAGCAGAACGCACGCATGGCCAACATCGCAGCCGACCACTTCGTCAACCTCATACTGCAAGACACCGATGCCGGTGAAGGCTTTATCAAGATGCCCAAGCTCGGCGTTCAACCCGACCCTAAGTACCGTGGCTGGTCTGTGCGGATGATCTACGCCGACCTCATGAAGCAGCAGCAACAACAAGAACAAGGCGCGGGGGAAGACGGCCAAGGTGACGAGGGCGGTCAAGGTGGTGCGGGTGATGGGCTCGACGAGCACGATTGGGACGGCAACCCCGCCAGTGGTGACCCCGCCAAGGAGCAGGAGCAAGCCAACGAGATTCAACGCGCCATACGCCAAGGCGAAATCATGCGCAAGAAAATGGCGGGCAAAGGTGCGGGTAATTCGGACGGCATGTTCGGTGACCTCATGGCCCCCAAGATCGACTGGAAGAAAGTGCTGCGCGAGTTCATCACTGAGACCTGTGCAGGTCGTGACGAGTCCTCATGGCGCAAGCCCAACCGCCGCTATCTCGGCATGGACATTTACATGCCCTCGATGGTGGGCACAACTATGACGGAGCTGGTGATCGGCTTCGACACATCGGGCTCGATCTTTGGCAGCAACGAGATGACGCGGTTCGTGTCTGAGATTAAGACCATCATCGAAGATGTCAAGCCAAGCAAGGTGCATGTGATCTATTGGGACACCGAAGTCGCAGGGCACCAGACGTTTGATGAAGGCCAGTTCGCTGTGCAAGACCTCAAGATCAAAGGCGGTGGGGGCACGGACGGCTCAGTCCTGTTCACCTACCTGCGAGACAAGAACATCAACCCTCAAGCCATTGTGCAGTTCACCGACGGATACGTTGGCGATTGGGGCCGCACCGATGTACCCACACTGTGGGCTGTGACGTCTGACTTGCAAGCGCCGTTCGGTACGACCATCAAGGTGGAAGTATGAAGCGCCTTAGCAAGCGGTGGGAAGCGCTCAAGCGCGTAACGAGCCGAGCCCTGTATCGGTCATTTTTGCCGGAGATTAATGGAGACGGGATGTGCTGGGGCTGCATCGAAGCCAAGTCGCTCGATGGGCCGTTCCGATTGGAGATATGGAACCACACTGAAGGGGAGTGGGAGTTTGTGCTGGACTTCCCCACATTCAAAGAAGCCAAGGCAGTCGGCCGACTGCTGGCTGGCGTAGCCCTCAGCAAAGACATGTGAGGTGGAAGTATGAAAGAGCTTGCAAAACGCTGGTCCCGGACATCGCCGTGGGCCCCAAGTTCATGGATACTCATGGACTCCACGCTGGGTTGGAATTGGGCCCTCATACGACGTAGCAACGACGACACCGAGTGGGAGTTGCGGGTGTGGAAAGTAAACAAGAACTGCAACAAAATCTTCGGAGTTTGGGAGTGGGTCACCAACATCAAATCCCTGCGCGCTGCGAAAGCAGCGGGGCGCATCCTTGCCGCCAAGGCAATAAACTTTTAAGGTTAAAAGTATGAAATACAAAGGCCCTGCCGAACCCATACCAACCAGCCGCCGATCATGGATCGATGTGGTTGAAATCATCGTGTACGTCTGCTGTGTAGGCGTGCTGTTAATGGACATACTTATTTGGAGACCGTGATGGGATACAGAAGTGATTTGGTAGTGTTGATCTACCCCGATACCGAAACCGCCGCCGATGCGGCACCCAAGTACGAGCAGCTCAAAGTGCTGCTGGCTACGACGTTCAAGGATGTGGTAGCGGACAAGTACTTCGAAAGCTGCATGACGTGGATCGACGAGTCCCATGTGCTGAAGTTCAAGTTCGATGATGTGAAGTGGTATCCGAGCTTTTCGGATGTGCAGAGGTTCGAGAAGATGCTGGCCGTGTTCAGTGGCGATGACGCGGATGGCATTGAGGGGTACTGCACAGAGTTCATCCGTATTGGCGAGGAGTCTAATGACATAGAGCTACGCAACTCGGGTGACAACTGCGAATGCCACCTGCAGGTTCGTAGCGAAATCGATTGCAACGTATGACCATCAAAAATCTAATCCGCAGCTGGCTCGGCATGAACGATACCCGCGACACGCTCATGCTCAACGCCGCCCCCACGCCTCATCACGAGCGACACCACACGGCCACGCGCACTTTCGTGCTGCACGAAGCGATGAACGGGACATACATCGTGTTCACACGTCAGCGGTACAACCCGAACGGTCCCGACTTGTTCGAGCAGACCGTGTACATCGTGCAGCCCGGCGAGGCGTTGATTGATGCGATCAGTACCGTGTTGGTCTTAACAGCCAACGGAGCCGCCCCGTGACCATCGACGACTTCGAGTGGGTCGAAAAAGGGTTCGATACGTGGCTCCTCGTGCACAAGCGACACGACATGACCATTGCAAGACTGCAATCGTACGAAGGGTGGAACGTGATTGTGCTAGGGGTGTACTCCCGCATCGACCCACTTGTCGTCGAGTCTTTCGACGCAGCCAAAGCCGTTGCCACCATCACAGCAATCAACAACATGGAGAACTTTCCTGATGCCAACAATTACCGCACAAGAGCTCTCAGAGCAGGACCCCAAAAGATTCCAAAAGGAGTATTCAAAATGGACTGAGTACAACCTCGACTACGACTGGTGGGAGTACGCGCAGGACCACCTGAAAGAGAAGCTGGAACCTGCGGGTGTAAGCGTTCGCACGCTCCAGTTCAGCCTGTCGTACAGCCAAGGCGACTACGCCACGTTCGAGGGCTCGATCAACGTGGCCATGTGGATGGATGTGACCAAGGACGGGCCCGACACCGAGGACACGCCGACCTACGCCGAGAAGTACCCGGCCTTGCGACTGGCGATGGAGGACTACGGCGAGCACGCCAGCGTCACGGCATACAACCGATCTAGTGCGCGTGTCAATCTGGATGGTAGTTGTGTGGGCAACACGTATGCCGCTGGCATCTTTGCAGGGCTGGAGTCAGAGGCGTGGGACGAGTTGATCGAGGACCAGTACGCCAGCGCAGGGCTTGAGAAAGCACTGCAGGACTACGTGGACGACATATCCCGACAACTCTACCGCGACCTGCGTGCCGAGTACGAGCACCTGAATAGCGAGCAATCGTTTATCGAGTCGTGCGAATGCAACGACGTAACTTTTGAAATTGAAGAGGAGTGTGAAGCATGAAATACCAAATTTCCATGTGCGGCAGAAATGTTGTTTTGACTGAGGCCCAACTGGAGCTGCTGGTAACGGCAGTGCAAGACGCCGACCAGATCAATGAGAAATACGTGGGCAGCGGGGCTGGGTCCCAAGGGTCCGGCAACAACTACGTTCCGGTGATCGAGCGCAAGCTGCTGCACGACTGGCTGCAGGTAAACGTCATGCCAGATGACTACGTGGAGGCCGTCAAGCTCTCCATGAAATTGACCTCCGCTTGACAAAACTTTTAAGGTTAAAAGAAATGAACTACATCACTGATACCCAACCCAACACCGTAGCCGGTGTCGCTCGCTCCGCCATGATGGTGGACCTGCACATCTCTGTGTACTCCGGCCGCAAGCAGGACAAGACCACGCAAGGCGAGGTCACCACGGCCAAGGGCTCCGGCTCGAAGAAGGCTGCGTCCGTCTACAAGAACCTGTTCGCTGAGTGCAAAGAGCTGGACGCACTGACCAAGTTCCAAGCCCGCGCCCGTGCTGAGCACTACCGCCTGACACTGCCGTGGAACGACCAAGGCGCACGGCTGCTGCCCACTGCCTCACTGCTGGAGTACCAGCAGACCATGGGCCGATACCGCAACGAGTTCGATCGACTGGTTGATGCGTTCCTTGACAAGTACGACACGCTGGTGGCGGCTGCTGCGTTCCAGCTCGGCACGCTGTTCGACCGCAAAGAGTACCTGTCCCGCGCTCAGGTGGCGCTGCGCTTTCGCATGGAGTCTAGCTTCACGCCACTGCCTACCTCGGGTGACTTCCGCCTTGACGTGGAGAGCTCAGTGCAGCGTGATCTGGTCGAGCAGTACGAGCGCCGCATGGAGGCCAAGCTGGCACAGGCTAACCAAGACTCGTGGAGCCGCTTGCATGAGGCCCTGCTGCGCCTGTCTGACCGGCTGGTGATCGAGGAGGACGGCACCAAGCGCAAGTTCCACGACACCATGGTCACCGGCGCGCTGGAGCTGTGTGACCTGCTCACCGTCATGAACGTGACCAAAGACCCGCAGCTTGAGTCAGCGCGCCGTAAGGTTGAGGGCGTATTGTCCGGTGTAACACCAAAGGAATTGAGAGATGAGCACAGCACACGAGTCCAAACCAAGCAGCGAGTCGATGAAATCCTTGATGCCTTCGACTGGGGGATGGGGAGTGATGATGCCGGACTGGAGGGATGAAGATGCCGCACGCCAATACAGCAACAAACGATACCCACACATGACAACACCCAATGAACGCGAATACAGATACGAAGAACGGTACGACGAGTACATGCTCAAGTGCTGGCACGAAGGTGTTGAGACCTCATGGCGCGGCTATGTGGACAGTCGGCCTGAATGGCTTGAGCGCATCCTCAATACCGCCCTTGTTGGGGGCCACCTCAAGCGTGTCTCCCAACCCCCGCCCGACGCCATCGTCTGGTTCACCACCGACCTCGGCAACAACCTCATAACCTTTCTGGAGCTGACATGATTTATGAAAACCTGACCGATGAAGAACTACTGCGAGTAGCTGACGGCCAAGCAGGGCTTATCAAAGCCCTTGCCGAACGGCTGGAGATGCGCTTGCGCGACATCAAAGAAATCGACAACCCCACACAGGTCGAAGACGACCGCCAACTCAAATTGTTTTAAGGTTAAAAGAAAATGCCCGATCTCAAATCTGAAATGGCCAAAGTAATCAACGCATGGGACACCACTACTATGACGCAAACTGAGCCACGCCCGCACGGGGCCATAACCAACAACGTCACACGAGTCGTGTTCGATACGATTGCTGCAAACCCCGGCATTGACCGCCGCGCATTGATAGCCCGGTTGACCGCGCAGGGATTCCTGACAAACTCCACATCGTCAATCGTCACGCAACTGCTGCGCAAGGGCAACCTGCGTATCAAAGACGAAAGCCTGTTCACAGCGCAGCCGACATACGCGCCGCGCAAAGACCCCAAGACGCGCCCCGCCAAGGTCGCCAAGGTCGCCGTGGTGGCAGAGCCAGAAGCCAAACCTGCAGCGCCGCAGATCAACGCTGCGTGGGATGCCGAGACCCTGCTCAACAACCTGAGCATCAAGCAAGCCCGTGCGATGTACGACGAGCTGCGCAAAATCTTCGGGGGTTGAGATGACCATACCACCCGAACTGCGAGACCGACTGATCGAGGTTTTGCGCATAGCGCACGACAACGCTTTGGAGGCGCACCAAGATGCGCAAGTCCGTTACAAGGGATACAAGCAGCATCGCATTGACGCGCTTGGAGCCGAGGCGGTAGAAACCGAATTGGTATTGGGAGAAGTTCTGATGCTGAAAGCGAGGGAAGCATGAACGAAGACGAAGACGAAGACAAGCCAACCCCGGCTGACGGGCAGTTGGTGTGGGTCGTGGTGGCCTTCATCGTGTTGATGCTGGGCCTGTTGACATTGAGGAGTTGTTTATGAGAGACATCACATACAAGACGATGGAAATGGTCACGGCAAATCTTGTCCGAGAGGGTATCAACAAGCACAAAGCCCGTGAGCTGGCAGAGCACTTTTACAGTTTTGCGGCAGCACAGCCAGCACCTGTGCAGCCTGTGGGGACGTATGGGGAAATCCATGAGTCAATGCAAGCCCTATTGAGAAGCGGACTGCAAAGGGATCAGCAAATCTACATGGCGATGAAGGACAGACCCCTCTACACCACCCCACCCGCAGCACCTGTGCCGACATCATGGATGGAAATGGTCACGGCAAATCTTGTCCGCGGAGGCGTCAACAAGCACAAGGCCCGTGAGCTTGCAGAGCACTTTTACAGCCTCAAGGAGAAGAACACATGACCAAAGAAGACGCACTCAAACTGATCAAGCTGCTGTCCGCGATGGAGAGCTGGGCGTTCAGCACGAAGAACCTGCTGCCTGATTACCTGCATGAAGACCTGTGTCTTGCTGTGGAGAAGTTGGAGAAAATTGTTTTGAAGGAGAAGCCGTGAGAAAGCGTAGCAAGTACAAACCCCGGCAGATCATCCCGGACACCATGACGTGGGT
>Ga0208723_1000155_pt1 | contig 24429 bp, 27 predicted proteins | sample LakMenEpi31Aug12_FD_150750 | JGI IMG/M metagenome (GOLD analysis project Ga0208723, IMG submission 150750) | Freshwater microbial communities from Lake Mendota, WI - 31AUG2012 deep hole epilimnion (SPAdes) | ecosystem: Environmental > Aquatic > Freshwater > Lake > Epilimnion/Euphotic zone ...
CAGGCCGCCACCCTGCCGCTGCAGGGATCAGCCAGCAGAACGGGCGTGCAATCCGCCCCGCAGACCCACAGGCTCTGACCTCCGTCGCTGCTGATCAATCCATCGGCTTCGGGCCAGGGGACTGAGCAGGCGGCGTGGGCAGGGAGCACCTGGGCACTGTGAATCTGTCGGGGCCGATGCACGCTGATGCCTGCACTCAGATATCCCGCCAGTTCATCGGGTTCGCGCCCTTCCCATTGGCGGGTAAAGAAACCATGCTCAAACCCCTGCAGCAGATCGGACTGCAGATACCAGCCCCCATAAGTCCCCACCCAGGTCCACCCGGCAAGGGTGTTGAAGTAGGCGTCCGGTCGGTCAAACGGCGGGGGCAGCTCCTCAGCCATCCGGCAGATCCCGAAGCATCCAGAACCCTTCAAAGTGGCTATCCCCATCCGCAGTCTGCACGGCCAGAAACTGCAGCCCACCAGCGTCCTGGCGGGCCCGTGAGAAAATGTCGCGAATGGCCGAAGCTTCCTGGTCTGCCAGCCTGGCCAGGCGCCAACGATCATCCAGGCCGGCCTCCAGCACCAGCTCCCCTTGATCGAGCTCGAGCCTCACGGGCTCCAGACCCGCGAGCCAGCCGGCAATGGCGAGAGCACGCTGACGGCTGAAGAGGCGAATCCCCGGCACCCCTCCCTGGGGATCGAGATCGGAGGGAAGGGGAAGCAGGGCCCCAAACCCCATGCTCCAATCCGGAGCATCGGCGAGGGATTCGAGGGGAAGCATGGCCCAACTCCAGGAGTCTCCCCTGGCCACTTCTGGCCAAGCAAGGGGGACTGGACGCTGGGGTTGGGGTGGGGGTGCCAAGGGACCAGCCATGTAGCCCTCCTCGGCTGGGTAAATCTCCCGTTCCCGTTGTCCAAGCCACTCCATCAGCGAGAAACACCGACGACTGGGCAACACCTCCAAACCCAGCGGTGCCGCCGCCCTTTCCACCATGGCCCGCATGGAGCCCCTCCAGCAGCGGAGCCGACCGGGTGAGACGCGCCCTTCGGCTTGGGCCACGTCCAGGGCTTCCGCCAACGCCTCGCGCAGCCACTGGGAATTCACGGTGTCGGCAGAACACCGTTTTTCAAAACGAAAGGGGAGCGGGGAGAGGGGCGGAGCGCTTGCGGAGGCCACCTCGGGGGTTGAGGAGATCAACAATTCCCAGCGTTTGCGTCCATCGGCCTCAAGAACGGGGCGGGAATAAAAATCAACCTCCCAGTCGGCTCCACGAAGACCTGCAGGGGCAGGAGGACTCACGATCATGGGAGAACTGGACTCTCTCCTGTAGGCGCGGCCTCTGAGGGCAGCTCCTGCTGCGGAGAGATGGGAGGGTCTTGTTGCAAGGCCTGTTGCTCCCTCTGTTTGAGGATGGAGAGGGCCCGGGCAGCCCGTTCTGCTGCTTCTCCCATCACCTGGTCCTTGGCGATGAGCAATTCACCCGGCTGATTTTCCAACAACTGGGTGTTGAGGGCAATCCGTCCGCGCTTCCCATCCACGGCCGTGATGAGAGCCATGATCCGATCCCCCTGCTGGAAAGCTTCCCGTAGGTCTCGCAGGGCTGCCCCGGTGATGGAGGAATGGTGCAGAAGGCCACTGACCCCCCCAAGATCGACGAAAAACCCATAGGGCTTGATGGCACTAATCTGCCCCTCCACAAGTTGGCCAACCTCCAGCTCACGAAAGCGGAGAGCGGTGGCCGCCTTTTTTTCAGACAGCACCAGCTTGCGGGTTTCAGGATTGACCTCCAGGAAAGCCACCCCAAGGGTTTTGCCCACCTGGGCTTCGTGTTGGTCGCCCTCGCTGAGCTGGGATCGGGGAATAAAGCCCCGTAGGCCCTCCAGATCACAGGTGACACCCCCACGGTTAAAGCCATTCACCTTGACCTGTACCACCGAGCCCTCCTTCTCCAGCAAGAGCACCCTGTCCCAGCTCTTGCGCAACTCCAGAGCCCGCACGCTCACCGTCACCATTCCTTCGGCGTTCTGCTCGCGGGTGACCAGCACCTCAACGGGCGTTCCTTTAGGGAAACGCTCCTTGAGGCTCGTGATCACGCCCAAGCCGCACTCACGCTTCGGCATGAAGCCCGGAGCCTTACCGCCAATGTCCACGTAAACCCCATCACTCTCAGCACCGATCACGGTCCCTTTCACCAGATCGCCTGTAGTGCCAATGGGTTCGTTCTCGTCGAGGGCGGCAAGAAAGGCCTCCTCGTCAAAATCGAAGTCGTCAACACTGCGCTCTTGCCGACGCTCAGCCCTGGCCACCGGCTGGGATTCCTTGGGTTGGCCTCCTCTCCTAGATGCTGTGGGAGAGGGGCCCAGGAGGTCGGCCATGGTCATCCCCTCGAGTTCCGCCAGGGAAAAACGGTCCTCCTCCGACTGACCTTGTCCCGAAGTGAGGGCGGGTGGCTTGTTGGGGTAGGGGGGCGCTGGGGCTTCGACGGCTGAAACAGGAGGGCCATCCTGAATTTGGGGCGGGGGTGGTCCGTCCTTGGGATCGTCCTTTTTCAACATCACCACCTGGGGGGGGCGGCGCGGAGGTGTGACACCTCCCCCACCAGGGTTTCGGGGATCGGGCCGCCGAGGCTGCAGCGAAGGGGGCTTGCCGGGTCCGGCCATCACCAGCTGGGTTGACAGACTCCCCACTCTACGGAGTCTTCCTGGTGGCTCCGTGGCCCTATTCACCGCCAGCTCTTATCAGCCATGCAAAAACGTTTGGAACTCCTTGCCTGGCCAGCCGTTCAGGCCGCAGCCCAACGGGAGGGCAGCACGATTCTCTGGCCCCTGGGCTCCCTCGAACAGCATGGTCCCCACCTGCCGCTGGCCACCGATGCCCTCTTTGCCGATCGGGTGGTGGATGCGCTGATCCGGTCCTTGCCTGCTGATCTGCCGATCTGGCGCCTCCCTGTGCAGCAGATCGGCTTTGCCCCAGAGCACAAGGCTTTTCCAGGTACCTTCAGCCTGCGGGCTGAGGAGCTCATCAGCCTGGTGGAGCGCGTGGGAGCCGACCTGGCCAGCTGGGGCTTCCATCGCCTCGTGTTGATGAATGCCCATGGGGGACAGATCGGCTTGCTGGATGTGGCTGCCCGTCAACTGCGGACCAACCACCCCTCCCTGGCTGTACTCCCCTGTTTTTTGTGGCGAGGACCCGAGACTCTGGGGAGTCTTATCCCGGAACCCGAGCGCAGCATGGGATTGCATGCGGGCCTTGCCGAGACCAGCCTCATGCTGCACCTCGCTCCGGAACTCGTGGGGTCAGAACGGAAGGCGGATGGTTTGCAGCCAGCCAGCCCCCCGCCTGACGGCTGGAGCTGGGAAGGCAAGGCGCCAACGGCATGGCTCACCCCTGACCTCAGTCGATCCGGGGTGATCGGAGATCCCTCAGCGGCGACGGCAGAGCTCGGAGAACAGCTCTTCAACGCGCTGGTGAGCAGCTGGCAGCGGCGTCTGCAGACCCTGCTCAGCAGTGACTGGCCGCCAAGAGCAAAGTCTCGTGCTTAAACTCTGCCAACCCACCCCTCCCTAGCCATGACGAGTCTGGAGACCGAATCCCTGCCGGACTTTAAAAGTGAAATTTATAAAGATGCTTACAGCCGAATCAACGCCATTGTGATTGAAGGTGAGCAAGAGGCCCACGATAATTACATTGCCCTTGGCACGCTTCTCCCCGATCAAGCTGAAGAGCTTGCCGTGTTAGCCCGGATGGAGTTAAAGCATATGAAGGGCTTTATGGCCTGTGGCAATAACCTCGGTGTTGCCGCTGACATGCCTTTTGCCCAAAAGTTTTTTACTCCCTTACGTGAGAATTTTCAATCCGGCCTTGTCCATGGAAAGGTGGTCACCTGCCTCCTCATCCAAGCGCTTCTGATCGAAGCATTCGCCATCTCGGCTTATCACATCTATATCCCTGTAGCCGACCCCTTTGCCAGGAAGATTACCGAAGGCGTCGTCAAGGACGAATACACCCACCTCAACTATGGTCAGGAATGGCTCAAAGCCAATTTTGAGAGCAGCAGGGACGAGCTCGAGCAGGCCAACCGGGACAACCTCCCCCATGTCAGACGGATGCTGGAAGGGGTGGCATCAGATGCGGCCGAACTTGGGATGGGGAAGGAAGACTTGATCGAGGATTTCCTGATTGCCTATCAAGAGGCCTTAACGGAGATCGGCTTCAATTCCCGTGAAATTGCCCGGATGGCAGCAGCAGCCCTGGTGGGATAACCCATCGGCGCCACGGATCGTCATGGCAGGATGTGGCGCCGGCAGTTCTTGCCACTCACTTCCCCTTCGCCCATGTTTGGCCTCATCGGTCATTCCACCAATCTTGATGCCGCCAAGGCACTCGCCCTTTCCCTTGGCTATCCAGACTACGCCGAAGGGGATCTGGAGATGTGGTGCAGCGCTCCGCCCCAATTGGTCGAGAGATTTGCGGTGACGAGCCCGGAGGGCAAGACCATTGAGGGCGCATATATCGATTCAGTCTTTGTCCCGGAGATGTTGAGTCGGTTCAAAACAGCCCGGCGGAAAGTGTTGAACGCCATGGAGTTGGCCCAAAAGAGCGGGATCGATATCAGTGCGCTGGGCGGCTTTACGTCAATTATTTTTGAGAACTTCAATCTGCTGCAACAACAGCAGATTCGCAGCACAACCCTGGATTGGCAGCGGTTCACGACGGGCAATACCCACACCGCCTGGGTGATCTGCCGGCAGGTGGAGATCAACGCACCGGAAGTGGGGATCGACCTATCCGAGGCAAAGGTAGCGGTGGTTGGAGCCACCGGAGACATCGGCAGCGCCGTATGCCGATGGCTTCTCCAGCGAACGGGAGTTGGCGAAGTGCTGATGGTGGCCCGCCAGCAACAGCCCCTGCTCGACCTTCAGACGTCCCTGGGATCCGGGCGAATTCTGGCTCTGGAAGAGGCGCTGGCGGAAGCGGATGTGGTGGTGTGGGTGGCCAGCTTGCCTCAGACGCTCTCGCTAGAGGAGACCCATTTTCGGCGACCTTGCCTGATGGTGGATGGCGGGTACCCCAAAAACCTCGACAGCAAGGTGGCCGATGAAGCAATCACCGTGCTCAAGGGGGGGATTGTTGAATTCTGGCAGGACATCTCCTGGCAAATGATGAGTGGGGCTGAGATGTTTAATCCCAAGCGACAGATGTTTGCTTGCTTTGCCGAGGCCATGCTCCTCGACTTTGAAAGTCTCTACACCAATTTCAGCTGGGGTCGCAACAACATCACAATTGAGAAAATGGAGCGGATCGGCGATGCGTCCCGGCGTCATGGATTCACCCCCCTGGGATTGAATCACCAGCTGGCCCCTTCCCTTGTGATGGCCTGAACCACTCCGCCATCCAATCCCTCCACAGCCCCCTCCCGCCCCATGGCCCGACGTGCCCTCCTGGACTTTGAAAAGCCCCTGATCGAACTGGAGGATCAGATCGACCAGATCCGCCAGCTCGCCCGCGATTCGGAAGTGGATGTGAGCCAGCAACTGCTCCAGCTGGAAACCCTCGCCAGCCGTAGGCGGGAGGAAATTTTCCGCTCCCTGACGCCTGCTCAGAAGATTCAGGTGGCGCGCCATCCACAACGACCCAGCACCCTGGATTACATCCAGGTGATCACCGATTCCTGGTACGAGCTCCATGGCGATCGCTGCGGCAGTGACGATCGGGCCCTGGTGGGGGGAGTCGGCCAGATCGGCGACCAGGCCGTGCTCCTTTTGGGCCACCAGAAGGGTCGAGACACGAAGGAGAATGTGGCCCGCAACTTCGGCATGGCTTCCCCAGGGGGCTACAGGAAGGCCATGCGCCTGATGGAGCACGCCGATCGCTTCGGGCTTCCCATCCTGAGCTTCATCGACACTCCTGGGGCCTATGCGGGGGTTCTCGCGGAAGAGCAAGGCCAGGGAGAAGCCATCGCCGTCAACCTCCGCGACATGTTCCGGCTGCGGGTCCCCATCCTGGCCACAGTCATTGGGGAGGGGGGCTCAGGAGGGGCCCTTGGCATCGGCGTTGCCGACCGCCTTCTGATGTTTGAACACAGCGTCTATACCGTGGCCAGTCCTGAGGCCTGCGCGTCCATCCTCTGGAGGGATGCAAGCAAAGCACCGGAGGCCGCCGAAGCCCTGCGCATCACCGCCAGCGATCTACAGCGGCTCGAAGTGGTGGACACCGTTCTGCCCGAACCTTCGGGAGGCAACCACTGGGCTCCGCTTCAGGCTGCAGAGACTCTGAAGGCTGCCCTGCTGACCGAGTTGCATGGGCTTCAGACCCTCAGTGAAGAGGAGCTTCTGAATCAGCGCTATGCAAAATTCCGCCGAATGGGCCGGTTTCTTGAGAGTTCTGCCCCAGAACATGAACCTGCCCTCTAGAGTAAATCTGATTTTTTGCAAACACTTGAGCGTCGCTTTGATCACGGGTGCCTCCCGAGGCATCGGTGCTGCCACAGCACGAAGCTTTGCTGAAGCTGGCTATTCCTTACTCCTTATTGCCCGTCCCTCTCCCGAATTCAACAACGTTGCTGAGGCCCTCCGTTCGGAAGGGTGCCAGGTGGAAACGGCCGGCATCGATCTTGCCGACCCTTCTGCCATCGGTGCCGGGGTTCGGGAGCTGTGTTCCCGAGGACTTCAACCCTCCATCGTGGTGAACAACGCTGGAAGCGCTTGGACAGGCCCCCTCGCCGGGATGCCCCTCGAACAATGGCAGAGGCTGCTGCAGTTGAATCTCACCAGCGTCTTCCAGATCTGCCAGGCTGTCGTCCCTTTGCTCCGGAAGGCCGGTGGGGGATTGATCGTGAATGTGAGCAGCCATGCCGCACGGCAGGCCTTCCCGGATTGGGGGGCCTACTGCACCAGCAAAGCGGCCCTTGCCAGCCTCAGTCGCTGCCTGGCTGAAGAGGAGCGTGCCCATGGCATCCGGGTGAGCACCCTCACCCTTGGTTCGGTGAACACACCCCTTTGGGATAGTGAAACCGTTCAAAGCTCTTTCGATCGCCGTGCGATGCTTTCAGCCGATCAGGTGGCCCGAACCCTGCTTTTCCTCGCCGAACAGCCCCATCACCAGGTGGTGGAGGACATTACTCTCATGCCAGCTGTCGGTGCTTTCTGACCTATCCCCATGACCTCCACCCTCCCCCCACGCTTTAGTTCCAGGCCCATTCCTGCTAGCGACGCTCAACCGCTTCCCATCAGTGAGCGGATCCGCCAGCGGATTCAGCAGGCTGAAGCGCCCTATTTTGCCAATGACAACATCTCTCCTTTCCTCAACGAGGGAGACATGGAGGAGCTGGAAATGGAGGTAACGGGAAAAGTGCGTGATCTTTTGCGCAGTCTTGTGATCGACATTGAAAATGATCACAACACCGAGGAAACAGCCGAGCGAGTGGCTCGCATGTATCTGCAAGAGGTGTTCAAGGGTCGCTATCAGGAACAACCCAAGATCGCGAGTTTTCCCAACGTCAAGAATCTTGATGAGATTTATACGGTTGGCCCCATCACCGTGCGGTCGGCCTGTTCACACCACCTTGTACCCATCCTTGGCAATTGCTGGATTGGCATCAAGCCTGGTGAAAGGGTGATCGGCCTTTCCAAATTCTCCCGTGTAGCGGATTGGGTGTTTTCCAGACCCCACATCCAAGAGGAAGCCGTGATCATCCTGGCCGACGAAATCGAGCGACTCTGTAAACCCAAAGGTCTAGCGATCCTGGTGAAGGCCCAGCACTACTGCATGAAGTGGCGAGGGGTCAAAGAGCCCCAAACCAGCATGATGAATTCAGTGGTGAGGGGTGATTTCCGTCATGATCCCTCTTTGAAACAGGAATTTTTCGAGCTGGTCAAGCAGCAAGAATCTCTGTTGTAATCATTCGTCTGCAGGGCTCGCATGCCGAGTTCTCTCCTCAACCTTGAGCGCGTGAACCAGATCGTTCACCCGCTCAAGGTTTTTCACTCCTGGCCGATCCTCCACCCCACTGGAAGCATCCAGGCCAAAGGGTTCCAGCGCCTCCAGCACGGGCCCAACGGTTTCCGGGCTGATGCCCCCTGCCAGCCACCAGGGAAGGGTGGGAGCAAAGCCTTTCAACCAATCCAGGGGAATGGACCGACCCGTTCCTCCCAACTGATTTGGCACCCAAGCATCCAGCAGCAGGGCGTCCACCACGTCTGCGTAGGCCTCCCAGAGCGGTAACTCCTCTCGTGAGCGAACACGCAGGGCTTTCCAAAGCACCATCTCCGGCCCCAGGCTCCTCCGCAGCTCAAGGCACCGATGGGGAGACTCCCCTCCGTGGAGCTGCACCACTTGATGACCCTTCCCCGCTTGGAGGTCGGGGAGATCACGGTCGGCAGGATCAGCAACGACAAGCACCCCCAGACATGCAGGCTGGCTCCGTTGCGCGGCTGTAAAGAGAGCTGGACGCTGGGCCACCGGCAGGAACCGGGGAGATCCGGGGACGGCCACCACACCGATGGCATCGACACCCGCCGCAGAGATAGCCCCTGCCTGTTCAGGATCCCTCAATCCACAGATCTTCAAATGGGTTTTTCTGGGGATTTTGCTCTCTTGTGTGAAGAGGGGATCAGGCACTGCCGGACAACAGCTGTCGGGGACCTTTCTAAGATCAAGTGAATTCATGTACGCGGATCAGGCTGTGGGGCAGGGCTGGGAAATCATGCGAATCGGCGGCATTTCCCTGCGCCTCCATCCCACCTGGTTTTTTGTCCTGGTGTTGCTGACGTTTGTGTTTGCAAGGGATTACCGGGATGCCTTGGGACCTGGACTGGAGACGACCCTGCTCTGGCCCCTTTCTCTGGCCTCGGCCCTGCTGCTGTTCCTCTCTGTGGTGCTGCATGAGTTTGGCCATTCCTTCGTGGCGATGCGTCACGGCGTGAAGGTGCGAAGCATCACCCTGTTTTTCCTGGGCGGGGTGGCCAACACGGAATCCGAGTGCAAGACCGCCCGAGGGGAATTTCTGATGGCGGCAGCCGGGCCTGCCGTCAGTCTGCTCATTGGAGCGGGCCTGCTGCTGGGACAGCACGCGGCCACCCATCTCTCTCCAGCCCTGGGGGAGATGGCCCAGCGGCTGGGGGAGCTCAACCTCGTTCTCGCCCTGTTCAACCTGCTCCCAGGGCTGCCACTGGATGGAGGGCGGATTCTCAAAGCCCTTGTTTGGCAAGTTACCGGAAGCCAGCGGCGAGGGGTGGAGGTGGCCAATGGATTCGGTCGCTTTCTTTCGCTGGTGGCCCTAGGGCTTGGCGTCATGCTCATGCTCAAGGGGGTGGGGTTCGGGCTCTGGCTGTTGTTGCTCGGATGGCTGGGGTTGGGAGCGTCCCGCAGCCAGCAGCAGCTCTTACTCCTGGAGCGCATCCTTGGCGATCTGCGGGTTCAGGATGTGGCGAAGCGTCGCTTCCGGGTGCTGGAAGCCACGGACACCCTGCGAAAAGTGAGTCAGATCAAGCTCACGCCGGGTCCCGCTACGACCCAACCCCTTGGCACCCAAGCCGGCAATGAGGGGTTCCCCGATTGGCTATTGGTCTGCGATCAAGGCCGCTGGAAGGGGGTGATCGACGAGAAACCTCTCCAGGACCTTCCGATCCAACGCTGGGACACGGACCGGGTGGTGGACCACATGCAACCCCTCAGCAGCCTCCACGCGATTCGCGAAGATGCCCCCCTCTGGCAGGCCGTGTTGGCGCTCAACGACCATCCCAGGCTCCTGGTGTTGGGACCCTCTGGATTGCCAACCGGCACCGTGGAACGCCCCGATCTTGGAGAGGCTGTGCTGGCTCGCCTTGGGGTGCGCCTTCCCGAGCCGCTGCTGACCAGGGCACGACAGCAAAATGCCTATCCGTTGGGCCTGGCCCTCGAACCGGTGGCCAGAGCCATGGCGGAGTCAGCGGAGGGGTTGCCAGCCAAACCAAGCACCTCATAAGCCCTTTGGTTGGACTGGACGGCGGTCCATTCCCACTCCTCAAGCGGTTCGTTCAACAGCACAGCACGATCGCCTTGGTGTTCTTCTGCCTGAGGGGCCACCAGAGGCCACCAGCGGGATGCACTTTGGAGGAGGAGGGTTTCCAATTCCTCTTCCGAAACAGGCAACTCCGGCAGGCAAGGCGCCGGACTCTCAAAGACAGCCTCCCAGAGGGCTTCATCCGGCCTGATGGCGATGCTTCCGTGCTGGAGCAAGGCATGGCCCCGCCACCTCTGGGCACTGCCGATGCGCTTCTGCCCGCCGGGATGAATCAGGTCGGCGGCGGTGCTGGTGGCGAAGCAATTGGCCTGGTGGATCTGGCAGGGGGAATCTCCAAACTCCAGGGGCAACCCCATGGCGGCGAAAGCCTCCTGAAGCCAGAGGCAGCTGAGGTGGTAAGACTCGCGCCGCCGGCGGGGAGGATCCGGCCAGATCAGGGCATAGGTGAGATCACCCCCATGGAGAACGGCTGCACCCCCGCTGGGACGACGCACCAACGCGAGTCGTCCCGCAGCCGCAAGGTGCAGCCAGTGCGGGGGGAGCGCCTGCTGATGTCGGCCCAAAGACAAGGTGGGTCGGCTCCAGCGATAGAACCGCAGGAGCGGGCCGCGGCGCTCGCCCTGGGTCACGCGCTCCAACAACCAGGCGTCGGTGGCCATTTGCAAGGCCCCCGGGAGCGAGCAGGAGGGAAGTCTGCGCAAGCAGAGGGATTCCATCCAATCAACGGCGGGGCGCGAAGGCCCAGAAGCTGGGGTCCAACTCATAGCCCAACACCGCTGCCATCTGGCCAAGGCCCTGCCGACAATCCATGCCGGCAGCAAGTGAGAGCGCATCCAGCTGAAACAGCCGATGGCTGATCCAGAGTTCCAGGCTGTCTGGTGCGAACTGAAGGCCCTCGTTGCGGCTGAAGCGGTGGGGCAACAACATGGCCACGTGCCTGGCCAAGGCGCCTCCGGCCCGCTCGAGAAGCAGGGGAAGCCACGGGAACTCTGCATCCGCCCGCAGGCACCAGAGACGGACCTCCGGGATTTCGGAGAGCTCCCTCGGATCTTCGGCCATGGTGAGCCAGTCCAACTGCACGTTCAATGTGCCGGCATGGGACAACAGTTCTTCCACGGGCAGGGCCAACCATGGAACCAGGGGTGAGAGGTCAAGACCTTGAATCTGCTGACGGCTGACCGAAACAAGCGCAGGAGGGTGGGCCATCAAGAGCTGTGACAGGGCCTGCATCAGAGATGGACCGTAGCGGGCTGAGGGCGAAGAATGGGTCAGTTCCCCTGACCTTCATCATGCTGACCCAGACGGAAATCCTCATTGCTTTGGTGGTGGCTGCCCATGCAGGCGTACTGGCTGTGCGGCTTAGTTTCAGTCTGTTTAAGGCCTGAGACGCCTGAATCATGAGGAAGGGACTTGGCAGCTAGCCCCAGGGGCGTTATAAGCGGGGCCTGTCTTACAGATGTTCTGTGCCCTCCCCCATCCAGGCCAGCGCTTCCATTCCTGTCAGACCCAAGGTTCGCTCCAAAGGGCGTCCCCAAGGTTCATTGAGAGGTCCGGCTCTGGCAGCTGGAGCGGACAAAGGCAGAGCTCTGCACCGAACCGCTGGTTCCCGGCCCGTTCAGATGGTGGTCTCCACGGGGGCAGAGGCTCTCTCCCTCAATGAAGAGCGACGGGAGCTGGTTTGCAGCCTGATCGGTCTGACGGTGAAGCTGGGACTTGTGGTGGTGGCTGGCGTGAGTCTTTGCCGCCTCGCCGGCGCCTATCAGGAACGAATGGACCGGCAAGGGGAGCTCAGCGCGGTTCTGGAGATAGAAAAGGCCCAGCTCTCCAAGGCCCGCGACCGTTTTGATCAACTCTTCATGGTGGAAGGGGAGCAAAATCTGATCCGGGAACAGAGCCAGTGGATTGCCCCAAATCGACTTCGGGTCGTCTGGCAATCGGCAGATCCCCTCCCAGCTCAGCCTGCCGTGGCCATTGCTCCTCGAGCCCAGCGGCCCTGAAGAGCTTTTGGCCAGCCCGTAAGTTGGTGCTCTCCATCGTCGTTCCCCCCAGCCCATGAGCAGCACCCAAGGCGTTGGCAGCAGTTCTGGCCTCGTCTCTGGCACTGTTCTGATCACCGGAGCCTCCTCCGGTGTGGGTTTATTTGCCACCAAGGCCCTCGCCGATCGCGGTTGGCATGTGGTGATGGCCTGCAGGGACCCCCTCAAGGCCCTGCGAGCCCAGAAGGCTCTCGCCATCCCCGATTCCTCCGTCATCCATCTCCAGGTTGATCTCGGGGATCTGCAAAGCGTGCGTCAGTTGGCGGACAGCATCCATTCCTCTGGGCTGCCACTGGATGCCCTGGTGATCAATGCCGCCGTGTACTTGCCTCGGCTGAAGGAGCCCATGCGGTCACCCCAGGGCTATGAGCTCTCGATGGCCACCAACCATCTCGGGCATTTTCTGCTGATTCAGCTGCTGCTGCCCGACCTGGAGCGCTCAACCCATCCTTCCCGCCGGCTGGTGGTGCTCGGAACGGTGACAGCGAATTCCAAGGAGCTGGGGGGCAAGATCCCCATTCCTGCCCCCGCCGACCTGGGAGATCTTGCCGGATTCGAGGGTGGCTTCTTAGCCCCCATCAGCATGGCGGACGGCAGGGCCTTCAAGCCTGGAAAGGCCTACAAGGACAGCAAGCTCTGCAACATGATCACCACCCAGGAACTCCATCGGCGGGAGCATGGCCGGACGGGCATCCTGTTCACGTCGCTCTATCCCGGCTGCGTGGCCGACACGCCCCTGTTCCGCCACACCCCGAAGGCCTTCCAGACGATCTTTCCTTGGTTTCAGAAATCCATCACCGGGGGTTATGTGAGCCAGGCCCTCGCCGGCCAGAGGGTCGCTGATGTGGTCACCGATCCGGCCTTCGCCGTCTCCGGGGTGCACTGGAGCTGGGGAAACCGGCAACGCAAGGATGGTCGCCAGTTCTCCCAGGAGCTGTCAGACAAGGCCAGCAACCCAGCCACCGCCTCCCATCTCTGGGATCTTTCCCTGAAACTGGTCGGTCTTTGAGACCGGCGCCACAGGGAAAAACAGGGCAAATTGCGGCGAACCGCTGCAAACGCTCCCAGCGTTGCTAACACGTCTACAGCTGCACGCTCCCCTTCATGTCCCGCACCCTGCGCTGGGTGCTCGGTCTGCTGCTTGTTGCTGGCCTGCTCATCGGCGCGTTCCTGTTTCTGCCCTTCCGCTCCTGGTTGCCAGGCGGCACGGTGGGCGACATCTCCACTCGACTGGTGGTCAACGGCCCCGCCTTCAACCCCCTCTTTCCCGAGCTTCACACCGGCGAGCAGCTGGTGTTCACCCAGGAGAAGCGTGGCTTCAGTCAGGCTCGTCTGAAGGAAGGAGAAACCACTAAAGCGTTGCTCTCCATCTCTGACGTGCTCACCTCACCCAGTTCCCGAGCCAAGTTCAGCGACGCCAAGCTTGAACTGCAAAGCTGGCCCCTGGTGGACCAGGGAACCCAGGCCAGTGCACTATTGGTGGCCGATCGCTTTCAGGTGAAAGTGATCGGGCAGGGGGCAGGACTCACCCCGGACGATCGCCACGATCTCCTCAATGCCTTTGATCTCAAGGCCTTGGCGGCCCTGGCCCCTGAAACCCTGGCTCCTGAGGCTCCAGGCGCCCCCCGTTCCCTTCCTGCTGGAAAGGGCGCACCTATGAAACTGCCGCTGCCCCAGCGGACCGCCCCTGCCAAGTCACCTGTTCTGGAGCCCGCCGCATGAGCGCCACCGTTCTTGAGCGCCTCGAGCGCCTGCCTCGCCGCAATCTCACCGTTCTGTCCCTGCGGGGAATCAGCACCCTGGTTCCCGGGGGATGGCGCAACGTGACCAGCGCGGAAGAACTCATCAGTGAAGTGCTGGGCACCAGTGATCCGGAGCTGATGCAACAGGTGAGGCAGCGTGCTGATCAACTCAGTCGTGCCCGACACGAGGGCTACACCAGGGCCATGAGCCTCTACGACGCCGTCAACCGGTCCCAGAAGGCCGCCGGAGGCCTGCGGGTGCTGGCCAATGTCACCGGCGGCCTTCCGCTGGTCAAAAGGCTGGCCAACCTGACCCCTCCCACCGACACTTTGCAGGCTGCGGATCTGAGCCTGAAGGTGGCTTCAGAGATGCTGGCCTTCACCCAGGTGAACGGTCTGCCTGGGAACAGCTTTTCCGATTTCCGGGCCTCCCTCAATGAATATGCGGGGGAAGCGAAGGTCCGCATGGCGGCCCTCGTCTGCTTTGATGCCCTCCTTCCCCTAGGCGATCAGGCCTTGGAGCGCATGGATGGCCTGCTCGGGAGGGTGGGACACCAGGAACTGCGTCAGTTGCCGGCCTATGCCGGCATGGCCTCCATGATTCCCGGAAGAGGGGATGACGCCCATCTCAACTTTCTGAGGCGGGGGGTGGACACCTGGCTGGACTGGGCCGGGGGCTTCACAGGTCAGCTGGGACTGACAAGCCAGCGTGCTGTTCGGGCCTTGGAGACTACCCTCGGTCCGTGGCAGGGAGGTTTCCAGCAATTGGCGATCTTCTTGGATGCTTTCACCGACACCTACCAACACACGGGCGTCCAGGCCGTGGCCAGGCGATTGGTGGAGCGCGCCGCCGCCGAAATCTGAGAGGAACACAGGATGCGTTGGAGCGACGGTCGTCGGAGCGACAATGTGGATGACCGCCGAGGCAGGCCTGGGCCTGGGATGGCGGCAGGAGGCATTGGCCTGGGGGGCCTCCTCCTTGCCGTGGTGGTAGGGCTGCTGGGGGGCGATCCCATGGTTGTGCTGCAGCAGATGGGAACTGACGGCGGAATGGGTGGCCCCACAGCCAGCAGGCCAAAGCCACCCTCGGCCCAGGAAAACCAGTTGGCTGATTTCGTTTCAGTAGTGCTGGCCGACACGGAAGACACCTGGGAGAAGGAGTTCCGGGAGGTCGGACGCAAGTACCGCCCGCCCACTCTTGTGCTTTTTGACGGGGTGGTGGCCTCCGCTTGCGGCCAAGCCTCTGGAGCCATGGGGCCCTTCTACTGCCCGCGGGACCAGAAGGTCTACATCGACCTCAACTTCTATCGCCAGCTCAGGCAACAACTGGGGGCTCCGGGCGACTTCGCCCAGGCCTATGTCATCGCCCACGAAGTGGGGCACCACGTGCAAAACCAGCTCGGCATCGAACAGAAGGTGACCCAGATGAAACAACGCCTGCCCGCCGCCCAAGCCAACCAACTGTCCGTGAGACTGGAGCTCCAGGCCGATTGCCTGGCAGGCGTGTGGGCCCATGCCACCGCCAAACAACGCCGCACTCTCGAGGAGGGGGACATTGAGGAAGCCATGAACGCTGCCGCACGCATCGGTGACGACGCCCTGCAACGGCAGAGCAGCGGGCGGGTGCGACCGGACTCCTTCACCCACGGAACGTCGCAGCAGCGGCAACGATGGTTTGCCACGGGATTGAAAACCGGGGACATCAACAGCTGCGACACCTTCAGCCGCAGGGAGGCCTGAACGCGCACCTGGCTGCTGGGGTTGCTCGACAAGGTCTTAATCGGGCGTTAACGCCATCTTTCCCTGGCCCCAGGAAGATGAATAGCGAGCGGAGGATTCGATGGGCCGACTCGGTTTGAGCATCTCCACGGTGCGTCACGTGGTGGCGGGCATGGGTTGTCTTTTCTGGGGCATCACAACGCCCGGGCCATGGGCCCAACCTGCAGGGGACCCGATTGCCATCAGCGGTTCCAGCACGGTGGGGCCGATCACGGAGATGGCTATCAAGGGCTTCCAGGGAACCGCCCAAGGCAAAGCGGTCCGCTTCGGCCGTGTGGTGGAAAACGGCACGAGTGCAGGATTCCGCGAGTTCTGCAGCGGCAAGACCGCCATCAGCAACGCCTCTCGCCCGATCAACAGCAAGGAACTCGCCGCCTGCAAAGCCGCAGGGGTGAGCTTCTATGAGTTGCCGATCGGCTTTGATGCCATCACGGTGGTGGTTCATCCCAGCAACACCTGGGCCCGGGACATCACGGTGGGTGAGCTCAAGAAGCTCTGGTCCCGCACGGCACAGAACAAGGTGATGCGCTGGAACCAGGTGCGCTCGAGCTGGCCAACCCAACCGATCAAGCTCTTCAGCCCTGGAAGAGACTCCGGCACCTTTGACTACTTCACGAAGGCCATCACGGGCGAACAGGGGAACAGCCGGGTCGACACCATCAGCAGCGAGAACGACAACGTCCTTGTCAAGGGCGTGGCCAACAGTGGGCTGGGCATGGGGTACTTCGGCTTCGCTTACTACCAAGGGAATGCCAACAAACTCCGCGCGCTGCCCATCGTGGGGCCCAAGGGGAAGGTGCAGCCTTCGGTGAAAACCGTGCAGAACGAAACGTATCAGCCCCTTTCGCGGCCGATGTTCATCTATGTGAATGCCCGGCAAATGGCGGCAAAAGCCCCACTGCGGAACTTCGTGGAATATATGTTGCGGAACGCCTCAGAGATCGTGGAGAAAGGAGGATCCGTGCCGCTGTCAGATATGCAACATCTCTTGGTAGAAAACAAACTGTTCCGCCAGGTGCAAGGCAGTGCTTTTGGGGGAGATCTTCCTATCGGCCTCACCCTCGGGGAACTGCTGAATCGCAGCATCGATCAAAACAAGCGGCCCGAATTCCGGCTCTGATTGCCTGCAATCCTTGCCAGGCAAGAAGCCTTGGCCAGGATTGCAGGAACAGCGCACCAACTAATCGAATCCGAGAAGATCGAAGATCTCACGGTCCTTGAGGGATTCGGCCTCCAGGGGCTGAACGTTCTCCAGCATGGTGCGGGCCAGTTTGAGATATTCCTGCTGCACCGCCTCCACTTCGGGGCTGGGCTCCATCTCAAAGATGGTGCATTTCTTCAGACGGGAGCGGCGAATGGCGTCCACATCCCGGAAATGGGCCATGGTTTTCATGCCCACCCGATCGTTGAACTTGTCAATCTGGTCCGTATCCAGACTGCGGTTGGCCACCACCCCACCCAGACGCACCTTGTAGTTTTTGGCCTTGGCCTGTATGGCAGCGATGATGCGATTCATCGCGAAGATGGAATCGAAATCATTCGCTGTAACGATCAGGCAATAGTTGGCATGCTGCAGGGGCGCTGCGAAACCCCCGCAGACCACATCGCCGAGCACATCAAAGATCACCACGTCGGTGTCTTCCAGCAGGTGGTGCTCCTTGAGCAGCTTCACCGTCTGACCGGTGACGTAGCCGCCGCAGCCGGTCCCCGCAGGTGGTCCCCCGGCCTCAATGCACTGAACGCCGTTGAAGCCCTCGAACATGAAATCTTCCGGCCGCAGCTCCTCGGTGTGGAAATCCACGGTTTCGAGGATGTCGATCACCGTGGGCACCATCTGCTTGGTGAGGGTGAACGTGGAATCGTGCTTGGGATCGCAGCCGATCTGCAGGACCCGCTTACCCAGCTTGGAGAAGGCGGCCGAGAGATTGGAGGAGGTGGTGGATTTACCGATGCCCCCCTTGCCGTAGACGGCGATCACCAGGGCGCCCTCCTCGATGTGCAGGCCAGGATCTTGATGCACCTGCAGGCTGCCTTCCCCATCTTCCCGATGGCTTGCCCCCTCGGGGCGACTGCCAGCGGCGGCGGGGGGCTGAAGGGTGGTGGTCATGGGAACCGAAACAGGCCAGGGGCACTGCCAACTATCCAAAGACAGCAGCAGGAGTGTTGTGGGCGGATGGCGCAAAGCGAAACATTGGGGTTTCGCAAGGGCTCATGCAAGGGGTAGCCGCCGCCCGTCGTGTGGGGTGTCATCGGTTGGCATCAGCGAGCACCTTCCGCAGGTCGTCGTTGAACTCCCGCAGCACCGAGCGGGGGCTCACTTCATCCAACAGCTCCACAATGCGGGTCACCTCGTCCTGGCCGAGGGAACGGTTGCCCGTGACCGCCTCGAAGTTGGCTTTCACCACGTGGTCGCGGATCTCTTCGAGGGAAGCCCCGTTGGCCACCATGGTGGCCACGAAGGGATTGGACCGGCCTGCCTGGATCAGGGTCTTGTTGAGGAGCTCGTAGGAGAGCTCTCCTTTTTTGTTGGTATACGCCTTCACGATGGCCCCATAGTCGGCACTGCTCACCGTGGCCACGGCCTCGGGGGAAGCGTCTTCCCCGAGTTCCGCCGGCACGGGGCCCTCATCTCCAGTCGCCGCATCCACCGCGGCGGGGGAGCGAACAGGACCCCGGCTGGAGTATGGAAGGCCAGAGGTGAGTTCAATGGCCTCCTCGAAGGCCTCCAGGGGGTAAAGGTCTGAGGGGGTGTTATGGGCCGGATCGGCGGAACCGCTCTGGCGGTTGAGGAGGGCCAGTCCGGGTTGGGGCACATCCTGCCGAAGGATCACCACCCCCACCTGACCACCGCGGAGTTTTTGGCGGTAGGCCACGGCCTCCAGGCTGGAGAGTTCAACGAGGCGGGTGCGGATGACCATGGGGAGGGAACAGTGCCTTTGCCAAAGTACTGAGGATCAGAAGGATCGCCCACACACCATCAGTCCCATGGGGCATGGGGACAGATCAGCGGCTGAAATGGGCCTTGGCGTCGTAGAGCGTCTCGGACGTGATGGCGCTCAGGCCACGCTCCTTGGCAAAGGCTTCGGTGTTGCGGCGCACCTTGCCTCTCACGAAGAAGGGAATCTTGTGCAGCTCCGCTTCTCCATCGGTGGTCCACACCAGATCGCCTGTTGCGGCTGGAGCTTCAGCCAGCGCAACGGCTCCGGAGGGTTCCATCGCCTCCATGCCAGTCGAAACCGCGCCAGGCGATGCCGCCGCGGAGGACTCCTGCACCGCATCCGCCACGGGGCTCGGGGCCGGTGCCCCATCGCCCAGGTGGCTGCGGTGGCCGTCCACAAACTCGAAGTCGTGGCGGAACATGCCGATGAGGTGTTCCTCCAGACCCATCATCAGCGGGTGCACCCAGGCATCGAAGATCACGTTCGCTCCCTCCCAACCCATCTGGGGGGAATAGCGGGCGGGCACATCCTGCACATGGAGCGGGGTGCTGATCACGGCACAGGGAATGCCCAGCCGCTTAGCGCTGTGGCGTTCCATCTGGGTTCCCAGCACCAGCTCAGGAGCCGCCTCCGCCATGGCCTTCTCCACCACCAGGTAGTCGTCGCTGATGAGGGCTTCGAGGCCCAGCTCCTTGGCGGCGGCACGCACCTCCCGGGCCAGCTCCCGGCTGTAGGTGCCCAGGCCCACCACCTCAAAGCCCAGCTCCTGGCTGGCGATGCGGGAAGCGGCAATGGCATGGGTGGCATCGCCAAAGATGAACACCCGCTTGCCCGTGAGATAGGTGGAATCCACGGAGCGGGAATACCAGGGAAGGCGGGAGCGCCGCTCGATCTCCGCCGCAGCGGCCCCCATGGGGTCGAGCCCCAGCAGGGTGGTGATCTCCGTGAGAAAAGCTGTGGTGGCTCGAATGCCAATGGGAACGGTTTTGACCGTGGCCATGCCGAAGCTGCGCTCCAGCCAGCTGCACACCGGAGCTGCCACCTCTGGATAGAGGCAGACGTTGGCATCCGCCGTGGGGATGCGCTGCAAATCCGCAGGCCTGGCATCCAGGGGGGCCACCACGGTCACATCGATGCCTTGCTCGGCGAGCAGATGGGTGATCTCGCGCACATCATCACGGCAGCGAAAGCCCAGCAGACTGGGGCCCAGCAGATTCACCCGGGGCCGGCGCCCCTCCTCCTTCCAGCGGGTGGGCGCGATCTTCGGGCTACCGGGCGGGGGCACCTGCTCTTTCAACAGACCCCGGACAAGCTGATAAAACGTTTCCGCCGCTCCCCAGTTTTCCTTCTTGGAATAGGCGGGCAGCTCCAGGCTCACCATCGGGATGCCCCCCAGATCCATCCCAGCGGCCAGGGCACCGGGCTGATCCTGAATCAGCTCGGCAGTGCAGCTCTCGCCCACCAGCAGGGCTTCGGGATGGAACCGCTCCACGGCCTGGGCGATGGTGCGCTTCACCAGCTCCGCCGTGTCGCCCCCCAGATCCCGGGCCTGAAACGTGGTGTAGGTGACGGGGGGGCGCTTATCGCGCCGCTCGATCATGGTGAACAGCAGATCGGCATAGGTGTCGCCCTGGGGGGCATGGAGCACGTAGTGCACCCCCTCCATGGAGGCAGCAATGCGCATGGCACCCACGTGGGGGGGGCCTTCATAGGTCCAGAGAGTGAGTTCCATGAAATCGGTGGGGGGATCAGGCGAAGGTGAGAACGCCGCGACGGCGGAGGGGACGGGCAAAGAGTTCGGCCAGCTCGCCAGCCTGGTCGCAGCCATGAATCGGGCTGAACACCAGCTCGATCGACCATTTGGTGGCCAGGCCCTCCGCCTCCAGGGGGTTGGCCAGGCCCAAACCACACACCACCAGGTCGGGCCGCGCAGCGCGCACCCGCTCCAGCTGAAGCTCCACATCCTGGCCTTCGCTGAGCCGAGTCCCGGCCGGAAGGAGGGCCTGCTCGGCGGCCATCAGCTGGCGATCCAGGTAGGGCACCCCCACCTCCACCAGCTCCATGCCGCATTCGCGGGCCAGGAAACGGGCCAGGGGGATCTCCATCTGGGAATCGGGCATCAGGAAAAGGCGCTTGCCCTCCAGCACACGCCGATGGGGCTCGATGGCCCGTCGGCCGCGCTCCACGAGAGGATCGAGCATCGGGGCCACCGCCGCCGCATCGATCCCAAAGGCGGCAGCGGCCGCTTCCATCCAGAGGCGGCTCCCCTCCACGCCAAAGGGATAGGGGCTCTCGATCAGCTGGCCGCCCCGGTGGGCCAGGGCCCGGGCGGTGGCACTGAGAAAGGGCTGGGCGAGCAGCAGGCGGGTGCCCTTGCCGATGGGGGGCAGATCGGTGGAACGCCGGGGCGGCAGGCTGCGCACCTTCGGAATGCCCATCCGCTCGAAGAGGGTGGTGAAACGGTCTTCGACCGCATCGGCCAGCGTGCCCACGATCAGGAGTTGCTCCTCATCGCTCTGGGGAAGCAGGGGCAAAAGGGCCATCAGGGCCTGGTCTTCCCCCTGGGTGAAGGTGGTTTCAATGCCGCTGCCCGTGTAGTTGAGCACCCGAACGCGGCCGGCCATCTGCTGGGTGAGGCGCTCGGCGGCACGGGCCAGATCCAGCTTGATCACCTCACTGGGGCAGGAGCCCACCAGAAAGAGGGTGCGGATCTCGGGACGCCGCTCCAGCAGGTCCCCCACAAGGCGGTCGAGTTCGTCGTTGGCATCGGCCAGGCCCGCCAGATCCCGCTCTCCCAGGATCGCCGTGCCGAAGCGGGGCTCCGCGAAGATCATCACCCCAGCGGCGCTCTGGATCAGGTGGGCGCAGGTGCGGGAGCCCACCACCAGGAAGAAGGCATCGGGCATGCGGCGGTGGAGCCACACGATCGAAGTGAGGCCGCAGAACACCTCCCGCTGGCCACTCTCTTTGAGCACCTCGGGGAAGGGGCCAGTGGCGGTGGGGCTCCCGGTGGGAGTGACGACCATGGAAGGGGGGTGGCTCTATCCCTCAGAGTTAGCCAGATCCGCAGGCTCCTGGGGGCTCTCGTCACATCTTTTGGGATGCATTGGGATGGGATGTTGGGATGATGGCCCCATGAGCCAAGCGATCTTCCCCCCTCCCCCGGAACCCTCAGCGGAGCTCCTCCAGCGGGCTGCTGCGGTGCGGCGGGGCGCCATGGCCCTGGCCCGCTGCAGCGATGGCGAGCGGCAGGCGGCGGTGAACGCCATGGCCGAGGCCCTGGAGCGGGCCAGCGAGATGATCCTTTTGGCCAACCAGGCGGATCTTGCGGCGGCCGCCGCCGAGGGGCTGGCGCCGGCCCTGGTGGCCCGCCTGAAGCTGGATGGGGCAAAGCTGGCCGGTGCCATCGAGGGGGTGCGGCAGGTGGCCGCCCTTCCCGACCCCCTGGGCCGCCGCCAGCTGCACACCGAGCTGGATGAGGGGCTGGTGTTGGAGCGGATCACGGTGCCCCTGGGGGTGCTGGGGGTGATCTTCGAAGCGCGGCCCGATGCGGTGATGCAGATCGCCTCGCTGGCGATCCGCTCCGGCAACGGTGCCCTGCTCAAGGGCGGGCGGGAGGCGGCCCGCAGCTGCCAGGCGATCCTGGAAGCCCTGCGGGAGGGTCTGGCGGCGAGCGCCGTGGATCCGGGCTGCCTGGAGCTGCTCACCAGCCGCGAGGAAAGCCTGGCCCTGCTTCGCCTGGATGGGCTGGTGGATCTGATCATCCCCCGGGGCTCCAATGCCCTGGTGCGCTACATCCAGGACCACACCCGCATCCCCGTGCTCGGCCACGCCGATGGCCTCTGCCACCTCTATGTGGATGGGGCGGCGGAGGTGGAGCAGGCGGTGCGGCTGGCGGTGGACAGCAAGGCTCAGTACCCGGCGGCCTGCAACGCCATCGAAACCCTGCTGGTGCACCAGGCCATTGCCCCCCGCTTTCTGCCGCCGGCCATCGCAGCCCTGGAAGCGGCTGGGGTGGAGCTGCGGGGCGATCCCCGGGCCTGCGCCCTCGGCGTGCCCCACCCCGCCAGCGAGGCCGACTGGGACACGGAGTATTCGGATCTGGTGCTGAGCGTGAAGGTGGTGACGGATCTGGAGGAGGCCCTGGCCCACATCGCCCGCCACGGCTCCCGCCACACCGAAGCCATCTGCACCACCGATGCCGCCACAGCAGAGCGGTTTCTGGCGAGCGTGGACAGCGCCGGGGTGTACTGGAACGCCTCCACCCGCTTCGCCGATGGCCACCGCTATGGCTTCGGGGCGGAGGTGGGCATCAGCACCCAAACGCTGCCTCCCCGGGGGCCGGTGGGGCTGGAGGGTCTGGTGACCTACCGCTATCTGCTGCGGGGCCAGGGCCAGATCGCAGCGGACTATGCCAGCGGTGCCCGCAGCTTCAGCCACCGCCCCCTGGAGCCATGAGCGAGCCGCCCCCCCTGGTGCTGGTGCATGGGCTGTGGGACACGCCGGCCCTGTTCAACAGCCTGGGGCGGGCCATCGGCCCGCGGCGGGAGGTGTTCATCCCCCACCTCCCCCACGGGCTGGGGGTGGTGCCCCTGGAAGAGCTGGGGGCCTCCCTGGGGCAGGCCATCGAGGCGCGCTTTGGGCCAGATGCGCCCATCGATGTGATGGGGTTTTCGATGGGGGGGCTGATCAGCCGGGCCTGGATCCAGCTGCTCGGCGGCGGTCAGCGGGTGCGGCGCTTCACCAGCGTGGCCAGTCCCCAGCAGGGCACCTGGGCGGCCCAGCCCTGGCCGGGGCGGTTTCTGGCCAGCGTGCGGGACATGAAGGTGGGCAGCCCCTTCCTGGAACGGCTCAATTCCAGGCCGGAAGAACTGGAGGGAATCGAGTGCTGCTCGCTCTACTGCCTGGCGGATGTGATGGTGGTGCCGGGCTGGAGCGCGGTGTTGCCGGTGGGGCGGCGGGACGTGCTGCGCCCCCTCCATCTGCAGCACAACGAGCTGATGGCCCATCCGGCCTCGGTGGCCCAGGTGGCCGGCGAGCTGTTGCGGCCCTGAGGGCGGCAGGCCCGGGCTGGGGCCGATAGGTTGACGCCCACGAACCAGGGGAGAGGCGTGAATCAGGGGAAAACGACAGTCGGAGGAGCCGAGGCTCCAGGCCGCGAAAGCGGCCGCTGGAGCCAGCTGACGGCGATCAACTGGGCCAAGGCCCTGACGATCGTGTTGCTTCTCGCTCTGGCGGCCACCCTGGGGGTGGGCGACATGCGCCAGGTGCTGTATCTGAGCCTGCACATCAGCTACTGCCTGTGGTGGCTGATCGAGCAATGGCTCTTTCCTCTGCGAAGGGAGCAGATCTTCAACGAACGGGTGGGGTTTGGCGGCTTTGCGCTGGCCCTGCTCTTCATCGGTGTGCTCTATGCCCTGCCGGGGCTGGCGGCCTTCCTCAACCCAGCCCCCATCGGCGCCGGCACGGTGGCCCTAGCGCTGGGGCTGTTCATCTTCGGAAGCCTGATCAATGCCACCGCAGATGTGCAGAAGATGACGGCCAAGGCGATGGGGGCGGGGCTGGTGGCGGATGGCATCTGGCGCAAGGTGCGCCACGTGAACTACCTGGGGGATCTGCTGCGCTACCTGAGCTTTGCCGTGGTGGCCGGTCTCGCCTGGGCCTACGTGGTGCCGGCCCTGGTGCTGCTGCTCTACCTGCAGCGCATCGGCCAGAAGGAGCGGCAGATGGGGGCGAAGTATGGGGAGTTTGGGGCCTATCAGGGCCGCAGCACGCGGCTGGTGCCCTGGCTGTGGTGAGCGTGCTGCGGATGGGCGTGGGTGGGCTATTCGCCGCCCTGGTGCTCGGGGGCGGGCTGGCTCCCGCCGGCCGGGCCCAGATCACCGCTCCCCCTCCGCCACCGCTCCCGGCCCAGCCCGCCCCCGGGCCTGCCTCCCCCCCCCCCA
>Ga0208723_1000156_pt1 | contig 24147 bp, 44 predicted proteins | sample LakMenEpi31Aug12_FD_150750 | JGI IMG/M metagenome (GOLD analysis project Ga0208723, IMG submission 150750) | Freshwater microbial communities from Lake Mendota, WI - 31AUG2012 deep hole epilimnion (SPAdes) | ecosystem: Environmental > Aquatic > Freshwater > Lake > Epilimnion/Euphotic zone ...
AGGCATGGGACCAACCAACAGACTGTTCCTGATTGGTTTACCCCTGATAGACTCCCAATCGTACCTGTCACCTGGAGTCACTCCCCACAAATCAAACTGGAAGAGACCCTGTGACCAAGGGGATCCCTCGAAGCTTGCATGAGGACCCTTGATCTCTGCAATCCTGACAGACTCTGAACAGGCTGCCCAGTAGATAGTCTCAAAGATGGATTTGTTGATGGTACCAGACCCAAAATCAAGGCTGAGCATTTGGTATACATCTGCAAGACCCTGAACCCCAATCGCAACTGGTCTGTGCTTCGTATTGGATCTCTCCGCCTCTGGTACAGGGTAATAGTTTACATCAATAATCTTATCGAGATTACGAGTAATAGTCCTTGTAACCTCCTCAAGCTTCTCATAATCAAAGGTACAGTCAGACTCATTCACAAATTTGGGCAAACAGATGGATGCAAGATTACATACTGCAATCTCCCCAGGTTCAGTGTACTCTATAATCTCTGTGCATTGCCCAGTCAGGATACCATTGAATACACCCATGTGTCTCTTGGGTTCTGTGAAGCAATATGTAGCATCTCGTCTTCCATGCCATTCCACAGACTTCACTTTGACAAGAAGATCACTTCCGAATACTGGAACCCTGTCAACTCCTGCAATCAGCTGCTTTGCAGGTACTGGTCGGTCCCATTTGTTATTCACGTAGAACAGGTGAACAGGTGTACACTCAAGTGTCTTATCATCTACGAGGGTCACCTTCAAGAGTTCTGTATCCTCGCAAGTCTTACGAACAGTAACCTCTGACCACTCCTCACCATTCCAAACCTCAACCGTCTGATCTAACAGGGATACAATGGGAAGATCACCCTGGCTTGTCTTTACGAGAGTCTCTGGAGCGACGCACAGGTTGGAGCTCTTGATTGTTCCCAGATGTCTCTGGTTGGACTTGCGGTTACAGTGATCCTTGTAGAGCATGTAGGGTGTGCCAGTCTCAATCTGTGATTTCAGGATTGAAGACCATAGTTGTTCGATGGGTACACTCTTATTTGCGAGACCCATTGATTCGTACTTGAGATACAGGTGTTCAAAATCTTGGCCCCATACATCAGAGAGACCAGGTGCCTTGTCGGGGCAGAAGAGTGACCATGGTTTACCTTCCGCCAGTCGTTTCATGAAGAGATCAGGGATCCAAAGGGCTGTGAATAGGTCCCTACAACGAGCCTCTTCGTCACCCTGATTCAGGCGCAGTTCCAAAAACTCGAAAATGTCTGCGTGCCATGGCTCGAGGTATGCTGCAAAGGATCCTTTGCGTTTACCTCCACCTTGGTTTATATGACGAGCAGTTGCATTGAAAGTCCTGAGCATAGGGATGATACCATCGGATATACCCTTTGTACCCCTGATCTCAGACCCGTTTGCTCTGACATTGTGCAGGTGGAATCCAATACCACCAGACCACTTTGATATCTGTGCACAATCCTTGAGAGTATCATACATACCAACTACCGAATCATCCTTGATCCCAGTCAGGAAACAGCTGGATAGTTGTGGGTGCTTTGTGCCGGCATTGAAGAGGGTTGGGGTTGCGTGAGTAAAATACTTTTGGGACAGGAGTTCATACGTCTCTCTGACCGTCTCAAATTCAGAAGATGCTGTACCATGGATACCAAGTGCAACCCTCATGAACATATACTGAGGTGTCTCGTTGGGACCGAGATACATTTTCATCAGCGTCTTGATTCCGAAATATGAAAAGTCATAGTCCCTGTCAGGGCTGATGAGGCAGTCGTATCTTTGAATATCCTGGTAATCGAATTGTCCAGAGAGTCCCATAGCCTCTGAGAACGTCTTTGGTCTCAGTTTGTGCATATTGCTTACGATTATTCTGGAAGCAAGAACCTCGTAATCGGGATCCTCTGAAATCATGTTGATGGCTACATCTGCGGAGAGTTCGTCAATGACACTGGTCTCGATACCATCAGTCATTGAGGAAAACACCTTTTGGGCCACCTTGTCTGGGGACACGTCGAGTCCTGAAACAAGTTTTGAAATTCTCTCAGTCACCTTATCGAAGAGCATGGGAACATACTGACCGGAACGCTTGGTGACCTTCATCTTTTCTGTTTCAACTATTATATTTTTTAGTACTAGGACACAATGAACTATATAAAGGAGCGAACCCCTCTGTGGCAGACTTTCTTTTCTGGTCAGAACATTTCCGCTATTCAGATTGGACTCAGGGATACAGTGATCAGGGATACTGGATATCGCATTGATCCACAGAGTGAGGATGATCTCAGGGCAATCATGGGCAAGGTGTATACAAACTACTACAGATCAACTGGGTCTGTTCCTGAGCTAGTGAGGACCATGAACATGGTTGTGATCAAGGAGACATCTGAGCAGGTCAAGTCTGGTATACTTCAGCAGATGTATTACCTGAGGGATCGTTCAACGGGTCTGCGGGTTCTTGATCAGCCAGTGAATACTTCCACATATGGTAAGAAGGTGCCCATAAATGACAAATTTCTCTTCTCACAGTAAAGATGGGTTCACCAGGTAAAGTCACACGAGAAGAGCTCATGGAGATTCTATTCGGATACCTCATGTTCTCTGGTCTTGACAAGATCGTGACAGTTATATCAGGGTTTGTTTGGCCTCCAGCGAGTGAAACTGAAAAAACTGAAACGAGGAAAAATCTCATGCAGCTCATAGCTATAGTGCTCGCAGTACTAATTCTTTTTTGGTACAAATTTAAAGTATAAAATCGTAATATCAATACAATGAATGACCAAGAAGCATATGATATGGCACTAAAGAGTCTTCCTCAACAAGGGTCACGAGGTATGTATACAGAATCAAACGGTGTAATATTACTCAATGGAATACCGGTTGGAGTTCATGGGTTTTCGGGATCAAAACATGCATGGGAATTGTTCCATTGAGAGTCCTGGAGTAACATGAATCAGTGGACAGTGTGTCATCTTTTCTGGTATTGCCGTCGTGATTCTTTTATGATACAAATTTAAAGTATGAGTTCGAACAACAAAATGATAATTTTTGTCGTGATCATTGCAATTGTATGTTCTAGTTGTGTTGGCGGAGGAGTCGCCCTGTGGCTCAACTGGGATACACTATTCCCCGCTGACGCGTCTTCGCCTTCAAGCAACACCAATCAGACAAGGGGTCCAACTGGGGGCCCTACAAGGGGTCCTACAAGGGGTCCGAGCGATACCAAAAGAATTGTAAAATTGAAAAATAAGAAGTCTGATACATGTTTAGATTTATCAGGTGGAAATGCTTCTAATGGAGCAAAAGTACAAGGATGGAATTGCGCATCAGGTAATCAGGATCATATGACATGGGAGTATGATTCAGTTACAAAGAAATTGAAAAATAAGAAGTCTGGTACATGTTTAGATTTATCAGGTGGAAATGCTTCTAATGGAGCAAAAGTACAAGGATGGAATTGCGCATCAGGAAATCAAGACAATATGACTTGGGAGTATGATTCTACTACAAAAAAATTGAAAAATAAGAAGTCTGACACATGTTTAGATTTATCAGGTGGAAATGCTTCTAATGGAGCAAAAGTACAAGGATGGAATTGTTCATCAGGAGATCAAGACAATATGAATTGGGATATGATCGACGCTTCCTAGAGATACCGTGAATATATAAGTTAGCATGAATCAGTATAGGGATTGGACACGGGACATATGTAGGATCAAGGGCTGGGACAGGTTGCCCGTAGACACAGTGTGGCTATTACTGACCGAGGAGATTGGGGAGCTTGCGTCTGCAATCAGACAGAGGCAAAAGACTTTTACAAAATATGTTCGCAGGGATGAGGTTCAAACTGAAATGGGTGATGTGTTCAGTTATCTATTTCAGTTGGCGTCTATACTTGATGTGGACCTTGACAAGATGTGGGCAGAGCATGTAGTCAAGGTTCAACAAAAAATTTACGTATAGTAATATGGCCACAGAGCTTATGCAGATTGATGACTTGCTCATAGACAAGTTCAACCCCTATTCAATTCCAGGTGCGGATACATTCAGTCCAGGGATACCTCAAATGGGTGGATACAAAGGACCGTCTACACTTGATTGGTACGAACCAGTTGACGATCCCCAATTTAAAGACGAGTCACCTGCGTGTGGAATGCCTTCAGTTGGCGACTACACAGTTGATTTTTGTACAAAAAAGCCACAGGTGCACAATAACCAGCCTGGTTGGGCTATGGAGTTTGATGGAATCGACCCTTTAATTACGAGTAGCTATGGCCTTGTGACTGCGAAGGATCAGATGAGCCCATCAAAGAATGGGTTCATGTACAAGACGTTCAGGATACCTGTATCTGACAATACGTTTTTTATTCTTCTGGCAATGCTAGCACTTATTTTTCTGCTTTTCAGAGACAACTAGTGGGTTCTTCTGTGCAAGGATCAACTTTTCCTGATTCACCTTCTGAATCAACCCCGAGCAGTTGTGCAGTTCCAGGAGCAGATGTCTCGCACAGCAGTTGTTCTGACACATCTTGCATGGAAGCAGGGTCGTCTTGGGGCACATATGGCACTTCATCGTCTTCAATCTCACACAATCCATAAACGCGCTTTCTTTTTATATCCTCCCAAGTTTCTTCGAGGACCGGTTTGATTTTTTCAAAGAATTCCCTGTCTCTCTTAAACTCTCTGATAGAGTACTCGAGTTGACCCGTCTTGGAGTGTTCTGCAGGTCTGTACTTTACAAAATCGCAAACCTCGAGATTGAGGATTTCCATGAGAAGCTGTATCTGCACAAGATATACTGGCTTGATTGTCTGATCAACCTTGTCTTTGTAAGGGCACTTAATCTCCAAGAGTCTGCCAGACTCCGTGACACCATCAGGGCTTCCAGCAAGCCAGGTATACACCTGATGCTTTACGAGTCCAATCTCATGAACAATCTCACCAGTCTTACTGACGTACTCATCTCTGGCTTCATCCTCGTACTTGCAACCGTATCGTGTTGCATCTGACGAAAAGTCTGGTTTCTTGTCACATTTTACAAGTTTACCATCAATCTCAAAGTAACCACACTTTTCACGAATAAACTGATCCCTATTCTTGAAAGGCTTGTTGAGACCGAGGGCAGATGCTGCGTCACTGGCAGTTATGACTCCCTCTCTGAGGGTGTGCCACTGTTGAGATTTTTGAGGTGCATACTCTTGATCCAATAGGGCCTGTACCACGGGATGCATTAGTGATTATACCGCGGGATTCCTTAATACGCACATAGCTGAGTTCTGTTCAGCCTCCTTTTTTGTCTTTCCAAACCCAGTTGCGAGAATAGTTCCGTTAACCTCAACAGTTACGGAGAATATCCCATTTGCTAAAACATTCGACGAGTATACTGGCAGTGCCATCTTTTGGCTCTGACACCACCTCATAAGTTGATCCTTGTAGTTGTCATCAGTCAGAGGAATATTGTCAATGTCAAGAGTTCGGAGAACAAACTCTTTTGCGTACACCATGCCAAGGTCAAGGTATACCGCACCAACAAGAGCCTCATACACATCTTCTAGAATCTTGGGGTTTGTATTCCACGAATTTCGCAGACCCTTTTCATCCATGTCTATGAAGGACGAAAGTCCCAACTTTTGTGCAATACCTGCAAGAGTCTTTCCACGCACTACAATAGTCCGTGCCTTGGTGAGAAACCCCTCCTGGTTCTTTTCGTACGTGTCAAAAAGATACTTGGTTACTATGAAATTTAAGACGGAATCCCCCATGAATTCCAAAGTCTCATAGGAATCAAGAACATTTGCAGCAGATTTGTGCGTAAATGCCCGATTGTAAAGTTCAAGTGTATTTACGCGAAATCCTAATAAATTTTCCAATTCTGTTCGGGTAATACCCATGATATATTATTTGGTGTCTATGCCTTAACCTTTGGACGAGTCTTCTTCTCGACGACGGGCTCAACAGGCACAGCCTTTACAAAATGAGGGCTCAGGTACTTGTTCAGCTTCAGGCTTGTCAGAGTCGCAAGCTCACCAGCTGGCACCTTGAGCAGGTTCTGCAGGTTCTCATCAGGGATAATCTGAGGACCATTCTTCAGATTGTTCGTCTTGACATACTCGTTCACACGCTTAGACACGTCTGCACGGCTAATCTTATCGGTTGGTGACAGAGACAGGAAAGTGCGTAGCTCTGGTGTCACGTCAAGAGGGCGCTTGAATGTAGAATTCTCTGACCGAATGCGAGCCTTCTCACCGTCGGGATCGTCGAGATGCTGCTTAATCTTTCGGATATCACGGTGGATCGCCTTCAGCTCGGACATCAGGGCATCGAGGGTGATAGTATCAGCGGCCATTCCTACGTTGAAAGGGCTTCTTTTCTTTAAGCATGTTTAGGAGGACAAATAGTATGAGTACAATGAGTGCTCCTATTGCGAATGGTACCCATACTGGTCTTGACTCGTCAGGCTTTTTTTCAACGAGTTTCCCTTGTGTGAGCGATCCTCTTTTCGATCCACAGTCCTCAGAGCAGCACCCCTTCTCACATGGGTACACATAAGGTCCATCAGTATATCCACACATTGACTTTTCTGCACCATGTAGCAAAAGACATTCACATGTTCTTGTAGGACACGTGGTATTCATCGCGTACTTATTATGCACAAAGATATATTTACATGTAGTAGAATGTCAACCCCTCAGAAGGTGTCTGATGGCACATACTTTCTTCGGATGAACACTCACAGAATCCAGCTCAACTGTGTAGATACCGATGATATGTGGAAGACAATATGTGGCATCAGAGAGAAGGACCTGATTAAGATTCAGGAAGTTGATGCACTCATCATCAATCAGGCGAAGGAATCATGCCTTGAGTGGTTCGGTAAGAAGCTCAGTGATGAGTTTTTGGAGAATGTGTACGATGCATCTCTGAATGAGACTGGTAATCTTCCTGTATCTCTCGCGAGAACCGCAGATGGGAAGCTTCTCACTCGTTTTTTTGACGAGACCAAGACTCCGAGTGATGCGGAACTCTCAGGTCCGTTTGATATAATTGTCGAGCTTCATGGTATCCAGTTTATTCGTAAAGGGTACACCCCAATATGGAGAGTTTTACAGGTTCGTGAGCGACCGAAACCCAGACCAGAAGTTCCTGATCAGTACATGTTCCAGGATGATGAAGAGTAAAAAATATACTGCACATAGTAAATGACAACTACCCGGTCTGTATTTAAGTCACTCCTTCTGATTGGTGTTCTGGCTGCACTTGTTTACTTTCTGTCTCAGACCAAGCCTGTCGCTGCGAAGAGCATGTATGCTGCTGTGACTCAGGAGGCCATACCGCCCGCAATGGTCCAGCAGCAGGCAGAGCCAGTAGTCATGATGCAGCAGGAAGAAACTCAGGCCCAGCAGCTTGGGGGCGTATCTAGTGGCCTTCTCCCCAAGGAGCCGGTGAATCAGGAGGATTTCGGATCCTTCTCTGCAGAGTCTATCCTCTCTGGTCAGAACTTCCTTGATCCACGTGCACAGATAGGTTACCCAGAGACGGTTGGTGGAACTCTCCGTAACGCGAACCTGCAGCTCAGATCCGAACCAAACAATCCCAGAGACCCAGTATCAATCTTCAACCTCTCTACAATTGTGCCAGACACCATGAGACCAGCATTCGAGATTGGAGCGATCTAAACATTTGGAATGTGTACATCCTAAATGTCTTCAGAGGATGTTGAGTTCAAGAGAAGTATGCACGAGTGGGTAGGTATAAAAAAGCAACTTAAAGAAGTCAGGAGAGACGTCGGGGTCCTGAACAAGAGAGAGAAGGAACTCAAGAGTTTTCTGGAAAAATACATGAAGAATCACGAGATTGACACATGTAACGCACAGGGTTCAAAGGTTACATATACACAGCGTAAAGTAAAGGGGTCCTTCACAAAGGCTATCGTCAAGAAGGGTCTTGTTCAGTTTTTCAATGGGAATGAGGACCAGGCTGACAGGGTACTCGAGATTATTGAATCGTGTATAGAAACTAGTCATAAAGATTCAATCAGTATTAGACTCAAGGAGGAGAATGGTGTGGAGTGAGTACAGAGAGGAGGCGACAGGTGATCATACGATTGACACTGGTAACGACTCTGATTCGTTTGACGATGCTCAACCAGACCCTTTGAGTCCAGAAGATTGGGAAGATTGGCACAGTAGAGACCTATTGAACATGTGGATGTCTATTCAAGAGTATCTTGAAACATATGGTCTCCGGAGTGAATTTCTTCAGGTTGCATCTTTCAATGATTTTTGTACTTTTGTTCACGACTACTCATTAAAATCTCGCCAAGTATAAATGCCTATGCCAGACCCAACCTCCCCTCTTGTGCTTGCACCGGCTGCACTGTTTCTGCTTCTGAGTCCAGGAATTCTGCTGCAGCTCCCTGACAAGTTCAGTCTGATGAGTGGTCAGACAAGCAGACGCAGTGTTCTGGTACACTCACTCGTGCTTATGCTGCTGCTGTTCATCGTTTACAAGTTCCTGTTAAAGACAACTATTACTCAGGCGTCCCTCATTGTACCAGCAATTCTGTTTATCCTGCTGAGCCCGGGTATCCTGCTGACTCTGCCACCGGGTTCAGGTGGAGTGTTTATGAGTGGTCAGACCAGTGTACAGTCAGCAGCCGTTCACACTCTGGTGTTTGCACTGCTGTACGCATTCCTGCGTGGCCAGTTCCCACAGTTTTATTCCAACGCTTGATAAATGAGTCACGTGATCGTCGGCCCAGGTGCAATGGGGTTCTTTGCAGAACTCGGAGCATTGCACGCGACACTCAAATTTGACAATGTACTTGAAATTTCAGGTTCTTCTGCTGGAGCACTTGCAGCATTGTGCTTCATACTCGATATACCCCTCGAAAAATGTCTCAAAGTAGACACCAAATCAGTATTCAAACCGAGTATAAAGAGCTTTATTAAAAACTATGGATTTCTGCCCAGGAACCGTATATACAAAACATTTAAAGACTTTTTTGGTAGAGACTGGACATTTAAAGAACTCTACGAAGAAACTGGAAAAGTTCTTTATGTGGCTGTATCAGTTCTTCCGAGGAACACATTATACTATTCCGTAAAGAATACCCCAGACGAATCAGTCTTGCAGACACTCACAACAAGTGTAAGTATACCTCTCATGTTTGCACCTCTCAGGGATGGACCAAGAATGTTTTTTGATGGATCAGTCTATGAATCAAGCCCAGGAGCCCCTTTCATGAGTGTGTCAGAGGAAGATGTCATCCAGTTCCAAATAGATCCAATAGATGCGAACGATAAATATCCGTCATCTCTCCTCGAGTTTATGGTGACGTTGATCAAAAACATAATTACTATGCGGTCAGACTACCACTACAAGATTGTATCGGTACCAATACAAACCTCAGATATTTACAATTTTTCAATGGATGACGAAACAAAAATTAAGTTGTACGCACGTGGGTACAACTCATGTAGCTCTTAGGTACATCTGGACCTAACCACTCAGTGATATCCTTGGCCATCTTGCAGTCATAGTCTGCGTGATGAGCAAGATCATAAATGCGTTCATTTGGAAATAGAGTCCTGTAAATATTGCTCAGAGAATACCTCCCATTCCCAGGACCTTCTGGGATAACCTGATGCATGTAAGGTGCGCCTGACAGGATCCATGCGTACACATCAAACAGATGGAAGTGTGAAATCTCTGGAAAAATCTTCTTCCAGAACCACTCCTCATAGTACCACGGATGACCAGACGTCACAGTCACATCATACCCGAGCTTTGTAGACTTGTAGCAATCAACCTTCAAGTCCCTGCCAGTAAGCTTTGCAAGCGACTCTAAATCGCCTGGCAGGTTATATGCATATATCGTTGTTCCAGGCTTGTGCCTCTTCAGGTACGTCAAAATGTCTGATCCAGAACACGTTTTGATATCTGGGCCAGTCATGATACGGTTCACCTTCTGTGATGTGCCTGGATCACCAAACTGTGCAATTTCGAGAAACTCTTTGAATACGTGCTGAACAGGCAGTTCATTATTACGCTGGACACACACAATCGCAGGATAGAAGTTCCCATTCTGCAACTTCGAGCACTCGATATCAAACTGGATCTTGCTGTGGCTCATTTTCCCTACTTGTTTCAGTGGCTAAATATTTAGGCGCGATCTTTTCTGCTCAAACTCTTGCTGCTCCCTCTTGTTTGTAATTGGAGTCCCATCTCGAATATACTTTATTTCAGGTCCACTTAGTGTAATAGCATCCAGACGATAGTCCTGGAAAGCCTCGCAGGATATGGGTACATATGGCTTGATCAGGTTGTACATTTTTTCAGCCAGGATTCGAATCTCAGACTGTGCATGGTGATCCATGCGTTTCTGCAGAAATCCAAAGAGGTTGTGTAGGTCCATCTTCCAGTAAAATTCAGTGTATGTGCCCTGAGGCAGGACTATACGAGCCTGTTCACGAGATGCACCCTCCTGCAGAAGCCGGTTGTAAAAGCTAAATGCAGTTGCTGATACTGATATGCCATCTAATGTAAGGTGCTCAGGAATCTGAGTCTCTGGATCTGATCCCTGCTTGTTATTTGAGGATTGTGCAGAATATGGACTTGGGACGTAAAAGTCATCCTGAATCACAGAGTATCTCGCAGACAGTTCATTTACACTTGCTGTCCTGTGACGCAGCCACTGTCTCGCAACGAAAATAGGGCACCTGATGTGAAACTTGAACACAACCATCTCAAACGGGGTTGTGTGCCAGTTACGGAGAAGATATCTTATAAGTGCTCGATCGTCACTTACAGTCTTTGTCCCTGCACCATACGATACTCGTGCAGCCTGCACAACTGCATCGTCAGATCCCATATGGTCGACAAGACGTACGAAAGACATTCTTCTGCGTATAAAAAGTGGCCAATCTTTAAATGACAAAGTTGCCCAAGAGATACTTTTCAGGTCTCAGTGACTATATGAAGGGTATACGCAAGAAGGAGTTTGAAAAGAGAAAGACGACCAAGCATCCAACCCTGCAGAGATCTGACGCATTTGCAAAACCAAAGAAATCGAAGTGGACCCTTATGTTTCACAAGGTATACCCTGATGTACCATTCAATAAGAACATCATAGCAAAAAGAACTGGTATCAATCGTAAAACCCTGAATATAGTCTATGACAGGGGTATGAAGGCTTGGAAAACAAGTGGTTCGAGACCAGGTGCTACTGCTCAACAATGGGCTATTGCAAGAGTATACAAGTTTGTTCTCGTCACAAAGAGAAAGGCGCCAGAAAAGAAACCCGACCCAAATTCAAACCTCAGAGCCCGAATTCGGAAATGAGTTCTGCTACCGACGAATAGTACCTCTTCAAGTCCTTTTGGAACCTTGCTGTACCATTCTGACCATTCTTATACAGCCATGCAAGGTTTGACTTTGAGTACTTGGTTGCAGTCTGGTTCTCCGTAGGAGACCTTGCAGTTTTCGCCTTGGTCTTTGTATCCGCAGGTGCCTTCTGGTTCTTTGTAAAAGAGAGAGCCTGCATCATACAGTCTGCGAGATCATCCTTCTTCTTGTGCTTGTCAAAGAAACCAACAAGTTCTGACTGGTTGGTTGATATGAATTCTCTGCACCTATCCACAGAAGCTTTTTTACGTTTTGCGTACTGCCTCTTCCCTGGTCCCACGATATCAGGAATCTTGTGTCTCGCATCCCATATACGAACCTCTTTACATTGACACAGAAAGTACGTGTGCAGAAAGTGTTCTACTGACTTTATACGTTTGTTACGATCAGGCTGCTTCTCTATGAGTACAAGTTCAGCCTGTGACAGCCATTCCTTTGCATCAAGATGAGTCTTTAGTGATTTGAAGAGGCCGTCATCAGATTCTGGTGGGACTCCATCACAGACCCACTCGGAGATCCTATTGGTCGATGAGTCCAAGAGAACCATAGCGAGGTTGCGAATCCCGACATCTATGCTGAGGAGAATCATTTATTTTAACATGTATGGTCACTTTAAATGGAACTCAAAGATATATTTGGCAAGCCACGAACAGGTCCTCATGCTATACGTATATTCGATATAGCCATAGTCGATGTACTCGGCACATTTTTGCTTGCATGGCTATTTGCCAGATGGGCTCAGGTTGACTTTATAGTCGCCCTCATCATCATGTTCATCATAGGATCTATTGCACATGCAATGGTTGGTGTGAGAACAAAGTTCACAGAGGCTGTATTAGAGAATGAAGATCTTTAAGTATGAATGTGGTGCTGGTGGTGTTGCCACTCATTTGAGTCAGAGCCATTAGGATTTCCATATAAATATGATGATCTCAAGGATCAGTTTTTCACAACGGGTCATTTTTGTTCTTTTGATTGCGTCAAGGCGTACAATCTTGACAGAGACTCTGCGACAAAGGCTATCAATGCAATGTGGATTCTTCTTATGAAGAAGAGACTCACGGGATCTCTTGCCCCAATTAGAACTGCTCCAAAGAGACACACACTCAAACAATTTGGAGGACCATTGACGATAGAAGACTTTCGCAGTGGATCACTGGAAGTTACTTCGAGACTTCCAAATGAGATACGTCAGCCACCCGAAATTACAATAAAAAAGGTTTCTCAGGCGCCCGAAGAGCTTGTTCTGAAACGTCCAAAGCCACTAAAGAGAGAACAGAGCCTACTTGAGAAATCTCTCGGATTACGCAGTAAATGTCAGAGTGGGTCTTCTCTGGTGGCACAAAAGTAAAGGCGGCAAAGTATACTGATGCTGTAGACAAAATGTATCATTGTGATTTTACGAGGCATTGGGCAATGGAGGAGGAACCTGGGAGATGGGTCGTTTTGTTTGGATCAGATGTAGAAGTTGATGTCTTATCAGCAACTGACTCATTTGATGCAGCCAAACAGGCTATAATTCAAGTCCGACAAGAAAAGACCTTGGTCAAGGTGAGACCGGTCCCTAGAAAGATGGAGAGTCGACGTATGTGCTGCTTCCTGCAAAGGATGTGCGAGCCCGACTAAAATAACCAATCATACTAGTGCAAAGCATGGCTAAGCGTCTCATTGTCAAGGCGACGATCAGAGTCATACGAGTCTCAAGGAACCCCAAGATCAAACGAGTTGTCCGAAGGGCGACACACGGAACGGCAGCATCCCTTGCAACCTGCCTCACAAACCAGGCACTGTTCCACAAGGCTGAGGTCACAACAGGTCTTGTCACTGATTTTGTAAGCTCTCAAGTTATTTCCATTGCATTTGAAGTTGCTCGCCTACTTATATAAATGGATGAGTGCAGAGAATACGTCAGGGAGTACCTGGGGACGATCTTTTCAGAGCCTGTCGCGGTGAATATTGAAAAGAGTATATTCAATTTCACAGTGAGGCACATGAAGGAACACAAGAGCCCTGTTACGTGGGAGTATCACGGGTTTCGCAGCACATACAAGTGCAAATGGGTCGGTATCAAGAATGCATTGGAAAATGGACCTCTTTTTGACCTTATTGATAATGGGACTATTTCCACAAAGTCGGTAGCGAGCGTTTCCCCAGATGTTCTGTGGCCTGGTGGTCCCTATGATCTTACGAAGCAGCTCATTGCAGCAAAGGAGACCAAAACTGGAAAGGAGGCGGCTGGCGCCGGTCTTTTCAAATGTGGCAGATGCAAGTCTGACAAGACGACATACTACCAATTGCAGACACGCTCAGCAGATGAACCCATGACCACCTTTGTCACGTGTTTGAACTGTGAAAAAAGATGGAAATGTTAAGTAAGTATGACGTCTGGGTTCATCTTTGTAGACTCGAACAATAGGACCACATCAGACCAAAGCAATTCATACAAACTTGATCTCGTTTCTCCCATTCACAATATTACCAGAATAGATTTAGTATCTGCAAAGGTTCCAAACACAATGTATAATGTTACGATAGGAACAATAACTGTAAATGGATCACAGTTCACCGTTACTCCCGGGTTTTACGAAGCATGCAGACTTGCGAGTGAAGTCACAGCCAAAACCTCTTTATTTGTAGATTACTCTTGCGATACTGGTAAATTTACATTCTGGTCAACATCTGCATTTACAATTGATGCATTGTCGTCAGACATGATCAAGGCTCTCGGGCTTGACTCAAGGGTTCACACAGGGATTCTCAACTCAGGGGTATATAGTGTAGTAGCAGATAATGTAGCTGATCTGTGCACGAATGATTTTGTATTCCTTGATATCGAGGAATTCCGAAGATCTTCTATGGTTGACTGCAAATCTTTCGCCGGGAACACCTTCTCAGGGTCTACTGTGAATACACTTTTTGGAGCTATACCCCTTGATGTACCCTCAGGATCTGTCAAGTTCTTCAAGGAGAACACAGACTACAAGATGTATGCAACCTTCAAAGCACCTATTGGTTCGATAAGCAGACTGACTATACGTTGGCTCGACAGAAATGGAGTACCACTTGTGTTCAATGGACTCGACGATAATTCAATAGTACTGAGATATCACACTGTTAAAGAACCATCCGCAGAACGTATCGAATTACCAGAACCAGTACCAATTGTGGAACTACCACCAGTTCCAAAGAAGAAGGTGAACTATTATCTGATGGGGGGCGTAGGGGTTATCATTGCAATCCTACTATGGTTTTTCTTGTCTAAATCTCATACCAACCAATCTTTGCCGCAATCTTTAAATTATTCGAGAATCCCGATGCGGCCAAGGTGAAAATCTCACTCGTCCCAAAATTTTGCTGGCCGATTGGTACTGCGTTTAATGGATCAAATTGGAGTGTACCCCTGGACACAATGTACCCTCCATTTACAATTCTACCTCCAGACAGATTGGTTGCACTTATGTCGAATTGGGTCATCGCACCAATTGGATGATTTGTCCAGTTTGCACCAGTCAGGGTTGAATTTGCTATAATGTACCACGCAATACCATCGGAGGAAGACGTCACATATATGTCAGCCTGTTTGAATACTGCTAGACTGTAAAGCCTGTCTGATCGTAACCTCAAAGAAATAATTGGATATACTGTTCCAGCATTTGAAAGTGTCACAGAGTCAGCAGTTGTTGTTCCTCTTTGTTGAATGATAAAGGGGTTCCTTGGTTCATAGCCACCCTCTGAAATGACTGTTGAACAAATCTGCTTCAGTGTCCCTGCAGTACCAGATATCTCATATCTTACTGGTAATATGGCAGTGGTCATGTATACAGAATCAATAATATTCGCATGATTCATTACATGACACGGTATAAATTCTCCATTTATACAGAACCCAAACCTGACCGAACCTGCACCAAGCCACTCTAGATCTATCCACAATATTTGAACCTTTGCCATGTCAAGTGTGAGTTTGCTAGGACCAAGTCCATCCATTTTATCAATGTTCCATTGAGTCTGTGGCACCTGTGTATCTGTACCATCGTTTCTCTTTACGAAATAAGTGACCCCACCAGACCGTTCTATGAACAATCCGTTCAATTCGTAGAAAATTCCAACCCTCTGAGTGGCATTACCCGAGTCCATTACAAATGTACTCATGTGTAGAAGAGATTTTCCTGGCTGGTAACCAAATACATTTCGAGACTGTCGAATAACAGTACCAGATGTACCAGTGTTCAGGACCGCCGTACTTTGGTTTGCTATATAAGTGACATTTCCAGTTCCAGACACATTGCTGAAGAACAAATCAGATATATCATATCTATTCTGTGAATCAAACAGGGTGAATGGATTGCTCACTCTTAACCTCTGAAAAGCATCTCGATTGATGTCTGTGCTCTGAAACATTTTGAGGGTTGACACCTGAGAGCAACAGCTCGTCATTGTTTACTAAAAATTGTACCCGAAAATAATACAAGGGCGATGGGTCGGTGTGAAGGGACCACAAAAGACGGAACAAGGTGTAAAGTTGCCGCCATGGGAGACCAAAAGATGTGCTTCCAACATTCAGATAAATGTCCCATTTGTTTGGAACGTTTGGGCCAAGGAGACGATACTTCTTCTCTTGCCTGTGGCCATTCTTTTCATGCTACATGTGTGTACCACTGGCTCGATAGATCAACCACCTGCCCCATGTGTAGATTCCAAGTGAAGAGCATGACTATGGAAGTTGAGCACGATCCAGTTCTTGATGACGTATGGTCCACTATACCAGGATTACTCAGAGAATTAGTAAATGACGGTACACTCTTACTCAGTGACAGGGTGAGAATAGGTGCAGTATTCACAATTACAAATATAGAAAGTGGACAAATAATCAGGACGAGCAATTTCACCTAAACAAATATATGGTATGGATAACCAGAATGACTCTTGTAAAGGTGTATACTGATGTTGGGGGGGTAAAACCAATCCATCTACTTGCAAAGATATTCGACGTGAAGGATTCTACATATTTCATAAGATATCTGAGCCCAACTGACAAGTCTGAAAAGGGAAAGAAGATATACGCATATGAGGACGAGGTGTATCAGATTGACGAGGATTCTATTTCAGAGTATATGAATACAGGGGACGAAACAGTAGTTGGGTTTGAAGAAGTTCAGGGCGGATTTGTGCTCGCAGACTCTGACTCTGATTATACCCCCTCAGATGAGGAAGACGACGACAGTCAGACGGACGAAGACGAAGACGAAGATAGTCAGACGGATGAGATCGAAGATGAGGATGATGAGGACTCATGGTCTGACGAGTGAAAAAATGTGTGATACTAGTAAATGAAAGACTGGCAGAAGGTTGTGCTCGTTGCTCTCGTGTTTGCTGCATTCTGGTTTCTCTTTGTCAAGAAGAGCGGATATTCCCTGTGTAATCTGGCGGAGTACGCGTCTGAAATGACAGGTACATTAGCACCACCAGGAATGGTTGCTGACATGGGTATGTCTACAGCACCAATGGCAATGCAGACAGTGTCATCTGCCATGGTGGACACAATGGCCATGGGTACCTCAGGATACATGAAAAAGGGTTGTGGATGCAACAAATAAAGAAGAGTTGCTTTAAAAACTGAATGAAACACACAAGCCCATCGGGTAATGTGTTTTCTATAAAAATATGCGAAGACAAGTGGAAGGTTCGATTTGGTCCTCATTGGAAGGTGTACAGGGAGTTTACATGCACCACTGACGAGCATATTCGCCAATTATTTTTTCATCTTGATTCTCTGAAAAACTGTATAACCTGCCAAAGCAAAATGTCTACAACTGAAGCCATGTGCAGGGAGTGCAACGCACTGGCACTGAGTACACAGCGTCCAAAATCAATAGGAGAATGTCCAGTCTGCTACGAGCACCTGCTCGATATATTAGATAATCGGGTATCACTTGTGTGCGGACACGAGCTGTGTAAGAGTTGTACAGTTCGAATCGGGGTGCTTTCAGGGGACATTGCATGGGAACCAGATGGTGGAGCAGCTGAACTTGTAAAGGTCAAATGTGTCTTGTGCAGAAAAGAGACACATGTGACCCCCACATACAGACCTGTATATTTTCCAGATATGTACTTTTAAAGATTAGTACACATGTTCTTTAAATGTCAAAGTTTCTCAAAGACTTTGATCCTTCGAAGGAGAGCCATGTGTGCTGGCTCAAAAAAATGACGCAATCAAAAGCGCGAGACTATGTACATGTGCTCGAAGACAATCCAATGGGACTGCCAGTCGGTCCAAATGACGCACTTGATTGGGCACAGGTTGTTCTGGTTCTGTGCACAAAATATACAAAAGAATTGTTCAGTGGAAATGCATTCATTCCTGAATTCCCCACAAAAAGTTGAGATGTCTCGCAAAGTCTTCTGTGGGAGCTTCTAACATGAGATAATGGCCTCGTAGGTTTTTATCTGAAATAAAATCGTCGATGAGTATCATGTTTATGAACCGTGTAGCACATATTTTCTTGAGGTCGTCGAGCTCCCATTCTAAGATGTCGATAATTTTGAGATTCCTGCTACCGTTATCATGAAAGTGAACCCTGCCACTTGACAAGTCTGGCCACTCTTTCGTGGCGGATCTATGAGATTCTAAAAGTCTGGCGAACTCATACGCAGAATATTCATCTGTAAAGCTAAGCGCGGCTGTTCTTCGGTCTGGAGGAGTTAGTGCCAACATTGTATTTGGGGCTGCCCGTAAGGTATACACTATTCTGGGCTCTTCTATTATTTGTAGCTTTTGCCTCGTTAGAGTTGTTGACATTGATGTTCTTGTTGTTTTGAATGAAGACGACACTGTTCTTGGACGTGCGACTGCGAGGCTTCCCATCAAGTTTCAACTTATATATAGTATTCATTATAAGTTCTAGGACTTCTATGCGTATATTATCGAGCCACGGCTCAGATTTCGGTAAACGAGCCTTTTTTATCTTTAAAGAGAGAGCTTTGAAATATGGTATCACCTTCTTAGGATCACGGGACAGTCTCCCTGATCCTTTGAAAGCACCCAGATTCTTGTGAGTTGCGTGGTATGTCTCAATGAACCTATCAATGAGGGCAGGTATAGCAGTGTAATAGTCCTTGAGAGCCATATGCGTAGAATAGCTATCCGTCACAAGGTGAAAGATGTGGGCTTGCTCTTGAGATTTTATCAAAGGATTTACGAACGACGCCATTTTAATCTGTGCACATATAAAAAGAATGAGGAAGGAGGTTGCATATCAGGCTATAAAACAGACTCATCGCGCTTTTCCGTCTCTTACAGGAAGGATGATTATTCTCACTGCTCAGCAGAGACTTGGTCCGTCATTCAAGCATAAGGATTTCATGAACGCAGCCATAAGATACTATGAAGATCTTCGTATTCAGGGAAATGGTAATTCTAGAAAGATTCTGAATGGTGTCACAGACTATCATAAAAACTATCTATTGAATCAGAAGATTGCGAGAGCTCTGAAGAATTAGATACTCTCCATTGATAACATGTATCTCATCGAATCCAAACCACCTTGAGAGTCCATTCTCGAGCCCTACGAGAACCTTGCGAGTCTTATCGTCTGGTTGGTACACTACTATTGCATGCATTTCTCCATTTGGCCTAACAAAATAAGGCATCCCTAATCATAGAATGGAAGAATATCTTAGACTTTCTCTGGTGCGAAACATTGAAAGATGGGCTCCTCCAAAAGGTACGGAAAGAAGAATTGAATTTTTCTTCACTTTGAGTGTACACCCTGGTCTAACTCTGCACGTACTTGAGTTGTACAGAGATGAACGATGGAGACCTGATCAGCTCGTGAAGAATCCGAATTTTGAATGGTCCTGGGTGGAATCATTTAGAGAGTGGTCATGGAACTGGACAAAGCTCAGCAAATGTTACCCAACGATCGACGTTATTTTGCGTAATCTTGACAAACCATGGGACTGGTACATCCTGACAGTGGAGGCTGGCACAACCTTCGCAGATATGGTCACGTATCCAAACCTGTCATGGAGAATAGAGGAACTCATGTTTCAAGATATTTCTGAACCATCCGATATAGAATTTCTACGACTGTACAAGCACAGATACGATGAAACTGCATGGACAGATCACTCGAAACGAGTAAAATGGAAACTCGCCAAAGATTCTCCAGATTTGCCGTGGCAGTACCAATATATAAAACCAGATATACTCGATCAATCTGATGCGCACGCACTCGAAAGAATCCAAACGAGCATAGACTGGATGAAGATGTCACAGACTGTAGACGCACACATTATCCTCGAAAACAAGCACCTGCCGTGGTTCTGGAAGATTGTGTCTATGAACCCAACTCTCACTTTCGAGCAAGTCATCATGAACCCAGACATTCAGTGGTACTATGCAAGGGTCCCTGAGCAAACGCTCACTCCAACTCTCGCACGAAAATGGATGGCGGCTCTAAAAATTCAAAAAATATGGCGAAGGTGCATTTCGGACCCTTCTTTTGAGTTGTGCCGAAAAAGACTCCTAGAGGAATGGCGTGAGTTTGAAGAAAATGTGGCCAAGCGGTGCGCTCGCAGACATCTTGCGTTCGATGAAGGGGTCTCGTATTGAAACGAGTATGAGTGACTATGAAGAGTATCTTGATTCGAGGGGTGCAAACACTGTGTACTGGAATTTAGATTCAATCTCTCTTGCACTTGACAGTGGTATACATTCGAGAGAGGTTATTTATATACTTGAGATTATGAAGAGCACTTCATGGTCTGATGAATTTGACAATTTGCACGGTATCATAGACATTGAATACGGACCCGAGTTGGCCGATATGTTCAATGTGTATAATATGTTGCACCTCCTAAAATTTCGGGGCTCTGATATGTCAAATGGGTACGTTTGCAGAGCTCATTGAGGCTCAGATTGAGACGGAGATTGAGAGGCGCCTGGCAGAGTATGTTTCCAAACTCGCTTCTCATTTTTTCACCACAGAGAGAGAGGTTTACAAGGTGATACGCGCAGACGCGCCACCTGAGAATATGCCGTGCAAGGGTCATTCAAAGACTGGTAAGCCATGCAAAAACAAAGGAAAACACAGTGGATATTGTCATATTCATAGACCAGTGGCAAAAGCTCCTAAGAATAACAAGACACGTGAACATAGGGAAACAGATGAGCAGATCAGAGATTCTCTTGGAGTCATTGACGCGATTTTTTGACGAGGAGGAAAATTACAAAATTCTTTCAGATGTATTGTCCCACAGAATGGGTATAAGCCTACGAAGTATAGAGTGGTTTGTAACGAAACACTCCAAATCTGAAGAGGTTCGTATCATGGGATTTCCCGTGCATGTTGAATATAAGAGCAGTCTCAACGGCTACTCTAAAAAACTGTTTGACCCATTTTGTCGAACAGAACGCATACAGTTCAAAGAGTTTACCACAACAGTCGGTCAGCTCAACTTTATAAAGTGGTGCATTGTGAATGGTATCATCCGACATATGATAATGACCCAGCCCCTCCCTGAAAAGTCAGAAGTGTCCACCCATAATAATATATGTACATGTTGAAATTGAGACTGATTTGCGATGAGTACTTGTCAACAAAGTCTATGCTCAAATTTGTCTTGGATGAATCAAGTTTTGAAAAGTCTGCAGTCCCTTGACCTGAATCGAGACCAAATGAATACATGTAGATGTCCTTTATTGGTACAGAAAAGCCTCGTGACATTGGCTGTTTAAATCTGTAGTAGAGACCACCCTGAAATGTGCCGAGTACATTTATGCCGTTGAGGTACAGAGTAGCCTGTTTTATTGCGTCGTTGAACTTGGTCCCTGTTCCTGGCAGAGGTAGACCATATCTGGAATTGTCCTTGTATCCATATGTATACCTATTTGTGTATTCCGAAGCATCTATTTCATAACTCTTTCTCCTGAAGAACCAAAAAAGAGTCTGAACTGGAAAATTGGCAGTAAGTGGCACCGACAGTGATCCAGTGTTGAATGGTGCGACAGACTCTTGCTTTATCCGTGGTATGACCATGTCTATCTTCCGTGTTCTGTAGTATATCCTCTCTTCGTCTGTGAGTTGTATCTGCTCGAGTACGAGCTCTGGTCTCAAGAGTTCTATGTTTGGAGTTGTGCTGAACCACGAGCCAGGATTGAATGTGATTCGTATGTAAATCTTTTGAGATGAGAGTGCACATAATGGGAAGAATTGACTCGGTCTCGTCTTGTCATGTGAGAACCGCCTGCAGAAGAAAAAGTCGAATGGAATGTACATCTCATTCGGGTCATCGCATACGCTCTGTATATTCACCTTTTCATCGCTATCAAGAAACGTTTCGTCTCTTATATGGTACCAATCGTCCGTCAGAGATTCTATGATTTGATCATTTATAATCATGTCAACTCTTTTCATAATCGATCTTCCGACGTTTGGTGCATATGTTCCAGGAGGAAGTGAACAGTGCAGGTACATATTACTGAGAAGATCGCCGAGCGTTGTCGGCTTTAATTCAATTGTTACAGTGTTACCAAGGAACACCCGTCCATCAATTGGTACAACTATATGAGATAGTTCAAACTTGGTGTGTTGCTTGTATACTGGATCCCACAATGACTCAGTAGAGTGTATGTTCTGAGGCCCTATCGCAAAAAGAGGTAGACGCTCCATCCTAATGATCCTCAAGAAAAAGCATGTTTGAAGCTCGCCGAAGTAACGTGCACAAGCCTAAAGTATACAACCATGGCTGAGCAGGCAAAGAAGAAGTTTCTCGAGCACCACGATGCTCTCAAGCAGGAGAGAAGAAAGATCATTGTGCTTGACACACTGCCTCCTCCACCAGGTACACAAAAGTGCAAGGCGAAGACTATGGCTGGTGTCCCCTGTTCCTTCAGGGCGATCAAGTGTGGTTTTTGTTCTAGGCACTCTATAAAATGAATCGTCTTCTGGTGACTTTGATTGTAACCTCAGCAGTTGCTCAGCTACTGCCCAATCTCAGCCCTACGGGTACAGACGTGATTGACGATGCAGTGATGTACACTGGGGTTCAGAAGGAGATGATGGTTTCAACTCTTATTATAACGGCCCTGGTGTACTGGATTACAGACTATATACTCAACAATTGGGGGAAGGCTCCCCAGTAACTGCTTTGTACGTGTGTGATCCCATGTGCAAATGTCATTCTCATAACAATGCTTCATGTGGGCCATGAGAGATTCAAGTCTTGGATGTCCCCATGACATGTTAGGCTCGAATAGAAAGTCGTTGTACCCAACCAGACCCTTGTCACACTCTATGATGAATGGGGTATCAACATACTCTTTGGCACCCCCATATTCTGAGAGAATGATTGGTTTGTCGTGTACAGCAGCTTCAACTGTACCCATCCCAACACCTTCCGAGTGACTACAATTTACATAACAGTCACCTGTAGAGTGAATTTCCTCCATGAATGTATCTGATACAAGACCCTCGTTGATTACCGTCACATTTGGAATGTCTATGTTAAGGTTACTCGTACAGCTCGATTTTATCAGAAGATGAGCTCTCGGGAGATTCAACCGCACAAACGCTTCTAACAACAATTTCAAATTTTTACGCGGATCCTTTACGTTTCCTATCGTGTAGAATACGTATGCATCTTCAATCAATTTCACTTGCGACTTTTGGGGATTTGGATCTGTCCAGTGACGAAGCACTGAAAATTTATGAGTTTTGAATTGATTCTGCAGAACCTCTTGACAGAATATAGACGGTACAAAAATAGTCCTATCAGTCGGTAAGAGACTGTAACTCTTATGAACAGTATCAGTTTCGCATACCGTCATAACAGTTGCATTTTTCAGTTTGTGAAAGATGTCTAGTACCGCGTCTATCGGTATTATAAATATAAAAGAGACGTCATGATCAGGAACCTTTTCGAAATAATTAATATATGTCACTTGATGACCTCTTTCGACAAGTATCCTCTGGTATTTGAGCATAACCTGCCCAATCCCTGCGAGGGCTATTGGTCCTACGAGTAGGATCTTCATTCCTACTAGTACAGAGTCTTCAATTTTCTAGCTTCTAACGCAAGGGTGCTAACCATTTCATCAAGTGTTGGTGGACCACGAGGAACGTTACGAAGTAGATGTATTGCCCATAGCACCAGAACAAGTTTCTCTCTATTGTTACGTGGCATATTACCTTGAACGAGCTCTGAAAATATCAACCAAGATATTCCATCACTGAGGCTCAGACCCAGCGGTTGGCCACACTGTTGATTCATACCTCTTTCCATTCATTATATATACTATCTTCTTGTCTTTATCATTTTTTGTATACGTGAAGAACGGACCTTTATTTGAAGCAGAAGTAGTGAACACGTGTCTGTACCCTGTACCATCCTTCTTGTATACGAACTGTACACTTATTGTACTTTGACTGCGTGTTTTAAAAGTTATAGGGGGTGTCAACATAGTTTCCGGGAACGGTCCCTGACTGACAGAAGCTGGAGCAGGTTGGATCCTTTGAGTTGGAGCTGGAACAAATTGAGTCATTCCTGGTGGAACCTGACTGACAGGAGCTGGCTGGAAGGTTGGGGATATAGAAGCTGGCTGGAAGGTTGGGGATATAGAAGCTGGCTGGAAGGTTGGGGATATAGAAGCTGGTTGGAAAGTTGGGGATGGCTGGAAGGTTGGGGAAGGCTGGAAAGTTGGGGATGGTTGGAAGGTTGGGGATGGTTGGA
>Ga0208723_1000159_pt1 | contig 23618 bp, 20 predicted proteins | sample LakMenEpi31Aug12_FD_150750 | JGI IMG/M metagenome (GOLD analysis project Ga0208723, IMG submission 150750) | Freshwater microbial communities from Lake Mendota, WI - 31AUG2012 deep hole epilimnion (SPAdes) | ecosystem: Environmental > Aquatic > Freshwater > Lake > Epilimnion/Euphotic zone ...
GGGTCCTCGTGCCCTCTTAAAAACTGGCGGAGAGGGAGGGATTCGAACCCCCGGAGCCTTGCGGCTCGGCTGATTTCAAGTCAGCTGCAATCGACCACTCTGCCACCTCTCCGTAAGCGGGATTCAACGGCGGCTGGGGTCTTCCCTCAAGCGGATTCGGTGCTTTCCCCTTGGGCTTTCTCCTGATTTCCCAAGCGCCGGGGATTCGGCGTGGATGCGCGCATGAGCACCTGCGTCCGCGTCGAGGAGATCGACGGCCCCTACGGCCCCTTCGCCATCGGCGAACGCGCCATCCAACGCCTCTGGGCGTCGGGCGAAGTCCGCGGACCGATGGCCGCCGCCTCCGGCGCGACGATCGAGATCCTCCACCCGGGGGATTGGAACCGCGGCGCCGGTCCCGACTTCCTTGGCGCGGAAATCCTAGTCGATGGCCGACGTCTCCGCGGCGACATCGAGATCCACCTGCGCTGCGCCGACTGGCACGCCCATGGACACGACCGCGATCCGCACTTCGGCGGCGTGATCCTTCATGCGGTGCTGCTCCCGGGCACGAAGGACGTGACAACGCACTCGGGACACCGCCCGGAGACGGTGGTACTTCTGCCCTACCTGCCGCGTGACCTAGAGGACCTGGCCGAGGAAGACGCCCTCCTCGAACTACGCGGCCGCTCGCGGGAGGTCGCCCGCCGCGTGCTCGCCGCCGAACCGAACCTGGTGCTCGGCCTCCGTCGTCGCGCCCTCGAACGTTTCCGCAACAAGACCAAGCACGCCCGCGCCCGCGTGAAGGAGGTCGGCTGGGACGCCGCCTGCCACGAGCTCTTCGTCGAAGCCCTGGGCCTCGGCGGCAACCGCGCCCCGATGTCCGAACTAGCCCGCACCCACCCGCCGGAGGAGATGCTCGTCCTCGGACTCGACGCCCTCTACATGGAGAAATGCGGACGGTGGCGCCTGCGTGGCCTCCGTCCGGCCGGCCACCCACACCGCCGGCTCGCCCAATACCTCGAACTCCACCGACGGCGCCCCGACTGGCGTGAGCGCCTACGCGACTGGGCCCTCACCCTGCCCGCCTCACCCCTCAAGTCCGCCCGCCGTCGGTTGATCGACGAGGTCTTCGCGTGCCTCCTCTCCGACGGACGCGCGGATACCCTCTGCATCAACGCCCTGTTCCCCTTACTCCAGGACGCTCGTCACTCCCTCGACCGTAGCTGGCTCGACTGGCCGCCCGGGCATCACCCCGACGATATCCAGGACGCCCGCGGATTGGTCGGCCTGACCGGTGCCGCCCGTAATTGGGAAGTCCAAGGCATCCTCGACGTGCTGCGTCGATCGATGAATCAGACCGAGCCGACCGCCAAGGCTTAGGCCATCATCTTCCGCGCCTTCTCCAGCGAGACGGCCAGGCGGTCGACTTCCTCGAGGGTGTTGTAGAACGCGAAGGAAGCGCGGGCGGTACCACTGAGGCCGTAATGCTTCATGAGCGGCATGCAGCAATGGTGACCGGTGCGGATGGCGATGCCATCGGCGTCGAGCAGCGTGCCGACGTCGTGCGGATGGCCACCCTCTAGATTGAAAGAGATGACGGCGACCTTCTCGGGCGCTTCGCCCACGATGGTCAGTCCCTTGATGGCCTTGAGGCGTTCGGTGGCCGCGGCGAGTAACGTCTGCTCATGCGCATGCGCGGCCTCCTGGATGGGCATGACGTATTCCAAGGCGACGCCGAGGGCGATGGCGCCGGAGATGTCCGGCGTACCGGCTTCGAAACGTTCCGGGGCCTCGCGGAAAGTGGTCCCGGCGAAGTCGACCTTGCGGATCATGTCGCCGCCGAACTGGTAAGGCGGCATGGCATCGAGCAGCTCCGGACGTCCCCACAGGACGCCGATGCCGGTCGGTCCGAAGGTCTTGTGGCCGGAGAAGGCGTAGAAGTCGCAACCGAGGGCCGGGACGTCGACCTTGAAGTGGGCGGCGGCCTGGCAGCCGTCGATGAGCACCACCGCGCCCGCGGCCTTGGCGAGGCGGATCATCTCGGCGGCGGGATTGACGGTGCCGAGCGCATTGGAGACGTGCGCGAAAGCGACGAGCTTGGTGCGGGCGGAAAGCAGTCCCTTGAAGGCGACTAGGTCGACTTCGCCGCGCGGCGTGACGGGCGTGACGACGACCTTAGCGCCGGTGCGCTCGGCGATGACCTGCCATGGCACGATGTTGGCGTGGTGCTCGAGATGGGTGAGCAGGATCTCATCGCCGGCCTTGAGGTTGGCCCGGCCCCAGCACTCGGCGACGAGGTTGATTCCTTCGGTGGCGCCGCGCACGAAGACGCAGCCCCGGGTGTCCTTGAGGCCGAGGAATTTCGCGACGGAGCCGCGGGCGGCTTCGTAGGCGGTGGTCGCCTCCTCGCTCAGGAGGTGGACGCCCCGATGGACGTTGGCGTTCTGCTCGGAGTAATAGCGCTCGAGGGCCTTGATGACGACCGAGGGCTTCTGGGAGGTCGCCGCGTTATCGAGGTAGGTCAGCGGACGGCCGCGCACGGAACGTCCCAGGATCGGGAAGTCCTTGCGGCAGGCGGCGGCGTCGAACGCGGGCATAGGGCCGAACGTAGGAGGACCGGGGCGGGGCGCAACCGGGAAGCGAACTTCAGGGCGCCGGCGGCAGGCGCACGGCCTTGCGGATATACGCGGGCACGTCGACATCCTGGCCGTCGATGAACGTCATCGGCGTGCCGCCGAAGAGTCCGCGGCGCATCGATTCCTCCGTCGCGAACTCGAAGATCGGCTGCGCGGGATCCTCGCCCTTGCCGCCCTTCTTCGTCTTGGCGGGGGGCTTGGGCGCGGGCAACGAGGCGCCGAGCACCGAGACTTCGATGCGATCGCCGAGCGTGGGTTCGACGCGCGCGCAGAGGATCGTGGAGGTCTCGCCGCCGAAGCGCGTGCGGACCGCGGCGACCGCTTCGAAGGCCTCGGTCGAGGTCATCGCGTTGCCGCCGGCGACGTGCACGAAAAGCGAGGCGACCTTGGCGACGGCGCCGGGCGCGTGGGCCAGCGGACATTCGATGGCGGCGCGCGCGGCCTTCATCGCGGCGCCTTCACCTTCGCCCAAGCCGAAAGCGAAGAGCGTCGGCGAGCCAGGCGTCGAGAGCAACGAGCGCAACGCGGCCGGATCGACGGCGATGAGCGCGCCGGGCGCGAACGCGCTGGCCAGCCCGCGCAGGGCGCCGCCCACCCAGGCGTCGGCGGCGGCGAAGGATTCCGACAAGGGGGCGTCGGGCGCCACCTGCTGGAGCAGGAGGTCGTTATGGACCATCACGAGGCCGTGGCACTTCTGTCCCAGCTTCACCGCGGCTTCGTTGGCCTGACGCATGCGCCGTTCGCCTTCATGTGAGAAAGGCATCGTCGCGAAGGCGAGCACCGTGGCGCCCGTCTCAGCCGCGAAGCCGGCGACCGTCGCGGCGGCGCCGCTGCCGGTACCCCCACCGAGACCGGTCACGAGCACGACCACGGGAACGCCGGTGAAGAGCCGACGCAGGGCCGGTTCCTCCGCTTCGGCGGAAGCCAAGCCGAGAGCGGCCTCGCCGCCCGTGCCCATCCCGCGCGTCTGCGCGCGACCGAGCTGCAGGCTCGCACCGGGACAGCCGGAGGCCAGGGCGCGCGCATCGGTGTCCAGCAGCGCGACGGAAACCTCGGCCGGGAGCTGGGCCGCGAGGCGGGTGACCATGGCGCAGCCCGCGCCGCCGAGGCCGACCAGGAGGATGGAAGCGGGCGTGGCCATCTTAGAAGCGGAAGAGCGCCTTGAGCTGCGCGAGGAAACCGCGCGGACGGACGACCGCCGGCGGGGCGTCGGCCAAGGCCGCGGTCATGAGGCCGACGACGCCCGCATACTCGGGCTTGCGCAGGGATTCGTTCTCGAAGTCAGGCACGCCGACACGGGCCGAGACGCCCGTCACAAGCTGGACCGCCTCGGCGGCGTCGGCGAGATTGGCCGAACCGCCGGTGAGGATCACGCCCGAGGGGATCATGTTCTGATCCAGGCGCACGGCGTGGCCCGGGAAGATCTGTTCGAGGCGACGGAGCACGTCCTTGCGGACGAATTCGATCGTCTCCTGGTAGCGCAGCGAAAGCACCTGGGTGATCGTGCCGCGGTTGAACTGCTGGTCGCCGACGCCCTTGTCGCCGTCCTTCCAGATGGTCTGGTTGACGTCGGTCTCGCGGTGGAGCGCCGAACCGAAGCGCTGCTTGAGGTCTTCAGCCGTCTCGCGGCTGATGCGCAGCGCCACGCTGAGGTCATTGGTCAGGTGCTCGCCGCCCACGGGGATCGAGCCGGCGCAGAGGATGTGCTCCTTGTAGTAAAGGATCCAGTCGGTCGTGCCGGCGCCCATGTCGATGACGAGCACCCCGCCCTGCTTGTCCGCGTCGCTCGCCGTCGCGCAGGCGGCGGCGTGGCTGGCGAGGATGAAGTCGCGCACCCGGATGCTCAGTCCGTTGACCATGCCCACGCGCATGCGCATGTTGCCTTCTTCCATCGTCACGCGCCAGAAGTTCACTTCGAGGCGCTTGCCCGTCATGCCGACGGCGTTGCCGACCGCGCGGTTGTCCAGCATCGTCGGCTGGCGCATGTAGAGCAGCGTGCTACGGCCCGCCGGCGGCTCGAGGCGCTTGGCCGAAGCGATGGCGTCCGCGACGTCCTTGGCGGTGACCTTGCCGTCGTGCGCAGGCACGGCGATGAAGCCCTTCACGCGTTCGCCTTCGGCGGCCGGACCGGACAACGAGAGATAGACCTGCTCGACCGCGCGGCCGGAACCGCGTTCGATGTCGTTGACGACCTCATGCACGCATTGGGTGAGCTTCTCGAGGTCGGTGACGGTGCCTTTGACGACGCCGTCGGTGCGGCGTTCGCTGAAGCTGAGCATGCGGGCCTTGCCGTCGATGACCTGTCCGAGGAGGCTGGCGGTCTTGTGCGTGCCGATGTCGATGACGGCGATGAGGGATGGAAGGGGCTTAGGGGTCATCGGAGAGGGGTGGTGACGGGAGTGGTGACGGGGACGAGACGAGGTTCGGGAATCGGTGAAGCGGCGTTGGTCCGGTTCTGGATGGACATCTTGAGCACGTAGGCCGACGCGGTCGTGCCGGGCCGGCGCAGGAGTTCGTCGACGTTGATGCGCCCAAGCAGGATGAGCTCATTGCGCCAGTTAGCGGTGGAGAAGACGATCTCGACCAGGGCCGGTCGGTCCATCGGCTGCGTCCCGGGGCGGACGGTCACGCGGAGGTTCGAGCCGGGCGAATCTTCCTGCGCGCCGAAACAGTCGCGGAGCGAGATGGCCGACCACTGCTTATAGAGGTGCGGGTAGGTCGTGCGCACGGTCAGGAGGAAGGGCGCGGCGATCTCGATGCCTTCGATGAGCAGGCTGTCCTCGGCGCCGGTCGCACGGAAATGCTGGATCTCGGGCAGGTTGCGGACCGCCTGCTCAGGATAACCGACGCCGGCGAAAGTCCGCCCGTCGGCGGCCACGAGGCGCACCTGCATCGACGTGCCCTTGTCGGGCAGGCTCACGATCTTCGCGACCGCGAGCCGCTCGCGCAGGTTGATTTCCAGCGTGCCGTCGCCGCGTCGGCGCACGTCGGCCGCGACGACCTGGTTATCCGCCTCAAGGTCGGCCTTGATGGCACGGACATCGCGCGCGAATCCTTCGGGGCCCGCGGCGATGACCTTCTTCACGAAGGCTTCCGACAGGAAGCCGTCCGTCTGGAAGCGCACCTTGCCGGCGGGAGCGCTGGTCGCGGATTCGTCGACCGCCCACCAGATCAGCGCGACGAGCACGCCGAGGAAGAGCGCCGCGGCGACGGTCGGCAGCTTGGAGCGCACGACGCGCTTGCGGCCGAGCTCGCCGGCGGGCACGCGCTGGACGTCCTGCGGCACGAGGGCGCGCCAGTCACGGTCGGCCTGGCCGCGGAAAGCGTCGCGGCGGCGGCCGAACAAAGAATCGAAGAGGCCCATGGTCAGCGTTGGTCGGTGCGGGCGGCGCGCGCGAGGGCCGGAGCGGCCATGCGGCGCACGAGCGCGGGAAAATCGAGCCCGACGCAGGAAGCGCTCTTGGGCATCAGGCTGGTGGCGGTCATGCCGGGCATCGTGTTGATCTCGAGGAAATAGAAGGAGCCGTCCGGCTCAAGGAAGACATCCGCGCGAGCGAAGTCCCGGCAGCCGCAGGCGGCGAAGAGGCGCGCGGCGGCCTCGCCGATGGCGACGGTGAGCTCGGCGGCGATCGGCGCGGGGAAAAGGTATTCCGAGGCGCCCTTGGTATACTTGGTCTGGTAATCGTAGACGCCGGTGAGCGGGACGATCTCGACGAGGCCCATGGGGCGGCCGTCGAGCAGGCCGATCGACATCTCACGACCGCGGAGGCGGCGCTCGGCCATCCACTGGCCGGAGGCGGGAATCTCCGCCAAGGCCTTGGCCACGGCGGCCTCCCCTTCCAACATATAAAGACCGACGCTGCTGCCTTGGTCGGAAGGCTTGATGACCAGATGTTCGCCCAAGGCGGCGATGAGCGCGGCGGCGGGCGGCTTGGCGGCGCCGGCGAAGGCGACTTCGGGAATCGCGGGGACGTCGGCGGCGCGCATGGCACGCTTGGTCGCGACCTTGTCCATACAGAGCCGGTTCGCGACCGAAGCGCAGCCGGCGAAGGCGACGCCGCGGGCTTCCATTTCCGCCTGGGCGCGGCCGTCTTCGCCCCAACCGCCGTGCAAGACCGGGAAGACGACGTGCCGGGCGGCGTCGAGCCACTCGGGCAAGGCGTCGGCGGCGAGTTCGACGAGCCGGGCGCCGGGCAGGACTTCGGACACAGCCTTGCCGGAACGCAGCGAGACCTCGCGTTCGGAGGAAAGACCGCCGCAGAGGACGATGATCTCGCGGGCGGCGCTCATAGGAGTTCCTTCCATTCGCGGCCGAGCGCGACGATCTCCGGCTGGAGCTCGACGCCCTGACGGGCCTTCACTTCGGCGCGGACCATACGCATGAGCGTAAGGAAGTCGGCGGCCTTGGCCTCGCCGGCGTTGACGAGGAAGTTGGCGTGGGTCGGCGAGACCGAGACGGGGCCGACGGCACGGCCCTTGAGCCCGCTGAGGTCGATGAGCCGGCCGGCCTTGTCGCCTTCGGGATTACGGAACACGCAGCCGGCGCTCGCTTCGCGGGGCTGCGAGGCGCGGCGACGCGCGGCCATGTCGTCCATGCGCCCGCGGATGGCGGCGGAGTCGTCGGCCGAAGCCGAGCGGAGGACGGCGGAAAGGACGACCGCCCCGTGCAGCTGCGGGCAATCGCGATAAAGGGCGTCGAAACAGTCGCGACGCGCGGCGCGTACGCGGCCCTGCGGCGTCAGCCATTCGATCGATTCGACGACATCGAAGATCCAGCCGCCCATCGCGCCGGCATTCATGCGCAAAGAGCCGCCGACGGTCCCCGGGATACCTTCGAGGAATTCGAAACCGGCGCGGCCTTCGCGCGCGGCCACGCCGCAAAGTTCCTTGAGGCGGGTGCCGCCGCCGACACGGAAGCGGCCTTCACCGAGGTCGGTCACGGCGCCCCAACGGGCGGCGTCGAGATGCAGGATCAGGCCGTCGTAACCTTCGTCGGGCACGAGCAGATTGGACCCGCGGCCGAGGACGAACCAACGGAGGTCGAGTTCGGCCGCCGCGCGCAGGAGCGTGACGAGGTCGTCGACCGACGCGGGTTCGGCATACCAGCGGGCCGCCCCGCCGAGTCCGAGCGTGGTGCGACGGGCGAGCGGTTCGTTGGCGCGGAGGACGCAGTCCTTGGAGAGACGGCCGGCGACGAGGTCCGGGAGATCCGCCGAGAGGACGCCTTCGCCGCGGCGACGCAGCACCTTGGCGTAGCCCTCGGCGTCGCGCTCGATATCGCCCGCGCCCACGAAGGCCACCACCGTGTCGGCGCCCTCGGCGAGCGTGTCGAGCAAGGCCGGCAAGGCGCGACGGTCCTCGACGAGGCGGTGCGCGGAACCGGCGACGATCGCATCGGAACCGCCGCCTTCGACGGCGGCTTCGCCGGCGGAATAGACCGGGAGCAGGAGCGCCTGGTCGGCCACGGCGAGCGCGTCGCGGAACTCGCGCGCATACTGGCGCGTGCGGGTATGGCGATGCGGCTGGAAGACGACGAGCAAGCGGCCGGCGTGCGTCTCGCGCACCCACTGCAGCAGCGCGGCGATCTCCGTCGGATGATGCGCGTAGTCGGCGAGCACGCGCAGCCCCGTGCGTTCGAAGAGGACGTCCTGCCGGCGACGGATACCGCGCCAGCGCGCCAGCGGTTCGGCGACGAGGCCGCCGGTGATGAAGTGCGTGACCGCGAGCGCCAACGCGGCGTTCGAGCGATTGAAGGTGCCGGCGACGGGTAGGTTGAACTGACCGGCCGGGAAATGTCCGCCGAGCGCGACGACCGACGAGGAATGCCCGCCCTGCACGAGCCGGCAGGAATAATCACCGTCTTCGCCCACGCGGATGACCGGCACCTTGAGGCCTTCGACCAGGCGTTCGAGGCGCGCATTGCCGACCGGGATCACCACGGCGGAACGGGTGCGTTCGAAGAGCGCGCGGAAGACAGCCTCGAGCGCGGCTTCGTCGCGGTAATAGTCGGGATGGTCCCAGTCGAGGTTCACCGCCACGGTGACGTCGGGCGAGAACGCGCCGATCGTGCCGTCGCTCTCGTCGACTTCGGCGACGACCCAGGGCGAAGTCGCCGAAGCGCGCGCGGGCGGGAAAGCCGGGTCACGGAACAGGCCGCCGAGGACGTAGCCGAAATCAGCGCCGGCGCTGGCGAGCGCGGCGACGAGCAGGCCGCAGGTGGTGGTCTTACCGTGACTGCCGCAGACGGCGACGAACCGGCGTTCGGCGACCGCTTCGGCGAGCAGCTCGCCGCGACGTAACGTGCGCACGCCGTGGCCTTCGGCCAGGGTCAGCGCAGGATGACCGGGCTTGACCGCGCTGGAGCGGCCCACGACGGAAGGATGGCGGCCGGCGGCCCAAGGGTCGCGCAGGAGCGGCACTTCGCCGTTGGCGAGCTGAAGCTCCATCGGACTGCCGGTGGAGTCGTCCCAACCGGAGACGTCCCAGCCGTCACCTTTGAGATAGAGCGCGAGCGGGCCGACGCCCATGCCGCACGCCCCGAGCATCCAGGCGGAACGGCTCATGCGGTGGCGCCGCCGGCGAGGGCGACGGTCTCCGTGGCCAGGGCGTCCCATCGGTTGGCCGCGTCGGCCAGCGCGAGCGCGTCGCGCATGACGGAGAGCGCGGCGTTGTCATGGAGGCGGTCGAAGACGACGACGGCGAGACGGTTCAGCTCCGCCTCCGGCAGGAGGATCGCGGCGCCGGTCCGCTCGCTTTCGCGGGCGTTGGCGGTCTGATGGTCGTCGGCGGCGGAAGGCAGCGGGATGAGGACCGCGGGCGTCCGGCAGGTCGCGAGCTCGGCGAGCGTGCCGGCGCCGGCGCGCGCGACGGCGAGGTCGGCGGCGGAATAGGCCGCGGCCATCTGGTGGCAGAACGGCAGGAACTTCACCACCGACTGGGGCGAACGCACCTCATCCTCGCGGCCGCCGGGACCGGTGAGGCAGAGCACATGCACGCCGCGCACGGCGAACTCCTCGAGATTATCTTCGACCCAGCGGTTGAGGCGGGTCGCGCCTTGGCTGCCGCCGACGACGAGCACGAGCCGTCCCGAGGGAGGGAGACCGAGCGCGCGGCGCGCGGCCTCGCGGGCCTCCGGACGGATCTCCGCGCGCACGGGATAGCCGGAATCATGCTGCCGCTCCGCCGCGACCCCCGACAAGCGCACGCCCGCGGGCAGATGGACCGAAGTCGCGAAACGCGCGATGAGCCGCACGGCTTTGCCGGGACGGCGGTTCGCCTCATGCACCAGCACCGGCACGCCGGCGAGCCGGCACGCGAGCGCCGGGCCGAGGCTCATGAAACCGCCGAAACAGACGAGGACCGACGGACGGAACTCCCGGAGCAACCGCCAGGACGACCAGACGGCGCCGAGGAGCGCAGGGAAGAAAAGCAGGCGGCCGAGCAGGCCCGGACCGAAGCCGCGGCCCTTGCCCGGCACGAAGCTCAGGCGAGGGTAATGCGCGGTCATGCGCGCGTCGACGGCCTTGCGGCTGACGATCAGCCGGCATTCGTGTCCTTCTTCGGTGAGCCGCTGGGCGAGGGCGATGCCGGGCGCGAGATGGCCGCCGGTACCGCCGCAGGCGAGCAGCACGCGGCTCATGCGCGCGCCTCCTTCGGCACGAAGGCCGGTTGGGCCGAGGCGCGGACGCAGTTGAGGATGAGGCCCACCATGCAGGCCATGATCACGAGATTGGTGCCGCCGTAGCTGATGAACGGCAGCGAGATGCCCTTGGTCGGCAGCAGGCCGGTCACGACGCCCATGTTGATGAGCGCCTGGAAGACGAGGAAGAGCGTGGCGCCGAGGCAGACGTTGAAACGGTAGAGGTCGGCGGTGTGGCGCATCGCGCGATAGGCGCACCAGAAGATGCCGAGATACGCCAGCGCCACGAGCGTCGTGGCGACGAGGCCGTATTCCTCGCCGATGACCGAGAAGACGAAGTCGGTGTGGGCCTCCGGAAGGTAGGCGCGACCCTGTAGTCCGTTCGCGGCGCCCTTCCCCGTCAGGCCGCCGACGCCGAAGGCCACCATGCCTTCGAAAAGCTGGTAGGCCTCGTCGCCGCGTTTCTCCCACGGTTCGAGGAACGACGTGAAGCGACGCAGACGGTTAGGCCAGTTGAGGATGAGGATCGTGAAGCCGCCGAGGCCGAGCAGGAACGAAGGGATCACGTAGGCCCAGCGGACGCCGGAGACGAGCATCATGGTGCCGCCGACGGCGCAGCAGAGGAGGATCGTGCCGAGGTCGGGACCGAGCGCGATGAAGCCCGCGATCAAGAGCAGGATGCCCACGGGCTTCGCGAAGCCTTCGCGGAAATCGATCCACCCGCGCGGGGTGAAGAGATACGGCGAGCGGGAGCTGAACTGATAGAGCGCGAACTTGTTCGGCAGCGTGTGCCTCTGCATGCGCGCGAGGAAGTCGGCGAGGACGATGACCAAGGCGAGCTTGCCGAGGTCGGACGCCTGCAGGCGGAAGACGCCGAAGTCGATCCAGCGCCAGGAGCCGTTGACGGAGACGCCGATGCCGGGCACGCGCGCGAGCAACATCAGGCCGCAGGCGATCAACAGGATGCGCACGCGCCAGGCGCGGGCCTTGTCGAGGTCGAGCCGGTAGAAGGCGAACCCGGCGAGGAAGGCGATCGGGACGTAGGCCAGCTGGCGGTAGAAGGCGGCGGTGCGGTTGCTCGCCGAGAGCGAGATGCCCGCGCTGTATTGGACCATCAGGCCGAACAACGCCAAGGTCACCGCGAGCACGAAGATGCCGAGGGCATACCCACCCAGGGCGCCCGGCTCCTCCTGCTTGACCTTGATGACCATGGCGTGTCGCGGCGCGAAGGCTTACTTCTTGTCCGGAGCGGCGACCGGGGCGGGCGCGCTGCCGGTGAGCGGCACGAGCTTGAGCGGGGCGAAGCTCGGGGCGGGCGCCGGCGCGGCAGCCTTCGGCGCGGCCTTCGGGGCGGCGGCCTTTGGCGCGGCGGACGAAGCGGAGGCCGACGGGATCGTCAGGACCTGGCCGGTCTTGAGCACGGCGTTGAGCGTGAGGCCGTTGGCCTTGGCGAGCGCGGAAATGGAGACGTTCTCGCTCTTGGAGACACTGTAGAGCGAATCGCCTTTGACGACGGTGCGCTTGCCACCCGGACCGACCGGACCGTTCGTGGCGAGCTTGGTCGGCGCCGGGGTCGGCAGACGGTCGGAAGGCACGGCGGCCGGAGCCGGCGCGACGGCCGACGGCGCGGACGCGACCGGGCGGGCGCCGCCGGAGAAGGCGGCGGTGTCGCCGGGCTGTTCGAAGCCGCTGGTGCTGCGGCAGCCGTTGACGCCGACGAGGACGGCGATGACGCAGAGGTGCACGAGCACGACGGCGGTGACGGTGATGATGGGACGCATGGGTGGTGGGGGTGTTGGGCTGGGTGGGTTTGGTGTGAGAAAATCAGGAACGCTGGGCGAGGGCCGTGGCCGCGCGTTCGAAGACGAGGCCGCGCTCCGCGTAGCCGCGGAACTGGTCGAAGCTGGAGAAGCCCGGGCTGAGCAGGATCACGGCGGGGCCGTGCGCGTCCTTGGCGGCGCCGACGACGGCGTCCTGCAGGGCGGGATAGCAGCGGGCGGACTTGCCGAGCTCGTCGAAGTGGCGCTTGAGCTCCTCGGCGGTCTCGCCGATCAGGTAGGCGGATTCGATGAGCGGGGCGATCCGGCGGACGAACCGGCCGAGGTCCCCGCCCTTCCACTTGCCGCCGCCGATCCAACGGACCGGGACGCTGAACTGCGAGAGCGCGGCTTCGACCGCATGGAAATTGGTGCCCTTGGAGTCGTTCCAGAACTCGACGCCCTTGTTCTCGGCGACCTTGCGCAGGCGGTGCGGCGGGATGCGGAAGAGGCGGGCCGCCTCCTCGAGCTGGCGGAGCGGCAGGCCGCGGGCCTGCCAGTATTTCACGAGCAAGGCCCAGTTCTCGCGCTGCGGCCAGCTGTCGAACACCGAACCGGCCGGCACGGTGTCCGTGACTTCGGCGCGCGTGGCCACGAGGGTCTCGGCGGGCAGCTCGATGCCGAAGGCGCGCGCGGCGGCGACGACGGATTCGCCGACGACGAGGATGCCGCCCGGCATCATGCGCTCGATGAGGCGATACTTCGCCCGGAAATAACTCTCGAGCTCGCCGTGACGGTCGAGGTGGTCCTCGTCGAAGTTGGACCAGAGCACCGCCTCGGGCGTGAAGTGGCGGAGGTCCTCCGCCTGGAAGGAACTGACCTCGACGACCGCGAGGAAGGAACCGTTGGAGACGGTGCGATGCAGCGACGTGAGCGGAAGGCCGACGTTGCCGCAGGCGATGGCGTCGAGGCCGGCGCGCTTGAACGCGAACGAAAGGAACTCGGTGATGGTCGTCTTGCCGTTGGTGCCGGTGATGGCCACGGCCGGGCCCGTCCAGAGCAGCGCGCCGAAATCGAGCTCGGTGAGGCAATGCAGGCCCGCGCGGCGGGCGGCGAGCAGCCACGGGTGCGTCTGCGCGAAGCCCGGGCTGTAGACGAGCAGGTCGTGACGCGCGGCCTCCTCGGGTCCGAACACGCGGTTCTCCCCGCGCTCGTCGTAGATGACCGAGGCGAAACCGCCCGCGGCGAGCGAGTCGGCGACGGAACGGCCGCTGACGCCTTCGCCGAAGACGGCGGCGGGCCGGGCAAGCCGGCGACGGAGGGACTCGGGGAACTCGCTCATCGCAGCTTGAGGGAGAGCAGGCCGAGCAGGCCGCAGAGGAGCGAGAGGATCCAGAAGCGCGCCACGACCTTCGTCGCGGGCCAGCCCTTCTTCTGGAAGTGGTGATGGATGGGCGTCATCAGGAACAGCCGCTTGCCGCCCGTGCGCTTGAAGTAGGCGACCTGCAGGATGACCGAGACGGCTTCGACGACGAACACGCCGCCGACGATGGCGAGCAGGAAGGGCTGACGCATCAGGCACGCGACCGCGCCGAGCGCGCCGCCGAGCCCGAGCGCGCCGACGTCGCCCATGTAGATCTCCGCCGGCGCCGCGTTATGCCAGAGGAACACGAGGCTGCCCCCGAAGAGCGCCGCGCAGAAGACCGCGAGCTCGCCGGCGCCCGCCACGTGGCGGATGCGCAGGTAGGAGGCGAACTCCGCGTGGCCGGCCAGGTAGGCCACCGCGCCGAGGATCGCCGTCGTGATGAGCACGCAGCCGATGGCGAGACCGTCGAGGCCGTCGGTGAGGTTCACGGCGTTCGAGCAGCCGACGCAGACGAGGATGAAGAACGCCCCCGCGACGGCGAGGCAGGCGGCGAGCGGCCAGCCGAGCGAACCGGCGGACCACAGCGGCTCCTTGAGGACGGGGAGCCAGATCTCGGCGAGCCCTTCGCGGTAGGCGGGGTCGAGCAACACGATGCCGAAGGCGGTGAGCGCCACGAAACCCTGGCCCGCGAGCTTGAAGCGGGCGGAGATGCCGTCGGAACTGCCGTGGCGGACCTTGAGCCAGTCGTCATAGAGCCCGACGAGGCCCATGCCGACGAGGCACCAGAGCGAGGCGAAGACGAGGACGCCCGGACGCGCCCAGAGGAGCACGGCGGGGATGGTCGCGGCGGCGATGATCAGCCCGCCCATGGTCGGCACCTTGCCGCCTTCCTTGGCGAGGTCACCCATGAGGGCCTTGGAACGCTCGGGCTGACGCAGGCGCGCGAGCACGCCGATCAGGCGTCCGGAGAAGAGCATGCCCAGCAGCAACGCCGTGACGCCGGCGAGGATCGCGCGGACGGTGATGTAGTCGAAGAGGCGGAAAGGCCCCCAGGCGTGGACGAGTTCGCTGAGACGGTAAAGCATCCTAGTGGAAGGTGAGCGCGGCGCGCAGGTTCGGAGGCAGGCAGCGTTCGAGCGCGAACGAGCGGCTGCCCTTGAGGAAGACATGGCCGCGATGGGCGGCCACGCGGGCGGCGGCCTCCTCGATCGTGGCGGCGACGAAGCCCGCCTCCGGGTGCGCGACTCCCTGCAGGAACGCCGCCGCATCGCCGCCGAAGACGACCACGCGGTCGTCCGGACGGAGAGGCAGCTGCGCGCCGCAGTCGCGGTGGAGTCGCGCGGAGGTGGGGCCGAGCTCGGCCATGCCGCCGAGCACGAAAAGACGAGGTTCCGCCGAAGCCCGGCTACGGCGATCGAAGGCCTGCGCGGCGTCGAGGAGCGAAGCCGGGCTGGAGTTGTAACAGTCGACGGTGAAGGTGCGCGCGCCGTCGACGTGCACGCTGCCGCGACCGGCCGGCGGCGCCCAGGCCGCGAGCGCGGCGATGAGTTCGGCGGAGGTGCGGCCGGCGAGCTGCGCGGCGACGACGGCGAGCGCGGCATTGCGCGCAAGGCCGTCGGAGAGCGGGCCAAGCGGGAAGGTCTCGCCGTCGAGCACGAGCGTGCGGCCGCCGTCGGCGGCGACGCCGAAGGCAGCGCGGACGAGACGCGCAGGCGCGACCGCCGGCAGCGGCTCATCACCGAAGGCCACCGCGACCGAGCGGTCCGCGTAGGCGGCGAAATCCGGCCAGGCGAGCAAGGCCACGGGCAGCACGGCCTGGCCGCCGGGAGCGAGGGCGCCGACGAGCGCAGCCTTCTCGCGGGCGATGCCGGCGAGCGAACCGACGCCTTCGAGGTGGACGGGCGCGACAGCGGTGACGATCGCGATATCGGGGCGGAGGACTTCGGCCGAGACGCCGAGTTCGCCCGGCAGGCTCATGCCCGCCTCGATCACGGCGTAACGGTGGCGGGCCGGGTCGGCGCGCAGCAGCATCAGCGGCACGCCGATGGTGTTGTTGAGGTTGGCTTCGGTCGCGAAGGCTTCGGCGCCGAGCAACGCGGCGAGGAGCTCCTTGGTCGAGGTCTTGCCGACGCTGCCGGTGATCCCGATCACGACGCCCGGGAAAGCCGCGCGGGCGCGGGCCGCGACGCGGCGCAACGCGATGAGCGGGTCGGCGACGACGAGCTGCGGGAGCGGATCGGCGACGGGCCGGCCGACCAAGGCGCCGGCGGCGCCCGCGGCGCGGGCGGCGGCGAGGAAATCATGGCCGTCGCGGCGCTCGGTGCGCACGGCGACGAACATCTCGCCCGCGCGCAGGGCGCGCGTGTCGATGCCGAAACCGGCGACCGGTCCGGCGGGCGCCAGGGTCCAGCGTCCGTCCGTGCAGGCGGCGAGGTCGGCGGCGGCGTAAGCGGGGCTCATGCGGAGACGCCCCTCCGGAGCTCGAGGATCTCGCGGACGACCTGACGGTCGTCGAACGGGACCACCGTGTCGGCGAATTCCTGGGTCGTCTCGTGGCCCTTGCCCGCGATCACGACGCAATCGCCGGCTTTCGCGGCGGCGAGCGCACGGCCGATGGCGTCGCGGCGATCGGCGACGAATTCGACGGTCGGCAGCGGGCCGAGGCCTTCGCGCATGTCGGCGAAGATGCGGTCGAGCGGCTCCTTGCGCGGATTATCGGCGGTCGCCCAAGAGAGATGCGCGAGGTCGGCGACGGCCTGGGTCATCGCGGGGCGCTTGCCGCGGTCGCGGTCGCCGCCGCAACCGAAGACGCAGAGCACGCGGCCGGGCGTGATGTCGCGGAGCATGCGCAGGGCGTTGCGGAGCGCATCATCGGTGTGCGCGTAGTCGACGAAGACGGGGAAAGCCTGGCCGGCTTCGACGCGCTCCATGCGGCCGGCGACGCCGGGGAAGGCGGCCAGCGCCGGCGCGAGGGCGAGCGGGTCGCGGCCGAGCGCGGCGGCCATCGCGAGGGCGCAGAGGACGTTGGAGACGTTGTAGTCGCCCGGCAGGGTCGACTTGAAGACCGCGGCGCGGCCCGCGTGGCGGACCGTGAAGACCGCGCCGCCGGTATCAAGGGCGAGGTCCGTCGCGCGGACGTCGGCGTCGGCCGAGAGACCGAAGGTGAGCACCGCGCCCCGGCGCCGGCAGGCCTCGGCGAGCACGCGGCCGGACGGGTCGTCGACATTGATCACGCTGACGTCCGGCACGGCGCCGTTGCGGCCGTCGAAGAGCATCGTCTTGACGTCGAGGTACGCGGCGAGGTCACCGTGGTAGTCGACGTGGTCGCGGGTGAGGTTCGTGAAGGCCGCGACCTCGAAGCGGAAACCGTGGACGCGTTCCTGGTGGAGGGCGTGGGAGCTGACTTCGAGGCAGGCGCCGGCGCAGCCCGCGTCGGCCATCTGGCGGAAGAAGGCGGCGAGGTCGGCCGAATCGGGCGTCGTCTTATAAGAAGGGATGGTGCGCCGGCCGAGGTGGTAGCGGACCGTGCCGACGAGGCCCCACTGCGAACCGTCGTCCTGGAGCAGGTGGCGCAGCAGCGTCGAGACCGTGGTCTTGCCGTTGGTGCCCGTCACGCCGACGAGGCGCAAGGCCTCCTCGGGACGGCCGTAGAAACGGCGGGCGATCTCAGCGAGCATCCGACGCGGATCGGCGACCTGGGCGGCGGCGACGGCGGGCAGGCCGGCGACCGGCTCACCCGAGATGATGGCGGCGGCGCCGCGGGCGATCACGTCGTCGAGGAAGGCGTGGCCGTTGGCCCGCAGGCCCGGGAGGGCGAAGAAGAGCGCGCCCGGGATCACGCGGCGGCTATCCGTCACGATCGTGGTCACGCGCACCGAACCGTCGCCCGTCCGGCCGAGCACGGGCAGCCCTTGGAGCAGCGCGTTGAAGGTCGGACGTTCCATCGAGGCGGGCATCATCGCGGGCGGAGGCGTCATCGGCCGAGGTCGGCCACGGGGCCGCGCGGGAGGGTGGAGACGGGCGGGAGATCGAGCCAGCGGATGCATTTCTCGGCGACTTCGCGGAAGATCGGGGCGGAGACCTTGCCGCCGTAGCCGACGCCTTCGCCCTGCGGTTCGTCGATGATCACGGTGATGGCCAGCTTCGGATCGCCGACGGGGAAGAAACCCGCGAACGAGGCGACGTGGTGGGCGGAGGAATAGCGGCCGTTGACGATCTTCTGCGTCGTGCCCGTCTTGCCGGCGACCTCGTAGCCCGGGATGTCGGCGATCGGGGCGGTGCCGCCCTTGCCGCAGACGGCGCGCAGGAGCGTGGCGAGCTGCGCGGCGGTCGCGGGCGTGACCGCGCGGCCGCGCGAGCGCGGAGCGTAGTCGAGCACGGTGGCCTTCGTCTTCGGGTCCTCGACGCGGAGCACCAGCTGCGGCTGCATCAGCAGGCCGTCGGCGGCGACGACCGACATCGCCATGTGCATCTGCATCGCGGTGACGCTGACGGAGTGGCCCATCGGGACGCGGGAGATCGTGAGCCCGTCCCAACGCTTGGGCGGGATGAGCAGGCCGGGCACCTCGGCGCCGGTGATCAGGCCCGTCGGGGCGCCGAAGCCGAACGACTTGATGAGGCCGAAGAAGCGGTCTTCGCCGAAGCGTTCGGCATACTGCATGCCGACCTGGACCGTACCGCGGTTCGAAGACTCGCGGACGATCTGGCGGATATCGGCGGAGCCGATGGCGTGCGAGTCGGCCGGGAGCGAGACCATGCGCCCACGGTAGGGCACGCTCGTCGCGCCGCAGTCGTAGACGGAGTTCGGCGTGATGAGGCGCTCTTCGAGCGCGCCGGCGACGGCGACGATCTTGAACACCGAGCCCGGCTCATAGACGTCGGAGACCGCGCGGTTGCGCTGGCTGTCCATCGGCGCGGCCTGCGGGTCGAAGAAACGGTTCAGGTCGAAGGTGGGCCAGTTCGCGAGGCCGAGGATGCGGCCGGTGCGCGGCTCGCTGACGATGATGACCGCGCCTTTGGGATTGTAGCGGGCCGCGGCGGCGGCGAGCGCCTCCTCGCAGGTCTTCTGGATGAGGCTGTTGATCGTGAGCACGACGGTGCTGCCGTCGACCGGGGAGACCTCGCGCAGGCGGATGCTCGTGAGCTCGCGATGGCGGCCGTCGCGTTCGGATTCGATCCAACCCTTCTGGCCTTCGAGGAGCGAGTTCATCACGCTCTCGATGCCGGCGGCGGGGACGCCCTCCTTGTTGACGTAGCCGAGCACGTGCGCGGCGAGCTGGCCCTTGGGGTAGCTGCGGCGGTATTTCAGTTCGGCGCGGAGCGCCTTGATGCCGAGCGCCTTGACGCGCTTGACCACGTCCTCGCCGGCCTCGCGCGCGAGCACGGTCCAGCGGATGACATGCTCCTCGCCGGCGGAGTCGGTGCGGACGGTGTTGTCGAAGGCCTGGCGGACCTTGAGGGCGGGCAGGCCGAGCGCGACCGCGACCTCGGCCGCGCGTTCGCGGTCGGCCTTGGTGAGCACGTCGGGGTCCACGCCGATGTCCCAGACATCTTCGGACAGCGCGAGCAGGTTGTCCTGCGCGTCGCGGATGTCACCGCGCCGGCACGGCTTCTCCTGGAGCACGCGACGGGCCTGCAAGGCCTCCGCGCGCAGACGAGGGGCGTCGACCCAATGCAACCAGACCAGCCGTGTGACCACGGCCAGGAAGCAGAAGGGGACGACCCATGCCAGCAAACGGTAGCGCGTTCGCCTGGCGTGGGGCAGGCTCATCGCGCGCCGGGTCCTCCCTGCCCTCCCGAACCGAGGAAGGCGATTTCGCGGGCCGTCATCCGGGGGCTCGCGGAGAAAAGGGTGACCGGGGACGCGGCCGAAGGGTTGATACGGATCCAGACGACCTGCTCGGGCACCGGCGGCTTGAGGGCGTCGCCGATGCGCTGCTGCAGGTAGAGGATGTCGACGGTCTGCTGGGCCTGCCGTCGGGCGCTGTCGTAATCCTTCTTAGAAAGGGAGGTGTCGCGTTCGAGGCGCTGGATGCGGCTGCCGATCGTGTCGGCCTCGACGCGCAGGCGCATGATGTTGATCGTGCCCACGGCGAAGGCCGCCACGGTGGCGAGGACGCAGGCCCAGGTGAGGAAGCGCGGGCTCATGCGGCGAGGCGGCGCACGGCGCGGAGGCGCGCCGAACGGCTGCGGGGGTTGCGGAGCTGTTCGTCTTCGGAAGGCTGGACGGCCTTGCGGGTGAGGAGATCGGCCTGCTTGACGCGGTCGTCCTGGTTGCGGGCGTCGTCGCGGTCGACGGGGCGGCCGGCGACCTCGTTCATGTAGCGCTTCACCATCCGGTCCTCGAGGGAATGGAAGGAGATGACGGCGAGCACGCCGCCGGCGTTGAGCTTGCCGAAGGCGAGCGGGAGGGCGTCGGCCAGGGCGCCGAGCTCGTCGTTGACCGCGATGCGGACGCCTTGGAAGGTGCGGGTGGCCGGGTGCGGGCCGCGGGGGCCGGGCGCGGGGGGCGCGGCTTCGGCGACGAGTTCGGCGAAGCTGGCGGTGCGGGCGAGGCGGCCGGTGCCGCGGGCGGCGACGATCGCGTTGACGACGCGGAACCAGCGGGGCTCCTCGCCGTAGTCGCGGACGGCGCGTTCGAGTTCGGCGCGGTCGCCGCGCTCGAGGAACTCGGCGGCGCTGCGGCCGACGCGCGTGTCCATGCGCATGTCGTTCGGCGCGTCGAAGCGGAAGGAGAAACCGCGTTCCGGGACATCCAACTGGTATGAGGACACCCCAATGTCCATCAGAACACCGTCGAATCGCCCCGGAACGCGGTCAAGGTGGCGGAAATTTTCGGAATGGAAACGCAGGCGGCCGGCGTGGGCGGCGAGCAACGCGGCGGAGCGTTCTCCGGCCGCGGGGTCGCGGTCCATCGCGTCGACCGTGCAGCCCGGCGCCCGCGCGAGGATCGCCGCGGTGTGGCCGCCGCCGCCGAAGGTGCAGTCCAGGTAGGCGCGCCCGTCCAGCGGAGCGAGGAGCGTCAGGCACTCCTCGAGCAGGACTGGGACGTGGCTGGTCATGCGGCGGTCTGTGAATAAGGTGTGAGCAGTGTAAGTAACTTCCGGATACGCATCACAGGCCGAGCTCGCGCAGGGCGCGGAGGATCTCCTTGGCGTACTCGGAATCGCGGTCGGCCTTGGGCGGCGTCGGCGAGACGAGCTGGAACGTGGTGAAGGCGCCGCGGAAGATCACTTCGCGCTCGAGGCGCGCTTCCTTGACGATGTGGTCGTTGAGCGTGATGCGGCCGGCCTTGTCGCACGTGACCTGGATGCTGTTCGCGCCGAGCAGGCTGAGCGCGTCCATCTTCACCGGATCGCTGACGGTCACCTGCAGCGCGGCGTCGTGGATGCGCGCGGCCATCGACGGCGGGAACACCACGATCGCGGCGACCGCGGGGTGATACATCGCGAGGAAGGTGGATTCCGCGTCGAAACGCCAGGCCGCCGGGATGGTGACACGGTTCTTCTCATCCAACTTTCCGTTGTGGATGCCGGTGAAGAGACCGTTGTTGGCGCCAATAGACATTGCGTATGGGGGAGTTCCCCCAGTTCACCCACTTTCCCCCACGGCTCCCCACGGGTCAAGAATTTAGCCCCCGATCCCGCCATTTTCTTGTTCACAGCGCGGCCAGGGCGTTTAAACGACTGATTTCGGTCTTAATTATACACAAGTCACTCTATTTCAATATTTTATGTATTTAATTAGCCGAAATCAGCTTTTCGCCGCTTCCGCCCCCCTGCCCGGCCGCCCCTGGGCGATCCGGCCGCGCCGGTCCGAGACCGGGTTTGTAATGATTTTTTCACTACGATTTCGGCCGGCGCGGGGCCGCGAGGCGAGGGCGAAACTGTTTGCCAACGGCCGCCGGCTGTGTTTTGTGTCCAACCACTCAACCACGTCCTTTGCACATGAAAACCGCCCTCGCCCTCCTCGCCGCCCTCGTCCTCGCCGGATGCTCCACCCAGATCGGCGTGGACAACTCCCAGAACCGCGAAGCTTCCTACTCCAACGTCACCGGCGTGCTGACCACCCGCTACACTTCCGACACCGAGGCTGTCTTCAACGCCGTCAAGCGCACCATCGACGCCATGCCCGGCACCCTTCGCACCGGCGAGACCGACGACCGCGGCGCCAACAAGGAGCTGAACAGCGTCATCGTCTACGCCCGCACGATCGGCGACCTGGAGATCAAGATCACCATCGAGAAGGCCGAAGATCCTGAGACCAAGGCCGTCTTCACCCAGGTGAAGGTCAAGTATGGCGCCTTCGGCAACCTGCCGGAGAGCCAGCAGCTGGTCTCCAAGATCACCTCCAACCTGCGCTAAGCGCCGGGGCGGAACCGCCAAACGGACGCCGCCCAGCCCACCGGCTCGGCGGCGTTCATTTTTTAACACCTTCACCACATGGGCAACATCCACGGACACAGCTTCCGCATCACCACCTTCGGCGAGAGCCATGGCCCCGCCCTCGGCGTCGTCATCGACGGCTGCCCGCCCCGCGTGCCCTTCGACGCGGCCTTCCTGCGCAGCGAGCTTGACCGCCGCCGCCCGGGCCAGAGCGCCCTCACGACCCAGCGCAAGGAAGCCGACGCGCCCGAGGTGCTCTCCGGCGTCTCGCCCGACGGCCTCACGCTCGGCTCGCCCATCGCCATCGTGATCCGTAACGGTGACCAGCGCCCGCAGGCTTACGCCGAGATGAAGGCCGCCTACCGTCCTTCGCACGCCGACTACACTTACGACGCCAAGTACGGTATCCGCGCCGTCGAAGGCGGCGGCCGTTCCTCCGCCCGCGAGACCGCGGCGCGCGTCGCCGCCGGCGCCGTCGCCAAGACGGTGCTCAAGCACGCCTGCGGCGCCCGCATCATCGCGTGGGTCGAAAGCGTCGGCGACATCCGCATGCCCGCCGCGCCCAAGGCGCCCACGCTGAAGCAGGTCGAGGCCACGCCCACGCGCTGCCCCCACCCCGCCACCGCCGCGAAGATCGACGCGCTCATCCGCGAAGCGCGCGCCGACGGCGATTCCGTCGGCGGCGTGATCTGCTGCGTCATCGAGAACCTGCCGGCCGGCCTCGGCTCGCCGGTCTTCGACCGTTTCGAGGCCGACCTCGCCAAGGCCATGCTTTCCCTGCCCGCCACCAAGGGCTTCGAGCTCGGCAGCGGCTTCGCCGGGACGGTCCTGCGCGGCAGCGCCCACAACGACGTGTTCGTCCGCAAGGGCGGCCGCATCCGCACCGCGACCAACCGCTCCGGCGGTACGCAGGGCGGCATCACCAACGGCGAGGACGTCGTCTTCCGCATCGCTTTCAAGCCCACGGCGACCGTGCTCAAGCCGCAGAAGACCGTCCGTCCCGACGGCCGCGCCACCGAGCTCAGCGCCAAGGGTCGCCACGATCCGTGCGTCCTCCCGCGCGCCGTTCCCATCGTCGAAGCCATGGCGGCCCTGGTCGCCGTCGATCACTGGATCCGTGACCGCGGCCAGAACGCTCCCTTCGGCCGCTGCGGACGCAAGGCATGACGCCCCTCGTCATCATCCTCGGCCCCTCGGGCGCCGGCCGCGCCGACGTGGTGAAAGAACTCGTCGCCCACGCCTGGCCCGAAGGCCGCAAGGTGCGCGTCCTCCGCGAAGTCCGCGAAGGCGGCGTCGCCCCTGACGCCTGGGAATTCAAGGACGGCCACGCGATCGTGCCTGCGCCGGGTGACGAAGACGCCGCGATCCTCGTGACGCACGGCGCGCTCCACGTCATCGACCAGATGGAGGCCCTGCACCGCACGGTCCGCCCGATGCAGCCCGACGCCGTCTGGCGCGTGGCCCGCATCCTCACGGTCGTCGACTGCCCGCTCACGATGAAGCACAAGGCCGTCGAAGAATGGTATCGCCCCTGCGTGCATTTCTCCGACGCGGTCGTCATCAACCGCCGCTGGGAAGTCCCGGGCCAGTGGGTCAGCAAATTCCTCGAGCCCTACGAGAAGGAGTTCTATCCCTGCCTTTTCTTCAACCTCACCAAGATCGGGGCGATCAGTAACCCGCCCGCCGTCATCGACGGCGAGCCGCTCCGCCTCTCGCACATCTTCGATGACATCGACGCGGTCGACGAGATGGAGTTCGACGAGGACAATCTCCCGGACGAGCCGTTCGACCTCATCCGCCAGGTCGACAAATACTTCGCGCGCGACGAACTCGGCCGCCGCAACATCCTCGTGC
>Ga0208723_1000161_pt1 | contig 23367 bp, 35 predicted proteins | sample LakMenEpi31Aug12_FD_150750 | JGI IMG/M metagenome (GOLD analysis project Ga0208723, IMG submission 150750) | Freshwater microbial communities from Lake Mendota, WI - 31AUG2012 deep hole epilimnion (SPAdes) | ecosystem: Environmental > Aquatic > Freshwater > Lake > Epilimnion/Euphotic zone ...
CTCTCCGTCCGTCAGACTCTTTGTCGTGATCAGGATCTGAGGAAGGTTTTCAAACTTTTCGTACTCGATTTCAATCTGAACATCCTGGTTATAAATCGCTTTCATGTTCAGTTTGTCTGTGTTGAATGTCAGGCGTGTGTAGTACTCTCGGGGTGCGTACACCTGCGACGTGTCACCCTTCCCCTCGAGAATCGCAAGACCCGTCTGGTTTTCGTAGGCGACGCCGAGGTCATCCTCGATGATTAATCGTTCGCTCGTGAGTCTATCGATCGTCTGCCCACCGACGAGAAGCGTCGCGCTCTTGACCAGCCTGCATGCGACTGAATCGACATACGAAAACCCGACTCCTGGAGGTGGTGTGAAACCACGGATCCACCCCGCCTGAAAAAGCGTAAAAGGGGCTGTAACGACACCGTTCACGAACCTGTACGCCTTGTAGCCCCCGGATGTCACGAAATCAAACGACCGTGGATCAAACCCCCAAAAAACACCGCTCATGTCATCTGTAAAATAAATGTAATCGTACACCGTCGATGTGAACACAAACTTGAATAATGACGAGTCATACGCGACGTTTATGTTTGAATACCCTACGAAATTCGTCGCCCAAGCAGCCTGGAACTGTGTGTTAAAGTACCCGATAAAGTCTCCTGGCTGGATAGCGATGGTTCCGTCTGGGACATACACAGCGCCATACACCTGGTCGGTGTACAAAGGGTACACATATCCTGGTCCTAGGGGTTGATACAACGTTGGCAAGACTGACCGAACCGTGAACCGTTTCGAAAAGTCACCCTTCGTTGGCAACGTACACGTCGCAGAATCACCGTAGTACACTGCACTTTGGTCAAAGGGAACTTCGTACGAGTATGCCATGAAGTTGTTTGGTTTCTTGTAATTAACCTCAAAGTACGTCCTATCTGGGTTGTCTGACAGCCACTGGTCTTCTTGACCATGTCCAGCCAGCAAAATTTGTGATGCTGACATACTACTCTACACCAAGAAAACATCCAGCGCGTCTTTCACGTGTGTAAAAAATCCAGTACACCATTAGGAAATGACCAATCTGCAGCTCAAAAAGTTTGATCCGAGCAAGATTGGCGACGACAAGGTGTGCGTGTTCATCGGCAAGCGCGGCACGGGCAAGTCAACGCTCGTCACAGACATCATGTACCACAAGCGACACCTGCCCGTCGGCATCGTCATGTCTGGTACGGAGGACGGCAATCACTACTACAAGCAGTTCATCCCTGACCTGTTCATCTACGGTGATTACAAGCGCGACGCCATCGAAAAGGTTCTCGATCGCCAGAGGCGAATCGTATCAGCCGGTGGAAAGTCGAGCGCCTTTTTGCTTTTGGACGATTGCATGTACGACAAGGCGTTCATGAAAGACACATGCATCAGGCAATGTTTCATGAACGGGCGTCACTGGAAAATCTTCTTTTTGCTTACGATGCAGTACTGTATGGACTTGACGCCTGACCTGCGCGCCAACGTCGATTACGTATTTGTCCTCCGTGAGAATGTGATTCAGAATCGCGAGCGCCTGTACAAGGCGTTCTTCGGCGTCTTCCCGACGTTTGACATGTTTTGTCAGGTGATGAACGCCTGTACTGAAAACTACGAGTGCCTCGTCCTCGATAACACGAGCAAATCCAACAAGATTGAGGATTGCGTCTACTATTACAAGGCGCCTATCCGTAAGGGGTTCCGCATCGGATCTGAAGCCATGTGGCAGTACCACCAGAAGAACTACAACCCGAAGCACGTCGCAGCACCACTGATCACGTCTGGAACACCAGCTGGAAGTGCACGGCGTCCAGGAATCACTGTGAAGAAGGTCTAAACTCGTCTCCGCCGCAGGTGGAGACACTGTCGCGCCCCTTGTTCGTCTCCGTATGTCACTGCTTCGTGTCTCCCCCGTTGGACTGATCGCGCCCCCTCGACGTAAAAGATTTCACGCGCAGCAATAGATGATTATCGAGAATCTCGATTTCAACGGATCGAGTGATATCCTGCAGTACATTCCTCAGGTGGACACCGAGAAGCCGGTCCAGCAGCAGAGTTCTTTCGGTGTTCCAGATGAACTTCAGCCGGTGTACCAGACGCGTTCGATCGACCAACCCGAGTTATTTAAAGCCGAAATAAAACCTCCTCAAATAGAAATGGATTTCTCGACATCAATCGCCGACATCGTACCGAGCGCCGATTTCGACTCTGCCCCAACCATGGGCGGCCCGTACAAGAACCCTCAGAACAACAGAGTGGCGGCGCTGAGCCTGGACAATGCGTCCGCCGGTCCAGCTTCGTCGTCCTCTTCAAAGAACCCATTTGGTCTGACTGATGAGCAGTTGAATGCGGCGATTGCAGGCATTGCCGCAGTCGCTGCATTCTCCAAGCCGATTCAGAACAAATTGGCGGATCTGATTCCTAAATTTATGAGCGATGCAGGTGACCTGTCAGCGACGGGCATGCTCGCCACCGCATTCATCGCGGCTGTTATTTTTTTCATTGTCCACAAATTCGCCAAGCCTCCTCAGAAAAAGTAACCATTTTGTTACCTAGTTCGAGTACTTCCATTTAAAACCACCAGATGTCTTGGTTCTGCCTTTCAGACATATAGTCACAGAAGAAGCTGCGACATTTATACTTTCTGCAGCTTCTTTCACCGATTCAAATTCATGAATAAATATATCGTCATCCGTGAACTGACTGACACGTTTCTTATTAGTTTGTATAAGACTTTGCATATGTTGAATAGCGCGTAGACGGAATTCCGGATTATTTTTAAGTGGATGTTTATCGCCTTTTTTGCATTCACTCATTTTTCGCTTTGTCTCTTCTGAAAGTTTTATACCTAAAAATCGTCCTTTAGTTGCTTCGCTTATACGCTGTCTTGTTTCTTCTGTGTGTGTTTTTCCGTAAAAATGATTATCGGCTCCAAACCGCCGAACAATAACCCCTGTATGTCCTAGACCCCCTTTTGCTACATTATAGTCTGGTTTGAGTTGTTCAATTACTTGTATTTCGAGCTCATTGAGTTGTTTCTTGAGTTCAGTTTTACTTTCGCATTCAACTGTGTGAATAGGTTCCATTGTAAACATATTCACTCCGTATTTTCTCATAGCTAAATGAATTACCATATCATCAGATAGATTCTTAGTATCTGAGACATGGTCATTCCATCTCTTCTGGAGAGTTTGTATAGTCTGACCTATATAAAACTTTCCATTTTCCAAGTTATCGATCCGATATATATACCCGATCGGCATGTAATATAATCAGATATTTTATTTTTAGTTTCTTTAAAATAGACCTGTTTTTAAATCGGGTTAAAATTGGTCAGTTCGAGTACAGGAGCCCGCCCATTCCGTCTTTAATGCGCAGGACATTGTAGTTCATCGCGTAAAAGTAGCGACCGTTGCCGCCAGCCAGAGTGCTCAGTGAGACGCCAGCGGGTGCGACGATGCGGAACGTATCGATGCGTGAAAAGTTCAGCGTGCCAGTCGGCTGAAGCTTTGACGTGTCCAGGCAGTAGGAAATAAGAGCGACGTTCGCCGTCGAGTTGCCGTGGTTGTAGCCGTAGGGGGTGTGGTAGTACTGGGGCACATCGATCCACTGGAACATGGAGCGCGAGTCGCCAATGTCCACGCCGTTAATCTGCGTCTTGAACTGGTAGTTGACAGCTGCGATCTGGGTGGCACCGGTGCTGTATGCCGTCGAGTAATTGTTGGCGGAGAAGGCCAGGAACTTGACGGGGTGAGCCAGGGCCAGCTCCTGCATGTTGGTGGTCGCGATGGGGATGCGGGTCATCTGGGTGATCAGCAGGTCCATGGGTGTGTTGGCGAAGTACTCACGCTCCGCCTGGTCCAGGTAGACGAAGTTGGTCCAGGCCTCGTACTGGAACGTGGAGTATGCGGCAGTCGCCGGCAGACCCGTCAGTGCCAGCGTCGAACCCAGGGTCGTGCTCCACGTGATGCGAAGCTCGACGTCGTGGTACTGGAGCGCCACCAGGGGCAGCGACACGTTCCAGTCCTTGCAGAAGAAAAACTTGAGCGGCAGGAACCCGTTGGTGACGTTGTTGGGACCCGCAGCGTTGTTGTTGAGGTAGCGCTGGGAGAAGTTCTGAGCACCAGTCACCGCCTCGACGTTGGACATCCATGTGATGTCCTGTGTGTCGACAATCTGGCCGCCGATGAGCAGCTCGATCTTGTCAATGACGTTGGTCCAGTTGATGCCTGGGATCAGAGCACCGGTTGAATCCTTGGCAATCAGGTACATGTAGTTGATGAGGTCACCCTTCTTCTCCAGACGAATCGTGGAGATGTTACCAGCCGAGGGGTTACCCTGGATCAGCTGGCGTTCGGGTGAGTTGGCGTAGTGCGTGTAACGTTTGTAGCTGGAGCGGTAGAAAGAAACCTCTGGCTTACCAGTCAGCCACGCGTCCTGAGCACCGGTTGCAACGAGCTGAACGATACCACCAGACATTTACAATGGTGTGAGAAAAAAACTGGTCTCGTCGTTCGCCGCGAAGCGGCCATGGCAAACTTTCCACCTGCGGTGGAAAGGTATAAAAACTGGTCTCGAATCGAGAGACTTTCCACCTGCGGTGGAAAGGCGGCTCAGTCCTGAATCATGATGCCGCAATACTCGAGCGATCCTTCGATGGGTGTATAAATGCCCAGTGTTTTACAGAGCGCCTTGAGGTCTTTGAACGACGCCCAAAATTCAGGAGAGTGGTCGTACTCGTCGACTGTGACGTGAGCCAGCTCATGAATCAGAACATTCATCGCCGAGTTTATATCATCCTTGTCCAGGCAGATGTAAATCTCGTACCCTTTATTGACGTTGTATCCTATGGTGCCTCGATTCATCCGGGACCCGTGGATTCCCGTGAGGATACACCTCTTCCTGAGGCGAGCGAATCGCGGGTCAACCACCTCCGTGCTCTTGAGGTGGTTCAAGAGCACGTCGTACCGCTGACGAAGATCCGTCATGAGCGGCGCTTCACGGCGACTGCTCCACGCGGCAACAGCGAGGGTCACGATGAGCAGTCCCGTCTGTATGATACCGGATGCCATCCTACTGATCTAGACGTAGAAAAACAAACTGTGCATAAATGTCGGTAACGAGTCCCGTCTGTTCTGGAGCGATAGGTCCCCACTGAACACATCGAAACTCGGGTTCGAGCGCCTGACGAAGGACATTCCCGTCCAACAACGGTTCATATTTGGGTCCGTCTGCGTAAAATGGGCCATCCGTCAGACTCATGAGCACCTTGTCACCGTGGACCTCAAATACGTTACCGTGGGCATCTGGAGAACTCGCGCTTTCGATGAGACTCTTTTCGGGCGTGATGCCGATGAGGTGCCCTCCTGGCTTGACTGCCAACTTGATCGCCTTGATGCTCTGTTCAAAGTGATCTCCGAAAATGTACTGGATGGAAAAGTTGTAGCACACCGTGTCAAACGGACCTGCAAACGCCGCCTGACGAATGTCCCCGGTGCCTAGAAACCACACACCGAGACCGATTTCAAATGCCCGATCCTCCGCTTCATGGAGGGATTTCTCATCCGGATCGATGGCGGCGACCCGAGCACCGACAGACTTCCACTTGTGCCAATCGCCGCCTCGACCGCATCCGCAATCGAGAACGTAAGAGTTCGGTGAGACCCATTGATTGATGAGGTCACGCTTCGCCTGGTTGTGGCGTTTACGGAGTTGATCCATGATGTCACTTAAAAGAGTGACGTCCTGTAGTTTTAAATGGGTTCTCTTGAGCAGGATTACTTGACGGTGCCAGGACAGGTTTTTGCACTGATTTCTCTGGTCGGTCCGGACATGCCCCAGCGTAACGAGCAGCTGGGTCTGAAGATCCGCGGGTGTTTCTCTACCAAGGATGAGGCGGAGAGTCACGCCAAGCGTCTGCAGAAGGAGGATGCACTCGTCGACATTTACGTCGTCGACATGTACAAGTGGCTGCTGATTCCCCCTGACCGTGACCAGATTGATAACGTCCATTACCAGAACGAGAAGCTGGAGGAGATTATGACCAAGTACCGCGATAACCAGCGTCAAGCGGCATCCATGTTTGAGCAGCGGAAGCGTGACATGCTCGCCAAGCCCCTCGAGGGGTCGGCGACGCCGTTCATCACGCCCGGGGATGAGAATTCCAAGTATTACACCAAGCCAGATGTACCACCCATTCCTCACCCGGCCGAGCTCATCGACGACCTGAAGAAGGAGTTTCCAGACAAGGAGATGCCTGAGCTGGTGAAGATTGCCGACGATCGTATCGCCGATGAGATTGAGCGTCGTCGCGTCCAGCAGGAGGAGGAGCGCGCGAATGCACCAGCAGTCCAGATTGACGCCGGTCCAGCACCCGAGCCTGTCGGTGCAGGCAGCGCGGCGGCAGGACTACTGGGTTAATGGTTCACCTGTTGTCCAACAGGTTCACCTGTTGTCCAAGGGCACTCCGTGCTCCTTGTCCGCCGCAGGTGGAAAGTCATTCGGACTTGAAAAAAAACATAAACAAATATCAGGATGAAGGTACACTGGTCGTTATGGGTAGCGCTTGTCGTGCTCGTTTTGATTCTGGTGATTCTTTCAGCACGCAGAGAGGGGTATGCTCCTCCGCGTGATGAAAATACACAGCCTCCGTTTACGGAAGATGTCGGCAACACGGTGACGACGTCAAACAACCTCCCGTATGTCGATTCAACGAGCAACGTTGTCAAGGTTGACAGTCAGACTGATGTATATAAAGACATGGCGGGTCTGGACTTTCAGATTCAGGCGGGAAATCCAATCCTGAATTTCATTCAGGGCGATCCTTCATCAAACGTGATGTATGGTGACTTTGTACCAAACGAGTCTGATGGAGGGTCGGCAAGAATGTACGCCTACGGTTTTGAAAGCAACGTTTCAACCGAAGGCGACATGCTTCCTCCCGTCCCTACAGCGACGTCCAACGTCGCAATGGTTGGAGGAATTGATATCAACGGCAGCTCAATAATGCCGGACTCTGGTCAGTACATACCAGCTCTGACATCTCCGACGATTCCCTTTTTGGGAGATCAACCTGGAATTAGTGCTTCAGGATCACCGGCGTCAGAGACTTCCCCAGCAACAACCCAATGAAAAACGCAGCAAATACAAGAATTATAGTCTCTTTTGAAATTTTTTCAAGCATATCAACCGACTGATTCTGAGGATGGAAAACACGGGGACCCGGATCATAATACGAGCGTGCGTCGTGCTGCTGAGGATGCTCCTCGGCCTCGACCTCGTCCACGAGCTGCTGCTGCTGGGGGTCGTCGTTCGTCTCGGTCATCGGAAACATCGGTCTCGCCGGACTCGGATCGAACATCCGGTCCATTACTTTCAGAGTCACTGCTACTTTTATCTTCAACTATGAATCCAGCGAGGTTCCCCTCCTGATCAGCATCACTCTCACTTGAGATATCCTCCGTGTCATAGGATACCTCAGATGAAACGCTCCCAGATTCATCAGTGTCGTAGTCGTCATCGGCGTAATCATCCTCACACACCTCCTGTGGCGTATAACGCTCTGGAGCCTTGACGGTGCGACCGGAACGCGTACGGGTCGCTGGCTTACTACTGACCGTGACTTCTGGGGTCTGGGAAGTGTCCGCTGATGGCTTGTCCTGTCCGGTTGACATCAGGCTCTGTATCCTCAGGGGCTAAATCGTTTAAGTACTTTGGAAAGAAATACAACCCATTCTTTTGTGCGAGTTCGAACAACGTCGTTTCACCTTCGACACCCATCTGAACGGCGATGGATTCGAGCTTCTCCTGGTGTTCGTGGTCATCTGCGCGTCTGATGAACAGAGCGAGGTTACGAACATCCTCAATCGCTTGGTAAAGTCCCCCAGCTCTTTGATCGAGACTTGCCTTTTGGTTTTCGAAAACTGCTAGATGACTTTGAAGCAGCTCCCATGTTTGAGGGTCGAGTCCCGAGTACGGGTGCACCTCTCTGAGAAACCGATTCTTCTTGCCACCAAAAGTCGGGAATAAGATCACAAATAGACACATAAGTAGAATTATCCACAGCAACATTGCTGCGTAATTCCTCTACTATACTCGGAGAAAGAATATGTTCCCGTCCGACAAACTTTTGCTCTTTACAGTCGTCGTCGTGACACAACTGGCATATACGTCCACGTGTAATACCAAACCAGACATGATTCGACTTGTGTACACCCTGGATCCGTTCGCAGTACTTGGAATCCGTCTGGACGATGATTCGGTCGTTTCCCTTTCTGAGAACACGTCGAACGTTTGCCAGTTCCTGACCCTTGAGATACTTGCGTATGTAACGTTCTAGAGGTGCGCATGTGATTTCGACATTCACAGCCTCTTTGGACACCTCGTTCGTTCGAACTGCAAAGAGTTTGAGCGTCTCTGCTGTAGGCGTTGCATCAAACACACCCCCATTCAATTCACGCCATGGCACGTACGGTCCAGAATCCACAGACCCACGATCCCGTTTGTGCGACCAGAGCATTCGGAGTCCCGAGCCACCGTAGACGCTCGCGTCGATACGTTGACTCCATTCCGGGTCGTCAGGAAGTTCGAGCAGAATCCTGGTCCGTAGAGCGAGCGCTTCAGACTTTGTCACGAAAACATCCGGCCAGTGGATGTGAACACCCGTTTTGACCTGGTTGTCCACATCACGTGGTTCAGCGCGTGCGATGACACATCGACCCTTTTGGACGACGGAGTGCATCACCTCGACGAGATTGAGAACAGCGTCATCTGGGAGCGCCTCTGGACCCTTGTAATCGAGATCGACGAAAAACTTGAACACGTCAGTCTTTTGCTCCACCACGTACAGTTTCTTACCGAGACGTACTGCATGTATACAATCCACGTAAAATTCGTCAAGTTGTTCAAACGGAACTTGAAGAATTCCACCATCCATAAGGACGTGTGTCCCAGGACCCTTGTCTGTGAGCCATTTCTCCATAGTGTATTAGAGCCTGTTCTTTTTTATGTATTGGCGTTCACTATATTTTTAGACAAACCACCACGAAGCATAATGAGCTGTGTCAACAGCCTTGTAGTTATTCTGTTAAGAGATTTCCCTGTGTTTATTCGAAGTCCGTGAGTCCGAGCTATTTGCACAGACTTTTGTCTTATTGCCGTTTCGCCATTGGCTATTCTGGTGCTCAAATTCGTTCGTTGTGTGTGACTCAGTGTGTTGTAGTTGTTCTGAAGTCGTCTTACCAAACCATTACGGAGATTCATCAAACGCGTCAAGTTTCTCAAATTCCTATTATGACTCGCCATACTATAAAATTACAAAATTATTCTGTGTCCGAATCGTGCGTCAAGCGGCTCCAAAAGTCTTTGATTTTCATGACGACGACGGGCTCCGGCTCCTCAACGGGCTCCGGCTCCTTCTTCTCCTCCTCAACAACGGGCGGAGGCGGGGACTCCTTCGACGGAGACTCCTTCTTCAACTCCTCCTTTTTGATTTCATAGATGATATCGACGAGAGACATTGTCTTTGCCATCTCGTCGGCGTCACCGTGTCCTCGCGCCTGGACGAGCATCTCGGCAAACATGCGCTTTGACTTGGTCATGTTCTGATGAATGTCAATATTTTCACACGTGTATTCTGACGCTGACCTTTAATTCCGGAAATAAAAGTTTGTACGTTGGGTCGAGGAAAGAGCTGTGTGAAAGTCTGGATTTGTGATGACGTGTGTGCGTATCATGTCCCAGAGGTTGTCACGGGCTGTGATTCCTTCGAGCGTGTCAAATTCCACCTTGTCGTTTTCGTCGTAGTTTTTGCGAAAATACGTTTGGCGATTCTCCATCTTGGATTTCTCCTCGTTGAATCGCCGAACGATATACGTGTGTTCATTAGCCGTCATAGGCAAATCGATTACGTAGACGTGGTAAATGCTGGTGACATCATCCTCAATGTCAGCTTCAGAATCTCCTGGACCTTTGTACTTGGTTGCAAATTGGAAATAGGAGTAGGCACCTCTTTTCAGGTTGATTGTGCCTCGAGTCTCCTCCTCGAGTTCCCGAACGGCACATCGTAAGGGATTGATAACCTCGCGACGTCGACACCCTCCTGTGACGAACGTCCACTCCTGGTACCGGCGGTCATGTACAATAAGCATATACTGCTTATTATTGATCGTCGTCACTGGAATCGCTATACTTTTGTGCCTCTCCCGACATGGCTGCTCTTGCGGGGAAGTCATTCCCTCCTACTGAGTCGTTCGTAAAAAAATTCATCAACTTTCCCCCACCCCGTGATGGTTCATATGTAATCAAAAACAAAAGTCCGAGCAAAAGAAGCCACTTCCAGATTTGCATTTATTATACTCAACTTTTATGTTTCCCCAAAATGTCTCCGATTTGTGCTTGCGTTATGTGACCTGACATGTCTATGAATTCTTCAACCGACATGGGTTCAAGATGCTTCTTCCGACGTTCTCTGTTGATAATAGGCTGAAACTGCAGCTTGTTCGACATCATATACTTTTTGAACTTGTTACTATGTGCGATTGTTTTCACGAGTGCTGTAATCGGAGCGATACTCGAATTCGGTGTTCGGCTTTCATTGATATAGGCGTGAAGGTTTCTCCGAAGCCATGCGAGGGACCACGTTTGACAAAACGTATCACCTGAGTGACACTGGGGATGACGACTACTTACATATAACGGTTTCTTTGCAAGTGTAGCAATTTTCTTTCGTGCCGTCTCATTCAAATAACTTCCATATGTACCAGACGTGTCCGATGGATCAAACACAGTGATACGTTGAGGTGTCATGTTGTATGTTACAAAGTGGTCCTCGCCACTCGAACGTTCCCCTGGAAGCACAAGAGTTCCAGTTGGATGTTGAATAGGTTTCTTCGTTCCCGGTGTAATTCGATAATCACCCTTCACGTTCGCGTAATATTTTCGAAATTCCACGTCAGAAACAAATATATCCCATAGCGTTTTCCAAGACGCAAGGTCTCGGCTCAACATATAGTTTGACGTGTATTTATTTCTTCAGTTAACAGGCTGAACGAGCGGAGTCCCAGTCTCAGCTTTGGCGCTGAATGAGTGTGCAAACGGGTTACTCTTGAGCACGTTGTTTGCCAAACCCAACCCCTGGTTGTTTGCTGACGAGCGGAAATCCTTCTGACCCTTGAATACGTTCAGACGGTCGTACTGGTTTGGAAGGTAGCGAGAGCCACGGCTTGCGTCGGCTGGGCGAACTGGGAGCGCACCCGCCTCGAGGCGCGTGTTTGTGTTGGCACCGACGGCACCCACGGGGTCGGCGCGCACGTTCATGCGTCCGCCGTTGCCGGGACGGTCGGGGTTGACACGATTCTTCGACCAGCGTATCGGATCGTTGTACGCAGTGTTGTACGCCTCTGCGACCATGTACTGCCCTGGACCCAGCTCGAGACCATCTTGACGAGAACCAGTCTCCTGGCGGTTCGTCGTCCGGCGTGTCTTCTGGAAATCCGGGCGACCTTCCGGTGCTGTGATGGCACCACCCTGTCCCTGACCACGCGTCTGCATAGGCTGATAGTTCGCAGTCGTCTTGGACAGCTTGGCAGGGTGGGAAATGGCGCCCAGCGTCGTTCCGCCGTTCTTGATGACGGGATTGGCTGGACCGCCCCACGTACCCGACAGAGTCGTCAGACGCTCCTCGTTCATGTTGTTGGGCAGAATGCGGAAAAACTGCTGGAAACCACCTGATGCTGGTGTGTCTGGTGACAGACCGAGACCGCGTCCGACGTATTTCTTGTCTGCGGGTGTTACGTTGTTCATTTTGTTCGTGACTGGCTCACGGCTTCCGTCCGTCTGGTACACTGGCTGACCGAACGGGAAACGAGATCCGTTCGGCACAACGTCCGCAAAGCTCGGTGCAATCTCCTTTGGTGGAAGACGGAACCCTCCTGAAAACCCACGACCTGTGTTCGGTTCCAGGTTCAGCGGATCGAGGGGTGGGTCCTGCTGAGCAAACTTGTACTGAATAAGGTCAAACTTTGAAACCTGGTCTGGCATCGAAGGCATCACTGCCTGCTGCTCCTGATCCTCCTTGGCGTCGCTGAGTTTCTTTCCGGCAAATACCAGACCGACAACGGCGGCAAGACTGAAGGGGTCCATCTATTATTTAGATGCTATTTTTTATCCACGAGTCCAAGAGGCGCTCCGTCTACTTGTCAGTGGGGTAACGCTTCGCGTAAGACATCGACTGGTACATCGCGTACGTGCTCGTCGGGTCCCATGACATGAACTTGTTCACCGGCTTGTCAATGTACAGTTCTGGGAAGTCGTACGGCTTGTCGGCGTAGTACTTGTTGTTACGGGAAGTCGTCTGTGAACGCAGAGCGTCACCCGTCATGACGATAACTTCGTAGTTGGTGTTTTTGGGTCCAAAGTACATTCCCTCCTCAACCATGAGGAGTCCGGGCTGAAGTACACTGCTCGGCATTATTAATTGTAGGTGAGATTATTTATTAGTCCACCGGGCGAAGTCCGGTGTCCGTCGTACCCTGTGACACAGACAAGTCGCTTCGCGACTTGGAATTTACCGCCCGTTGCCGCCACGGAGCTGGACAGTCTCGGGTCCACGAGCATATGGACCGTCGGGGTTGCACTTGGAAGGGTCATCGCGGCACATGGGGGCAAACGGCTTTCCGAACGCAGCGTTGGCGAACGCCGCCTGGTCGTTCGGCCACGTCGTCACGGCTGTCGTGTAAAAGTTACGTTCGGCATCGCGTTTGCGCTCAAAAGGGTGGATCGCCTTCCACTCGTTCTGGACCTCTTCCTTCATCGACGGGTACCACGGAGCCTGCTGTGCGTAGCTCGGATCGTCACCGAGCAGGTAATTGGCCATGGGATTGTCGCGCGTGGGCATGCGCAGACCACTCATCACTTTTGGTCCAGTCGACACTGTACGCGTACCGTCTGGGATCATGTTCATGCTGTACAGTACATAAAGAGCGGCAATGACCAGGGCACCGAGTGCAACGATGCGAGCATCGCGACGAATCAGGTACGTGAGCACGACGGCGTACACGATGAACCGAGTCGTTGCGAGAACTCGCTGTTCCGCCGTCTGACGACCAGTGGGCCAAAATTCAAGCAGTTGATCTTTTGCAACGAGTTCACGCAGGTCAATCGTCATCTTCTATTTTACGTGGAGATTTTGTTTGAGGTGGACTTCAAATCAGAGGACCACCCTTACCACCCTTGAGCAGAGATGACATCAGACCATTCATGCTGTTCATCAGAGCCGCCTCGTCGATGGTACCGTCGGGACCGGTTGCCGTATCCTGGAGCTGGCTGGCACACTTCTGTGCCACAGACTCGATCATGTTCAGCGTCTCGGCTGGGAGAGCGGTAATGGTCGTACCCAGAATGTACAGCGTCTGGAGGTACTGCCAGATGGCATTCTTCGTCGTCTCGGACAGTTCGGAGTTCCACAGACGAGGAATGTCCAGGTCGTTCAGAAAAGGCACCTCTGCCGCGTGCGTCTGGAAAAACTCCTCATCCTTCTGCATCAGGTGGTTCGCAAAAGGACCAACCGTCTCCATAAACTCCTTCAGAGGCTTCTTCTGGTTCGCCTTGCGCAGAAGGACAAACGTGTTCTGGTACTTTACCAGCTTCTTCTCATTGGGAAACGTGAGAACAAGCTCGTCAAGAAACTGCTGCATCATGTCGTTGAAAGCGTTGGTGGTGGTCGCCATTAATGAGATATACGTTTTTTGCTTTAAGCCTAGTGGTTGGCATTCAATTCTCGGAGTACCCCGGTAGGGAGATTCATAAAACTCGCCATACTTGGGTTCGGGTGCCGGTTCAAAAAATTAATTGCGGCATTCACGTTATTATGCTTCCGCTGTAGTTTCTGAACACGGGCATTTATGACGGCCCGCTTTCTGGCGTTCGTGGCATTAAAACGCGCCATCTGGGATTTCACAAGCGAAACCTTAAGGTAGTTACGTTTTGCCTTCAGGCTGTTCAAATGGGTCATGGTAATATATGTCAACTTTTTTTACGCCCTGTACGGCGTGGTTGAAATCGTTTCTTGGTGTCCGCTCCCCTGGTGGACGATGATGTACACGAGTAGACCAACGAGGAATGCCGGCTTGAAATACGCCGAGTTGGGCATCGCCTTTTCGTTGTTCAGTGACGAGCGAATGTGAATGTAAGCAACTGTCGCTCCGGCTGCAATCAGAGCAGCGCTCATAGGATCACGGAAATAGTGATCACTCATCTACTGTATGTTACGAAAATTTCCACCCGGGCGGCGGACAAGGGCTCGCTGCGCGACCCCTTGGACTGTTTACTTGTCGGGAGCGTCGTCGAACAACGTCTCGTGGTGAACCTTGACTGGAACCTGCTTTACATCTTCTGGTGCCATCGGCGTTCCCGGCATCGGCGTTCCCGCCTCCTCTGGAATTGCTGGTGTTCCCGCCTCCTCGGGTGCTGCCGGCGTTCCAGCCTCCGGTGTACCTGGCAACGGCGTTGCAACCGGGATTGGTTCTTCTTCCTCACCCGTCTCTGGATCGGCGGGGTCCGTTGGGTCTTCGTTGGCACCACCCATGTCGAGGTCACCTGTAAAGTTGGGAATGTACGTATCAAGGATCTGCTGTACCGGAATAAAATCATCGATAACCTCTTTGATCAGTTCATTGAAACGAGCCCCCATCTTGATGCGACGATCCTGGTCAGACATCTTATCAACCACGACGTACGGATCCTCGTATAGACCCTTGGCGGCGGCGATGTAGCACGAATGCACAAACACGTCGTTGGACGGTAGCTTGATATTGATCTTCTTCGAGTCGGATGAAATGCGCACCGCGGACATGATCTTGACTGAAATGACAAACACAGCGGCGAGCAGGTTGGGAAACATTGAGCAGGACTTGATGATGGCGTCCGCGTGCTGCTTCACGATCGTGTTGTTCCAGTGAGGCACCTCCTGGAGCAGCGTCTGGTAGTGAATGAGCGTCTGACGTCCCTTTGACACCTCGACCGCCTTCTTGTACATGTCGTAGAAAGCATCAATCATGACAGGGGTCATGGCGTTGCACAGCTTGATCATAAATTTACGTTCCGCCTCGACCAGGATAGCTGTCGAGTCCATTGATGTTAGCGGGTTTATTTTTTTCCACGCAATTTCGCAGCTGTTTTCTGTAAATTGGCGAGCGACGGGAGTGAAATACTCCGAGTCGATTCTTCTTCAACAGAGTGGTCGATGACCACAGGTCCCTTGGGTTTCGTGTCACCCCAGCTGATACCCAGCGTCCCCTGCGCCACTTTGATCACCTTGTAGCCCAGGCGACCCAGTTGACGTTGAATGTACACGGTTGTGGTTTCAATCTCGTACGCAGGGTACCCGATTGTAAATGGTGGAATTGTCACAAACAGTGAACGTTCTCCAAGTTCTGACGCAGATTTGATTTTGCGACAGAGCTGTTCGAGAATTGCTTTGTAGGTCGCCTTGCGAACCTCGAGCCTCTTGTGCTCTCGCTCAGCAAGATTTTGTGCTGATATCATTCCTAATTAGCGCATAGAAACAACGGTTCCGTTCCGTGCCGCAGCATCGGCGTTGTTTCTCTCCGACTGACGCATCTGCTCCAGCCAAATGTCGAGCTTGCCCTGGTAACCTGGCACCTGAGTCTTCAGATCCGCAAACTGTTTGTCCAGGACAACCTGGGTGTCCTCGAACGTGGTGTACGAATCGCTGGGACCGAAGGGTTCGAAAACATCAGCCGTACCGATGCCGGGCTGGGGCTGTTCAGACATTTCCAGGATGTTACCGTCACCGTCCGCCTTGATGTCGTACTGGACACCAAAGTAGCCACGTGTGTTGACGAACATGATACGGGCATCATACATCGCCGAACCCTGGTCACCCTGCATTGAGTTGATGTAGATTGTCTGGACCGGGTACACGTCGGGATTCTTCGCCTGAATGGCGTTGATGATGGTCTGGATCGTCGCGGGGCTCACCGGCTTTTGATCGCTGACGTTCACGAACCCTTCACCGCGGGCGAGGACGCCGCGGTTCCACAGCAAAAATCCCAAAATTGCCAGAAGGAGAAATACGACGATGTCCTTCATATTACTACCAGACGAGAAAAAAGGCCGCGTCGCCTTCCTGGGTACAAAAAGTTATCCAATACTAGGATGGCCACTCTGGTCTACAGCGACAAGTGTCCATATTGTTCCCAGGTGATTCAGGAGATTCGGGAAAACCCAGCGCTTATCCACATGATCCGGTTCCATAACGTGTCGACTCAGGGAGTTCCGTCAAGACAGATTACACGTGTCCCTACGCTGGTGACGAACGACGGACAGCTTCTCGTCGGAAACGACGTTCGCAAATGGATCGAGTCGATGAAACCAGAGGAGCGTGTCGAGGAGTTTGACCAGTCTGTTCTCTCAGGAGCAATGCTCGACGACACACACGATAATGACGCTGGTGACTATTTCGATATTGAACATTTCAACATGCCGCTGGCACCTCCGATGACTCGTGAGCTCGAAGAAAAGGTGAATAGAAAGGTTTCAGATGCATACCAGAAGGGTATAAAGTGAGCCTGCGTTCACTGGGTATGGTTCGTCTCAAGACGATTCAGGCGAGTGCCTTTCGCACCGTCTTTGAGGTGCTCAAGGATATCATCAACGATGTTAACCTCGTGTTCCGCCCAGAGGGTCTCATGGTTGTCACGCTTGATACGGCGCGCGTGACGCTCGTCCACCTGGTCATGCCTGCTGAAAACTTTGAAGAGTACCATTGCGAGGGTGAGCACACAGCTGGACTCAATGTGTCAAACACGTACAAGCTGCTCAAGTCTGTGACCAACACGGATACACTGAGCATGTCTATTGACGATTCGTACCTTCTGCACATTCACATTGAGAATGCAGCGAAAAAGTCGTCGACGTCGTTCGATTTCAAACTCCTGGACATCAATGACGATGAACTTTCTGTGCCTGAGATTGAGATGAACGTTCTGACAACTATCCCGAGTGTCGATTTCCAGCGCGTGACACGTGACATGAACAACCTGGCTCAGGATATTCGAATCACGCGCAAGAAGAATACCCTCGAGCTCGAGTGTGAGGGTGGCTTTGCAAACCAAAAGACTGTCATCGAGTGTGTCGAGCCCGGGAAGGACAAGGCGCTCGGGAATGTGTTTTCGCTCAAGTACATCAACATGTTCACCAGGGCGACGAGCCTGTGCTCGAGTGTCCAGCTGATGCAGCATGACGACGACGATAACATGCCCATCGTGTTCCGGTACACGGTTGCAAACCTCGGTGAACTCAAGTTTTACCTGGCACCGAAAGTGGAGTGACGGATTTCTCGGACAAGTCGCTTCGCGACTTGGACTTAGACATCCAGTCGTGTCATCTGACCGAGGACGTTCTGAATACGAACCGTACCGGCCACTTTTTTCACAAGGATCCATTTGATTCCCACGGAGATTCTGAACCCTCCTGAGAATGAAACTGTGAAATGGGGCCGAGGGGCATACACGTCAAACGACACTGGTGACTGCGTCGGGCCTGAGTGGCGCCTGACAGTCTCCGTGCAGACTGTGGGTTTCCGGTCTTCGTCGTTGATGAAAATTGCACTGTGTACCGGAACTGAAAAGCGAGGGACGATGTTCTGAATGGGCCAATGTCCGATGTGAGTATACAGTTGACCCCCAAAGTAGTAATCGACGTGTCCGTGTTCGCCTGGTTTGAATTCATCGACTGGTACCAACTCATCGCCGTCGTGTCTGAACATCTGATGGACCTGAAAATTCTTGGGTCTACACTGTTCGATGAGATTTAGGATCCACATTAACTAAAAGAAAACGATATATTATTTAGAATGGAAGGACGCTATCAGGAACGTTTATCAGAGTTTCAAAAACGAATATCTAAAGGGGATTCGGCAGCTGAACAGGAAATGTATGACTACATGGCTGAATGTATCCCTTTAATAATGGAGTTTGAATCCGCCGGAGGAAAGAAGAAGGATGTCTACGAAAAGTACATGGCAACCGTAGAAGATAATCACATCACACCGATGCAAAAGAAAAACCCTGGGTACATGCCCAAATGCAAAGGCTGTGGGTCAATAGACCATACACTCGATGAGATGACGAGTGATATGATTTGTCTCAAATGTGGAATGACAGATTACGTGCAGTGTCAAGAGGTGGGTTTCAAAGAGGAGCAAGAAATGGAACGCCACGTCGTGTATTCGTACCGGCGTGAAAACCATTTCAACGAATGGGTCAATCAATTCCAGGCGAAAGAGTACACGAGTGTACCACAAGAACTCATTGACCAATTGCAGCTCGAGGTGAAAAAGCAGAGAATTAAAGACAAGTCAGACCTGACGCACCGCAAAGTGCGCGAAATGCTAAAGAAGATTCACATGAATAAATACTACGAACACGCACCGTACATCACAACGATTCTCAACGGGGTGAAACCTCCAGCCATGCCTCAAGCCTTGGAAGACCGACTTCGACTCATGTTTGGGCAAATTCAAAAGCCTTTTGAGAAACATTGTCCTGAAAACCGTAAAAACTTTTTGAGCTACAGCTACGTCCTGTACAAGTTTTGTGAACTGCTCGGCGAGGATGAATACCTCCCATGCTTTCCGCTGCTCAAGTCGAAGGAAAAACTGTACAAACACGACATTATATGGAAGAAAATCACCGCTGACCTCGGGTGGCAATGGTTCGCTACATGCTGATCTATTCAGTCTTTGGGTCTTCCTTCACCGGGAACCACCAATCGATGACATCACACGCACGGATCGCAAGGTAATAAAAAAAGGACATGATCCTGTACGACATCTTACTCTCAGTATCCTTGACAACGGTCATAGTTGCGCGTTTCATCTCAGGCGTGAACATTTGACTTTAAAATGTTTGTATGTTTTAAATGCTTAGGTTTCTATTAACCGGAAAACCGACGGAAGCTAAACCACAAAAGAAGAAAGAGCCGACGAAGGTGTTCAAGAGTATCAAAAACTATCTCAAGAATGGATACTCGATAAGTCAAGCTCGTTATCTCGCGAACCGTTAACGTCTTCAACCTCAAGGTCACCACTGCCTGCATTTGGGAAGTTGATGAGCATACCCTCGGGAACCCCCATGAGACGCATGTACATGCGCGTCTGAACTCTGTGCTCATCCTTGAGCGCCTTGACAGACTTCAACTCTACTATAATTCTCGAATCAATAATGAGATCCGCGCGAATGTTTCCAATTGCATGTTCATCAAACATGATTGGAACGATTCGCTCCGTTTGATATGGAATATTCGACTTTCGCAGGCCCACCTCCATGGCGTTGTGGTATACGCGTTCCGAAAACCCAGGTCCGAGGGATTGCCAAACCCGGATCGCAATAGCACGTACACAGTCCTTCATTCTGAAGACTCTGCGGGGGGTGGGTTTAGGTTAATTGTTCGGTGTGTACCTGACGCGAATGATATTGTTTGTCCGTCCGACCATGGTATACGTACCAGGTGCGAGAGTCACTTCACTCTCATATGGCATATTTGACGGTGTATACGAGTTGTGCTTTATGGAAGGGTACCTCCCTCGGTTCAACATGAGCACGTAGCCATATTGTGTATTCCCTCTTCTTGACGGACCCTGTGACCATATGCTGGCGATATGCTTTTTTGTTGAGAATGACCAGAAAGTAGGAACGTGGTGACTTTTGTTCCGGCGGGTCGTAAAGTTTGTCAGCATAGCAACCGACTTGGGATCGCTGCGCGCCATACCTCTGTACAGAACGGGAACCGTCCGCGGGAACTTCTTGGCGTGACGCTTCATTGCTTCAAAGTGAGCACGAATTTTCAGGGTCTCTGCATTGTTGTACGGACCAGTATTCTTGGGTCTCAACGGACGTGTTCCGAGCATCTGATTCATCTTAGATGACCCACCGCCCCCCGTCCAGTATGAATATGCGCGCTTGACAGACCGCCCAAGAAGACGCCGCTTGATGGTACTGGCGGCCGTCTTGGGAGACATTGGCTTTTTCCGAGGCGTGTTCGCCATATTATATATGTAGAAAAATACACACAGTCCTTCATTCTGGTACTTCTACCGGCACAGGGTTTAGGTTAAAAATAGGCATACTCGACTTCTGAATGTTCTCGGAGCTCGAACGTTTGTAGAAACGCTTCTCGAAAAGGGGGCTTCCACGGTACACAACGGCAAACATCATGCCGTCAAACTTGGATGCATCGAGCGTCGCCTGGATCGATGCGATAATCTGTACCGGGAGAACATCACCAGGCTTGAGTTCAAAGATCCAATCGTTCTTGGCAGCATCAATCGTGTCCACAATCTCATCCTCTGGTGCTACGATACGTTTGAGCTGGTCCGTGAGTTCAGTCGTCACAAAACTCACAGGCACGACGGTCACGTCGGTCGGACCGCCATTGACACGAACACGGTCGATCCAATACTGCAGCATTCCTACTGTTTCTTTTAATGTTGGTTTTAAGTCCGTCCCGCCGCAGGTGGGAAGGCCGCTTCGCGGCGCTGTCCAATGGACAGTTATTTAATGTTGGATTTAGGTAGATGGAGACGACGTTGTACGTCGATTCCAGACAGAGGGATGTGACTCTGTATCCGTCAGGGAACACATACACGCTGTTTCTCCAGTCACCAGTCCATAACATCAGTCAGATTGATCTGATTTCCGCCAAAATCCCAAACACGATGTACAATCTCACAACGAATTCGAACGTACTGGTCGTCGGGACGTCCAACGTGGCTCTGAACCCTGGGTTTTACTCGACATGTTCACTCGTCGACACGTTCAACAACAGCGAACAGGTATCGAACGTCGCAATGAGTTACCTGGAGGCTGAAGGCAAATTCCTCTTCACTGGCAATTTGACATCGGTGACGACTTTGACTCAGGAAATTGCAGAAATTCTCGGTTTACCGCTCGGTACGACACCTTCGAGTCCGATTGCGAGCAATGCCGTCTACCAGGGGATTTACCCAACTGCAAATGCGTACGTCGTATCAAACAACATCGTGAGTCTCGAGACGAACGATTACATCTGGCTGGACATCGAAGAGTTTCGGACACCGTTCACGACCGATGCCCGGAAACTGATTCTGAATCCACAGGGTGTGTACACGACGACGAGCAACACGTCAGCACGTTCGTTTGCCATCATACCGATGGATGTTCCATCTGGTAGTATCAAAGCGTTCAAAGAGGAGACTGATTACCATGTGAATGTCACGTTCCCGTCACGACTCGATTCACTCGATCGACTTACAATCAGTTGGCTTGACCGAAACGGAAAACCACTGGACTTCCATGGACTCGATGTCAATTCATTCACGCTTCGACTTCATACGATACACGTACCGGATCAAGTCGAACGTCCTGTCAGTTTACCACCGCCCGTCCCGTTTGAAAAGGAGAATCAAAAGATTGTGTGGGGGGCGATGCTCGCGCTCGTTGTTGGTCTGATGTTGATTATTTTGGCTGGCAAGAAGAAATGAGATTTAAAGATCCTCGACTATAACTGACATACCCTTGATGCGACGCTGCTCAGCCTGAGTCGTCTGCCCTGGGACGCGCCAAACACCGGCGCGGCTCATCGCAAGAATGGTGAGGACGAGCAGCAGAATAAGAATAATGGTGGAGCGCTTCATTTGTTACTAAGGGGGTGAGAAATTTATACAAGTCTATTCGCGACTTGAGGTCGTCGCTGTGCGGGCGGTCTCATGAACGAGAACTTAAAACTTTGTCCGGACCCACGCCGCGTTCTTGAGCACGGTTCTCTGTGCCGTCGGCGACGTACGCTTGAGGTAACGCGCCAGAATCTGGAGGCGACGGAACACAGCCAACGGTGAGTTGCTCTTCATGGCAAAAGTCAGAGACTTGTACCGGTTCGGCGCGTTGGCGGACACGGTGTAGCCGTACAGCTTGCCGGGCGACAGGGGTGGAAGCGTGTACGGACCCTTGCCTGGAAGACCACGGTTGACGACACGAGCAGACTTGACGCGGACGGTGCCACCTGAAATGCGACGCGTGTAGGCACGGTGATTAGGGCTGGCTGGGACGCGGATCGTTCGTGGCTTGCGACGGAACGTGTACGCACGACGAAGGATGGTTGGCATTTATCAATGACACAGATAAAAAATGAAGGTTCATGTACTGTAAATGAAGTATGTCGTCGGTGATTTCGAGTCCACCGCTCAAAAGATTATACACTCGATAAGCTTCGCCCCTGTGAACGTCACCGAGAAAAAGACGTGGGTGTCACACGGACGTAACCAGAATCCAGAGTACCGCAAGAATCGGTCGGTGACACATGGTGAGCTACGAACCATCTTCATCAAAGAGGCGCTCGACGATCCACTCGTCGCCGAGAATGACCGCGTTCAAGCAAAGCTCGGTCGGACGATTATCCACGGACAAGAGGCGGTTGTTCTTCCGTTTCGCGACGCCATCTGTGAGTTTATGCACACGGTGTGGGAGCAAGGGGATGGCAACTGGCTCGCACACGCGATGGATAATGAGCTTGAAATTCTGCAAGTGACGGACGCACACTTCAAAACGGGTCTGTTCCCGAAGCCGCTTCGGGCGTTCCCGGACTGTTCGACGATTCCCGGATGGTCGAAGCTTGCCAAGGTGTGTTCACAGCACGTGCTCACGACGCGGTGCCCCGATTTTTTCAAACAGTACGAGGCGTGGATGACGATGAACGGGTGGACGCCGGCAAAGTTTTCGTCTCGTCTCGAGGATTTTGTTCGATTTGTTCGGGACGATCGGGAGTATTCTCAGCAGCATATTGCTCCATGTGACGTGGTTGACCTGTGTGAGGTTCTTGCGGCGGCGAACCCTCTCCTAGATGGAAAGTCGTATATGATTTCGACACCTGTGTATGCGTGGAGTGGTACCCAAACGAAAACAGTTTCAGCTTCGTCTCTGTAGAAACTCCAAAATCAAACAACTCAAAGTTGGACATGTCGACGTCGACAGTGGGGTAAGTGTATCTCGGTCTCAGACACATCGTCGTGTTCAAAATGCTCATGATGTACGACTTGAGATTGCGTGTATCATATTCGACGGATTCCTTTGACCACATGGATCTCATCGTCTTGACGTCCGCTTTTCCTACAAAAATTCCACCCGGCGTCTCTTCCATCGTCCCACCGTCAATGTACCTGCGTCCCTGATGTTCCACGGATGCAAACAGAAAAGGGACGGCGATGGTCATACAGAGGGCATCCACCACAGACATGTTCGGTGTCGAGTCACACGAAAAGTATTCGGTACGCGCCAAGTTGACACAGTATGCGCTGATGTG
>Ga0208723_1000167_pt1 | contig 22622 bp, 37 predicted proteins | sample LakMenEpi31Aug12_FD_150750 | JGI IMG/M metagenome (GOLD analysis project Ga0208723, IMG submission 150750) | Freshwater microbial communities from Lake Mendota, WI - 31AUG2012 deep hole epilimnion (SPAdes) | ecosystem: Environmental > Aquatic > Freshwater > Lake > Epilimnion/Euphotic zone ...
TTCTTTCCAAAAGTAGGTATCTATAAACTTTTTTTGTACATCAGTTAGTGTTTTATATTTGTCTTGGTGTACTTTGATATCAAAGCCTTCTACAAATTGCCATATGACTGTACCTTTTGGGATAAATTTTTTAGAAAATAATCCCATCCCTTTTCCTGGAGATTCTGCTATGTATGTTTCTATAAGTAGCATGTAATTATACTTTAGTTAAAGTGAACAGTCTATTCATCGTAGTTGAACTTAGTAGCGTTAGATGCATCCCATCTATCTTGATTTTCACAAATCCATACTTTAGTTGAAAATCTAAAATACGGTACTTTTAAGTTTGTGGAAGACGTTTGTGATTGGTGTTTCCAAAGGATTCTGTTATTTGGTTGAGCAGCAAATTGACCATTATCTAACTTAATTATATTAAATGACTTATGTTCGTTTGGTGTTTCTGACCATGAAACATCTAATTCATTTGGGTCTGAGGAGCAGGAGTCAATAGTAAATAAGTAATAGCCAAGAGCTTTACTTTTATCTTTCATTATTACTTCACACCTAGCATTTCTTAATCTTTGTTTTTTAATCACAGTTATGTTATACGAAAAACAATCCCAAAGTTGTAGCCAATCTAAAGGATATAACTCATTTTCGTTTATGTCGGTTTTCCAAACATAAGCATGTAAAGGTAATTTATCATACAATGCTCCATAGTCATGTATTAAGGATTCAAAATACAATGCTTGATTTGGGATAGATTTTGTTGTTATCCAATGGGCCGATTCAAATTCTCCTTTTCCAAGAAGTTCTTTATTTTCATCTAACTCAAAGTCATATAGAAACTCTTTTCTAATAAAAACTTCTATTGGAGGAATACTCGCAACTAAATAACTCATTTGTTTTCTATAATTTGTGTAAAGTAAAAACGTTTAACTAAAACTTTGAAGTGTGGCATATTTGAGTTTAAAATATTCATAATAAATTAATTATATATGGAAATCAATAATTGTCCATACACCATTTGAATCTTCAACAAGTGCGGTACAACTCTCACACCAATCACCTGAGTTCATATACCCATCTTTAATTTCTGCTTTGTGAATATGACCACATATTGCAACATCACATTTATTTTGTTTTGCTACCTTAACTGCATTTTCTTCAAAATCAGTTACAAAATTAACCGCTAATTTTACATTTTCTTTTATTCTTTTTGATAATGAATAATATGGTAATCCCATCCATTCTCTAAAAAAATTATACCATTGGTTTAACCACAGTGCAAAATCATAACCTATTGAACCTATTTTAGCAATGAATTTAAATTTTGTTGAAAAAACATCTAACTTATCACCGTGTGAGATATAGTATAAACGTTTATCAACACCCTTATAAATGATTTCATCCGTAACATGTATATTTCCCATACTCAAACCTAAATAAGTGTCTAAGAAATCATCATGGTTTCCTTTAATCCAAACAACATTTGTTCCTTTTTCGGCAATTTTTAAAAGTTTTCTAACAACTTTGGTGTGTTTGTCTTTCCATTTAGAACCACGTTTAAGTGCCCATCCGTCAATTATATCACCATTTAAGAATAAATTGTAACAAGTATTTTGTTCTAAAAATTTTATTATATCATCGGCTCTTGATGCTTTGGAACCTAAATGTAAATCTGAAATTATAATTGTTTTGTAACTCATGACCAATACGAATGTGTTTTCTCAAAAAACTTTTGATTATTTCTATTAATAAAAGATAAAAACATTAATTTTGTCATAAACCAAATACCTTTAGATTTGAATCTTCTTGATAATGTATAAATTATATTTTTAGATAAAATAAAATCTTTTGATTTAACTTTTTTACTTAAGTTATAATCTTCAGCAAATTTATCGTTTAAGTTAAAACCACCTAATTTGAAATAACTATCCGTATTAAATAACATGATTCCTCCTAATGCAAACGGACCTGTTAGTCTATGTAACTTTTGTATTACATCAAATGTCTTATAAACATTGTTAAATTTATTATCAATTGTTCTGACTTTACAAGTAAGAAGAACACCTTGTTTTTTAGTGATTTCATTTAGTATATTATTTAAAAAATTATTATCTTTAATAATCATATCAGAATCTAAGAATAATGTGTAAGGTGTTTCTGATATGAGAGCTCCTTGATGTCTACCAAAAGACGGATAACCACCTTCAATAGTTAAAACATCAATGTTTTTATTTCTTTCTGAATTTATGTAATGGACCGTTGTTAAGTCATCACTTATATCTGCGACAATAACTAATAATCCTTTTGAATCGTTTTGGTTATTTAAACAACCTAAAATGTTTTTAATGTTTTCCTTTTCGTTTTTACAAGGAATAACAACTGTTAATAAGTCTTTTAATTTCATTAACAATAAATAGAAAATGTAATGATGTAACTGATTTATTTAATATTAAATCAGTGTTAAATTTAATAACAAAAACTTATAATAATTCTTTAATTTTTCTATCAACAATTTCTTTCATCATAAGAAGTTTTTTTAATCTTTCTTCTTTTGATTCTTTAACATTGTTTTTGATTGATGAATCATAAATTTCCCATTCTTGCATTTCATAATCACTACTATCATCATCAACTAATCTACCATCATTAGGATAAAAACTACCATTGTCGTATTTCCAATATATTGATTTAAGTGAATATATATTTTCTTCGGATTCGTAATATTCAAAACCTGATTTATTGTACATACATTTGGTGGTGATAGTATAATTGTTCCTAACAGGAATTACCATGTTTTCAGCATTTAAATTATCCTTTAATATTAAATCATAATTGTCATTATAAACATGAAATAAAAAATCAATATCATAACTATCCAAATCAAAAATTCTTTTAGTTGTTTTTATTAGGTTTGAAAACCCTTCAATTGACCAATAATTTGATTCGCTAATAAATTTGGCAAATACACCAGTATCACAATTGTCTTCATTTACAATAAAGTCAATTATTTGTAATATTTGTTCGTTAGATAAATCCATGTTAATAAATACTTATAATATATGAAATTTCCTGTAATTGATTTTATTGACATAATAGTTGATGATTTAAAAAGTAACAACATAAAAATTGAATCAGAATATAGTGTGATTGGTATTTTGAATAAACAAAAGTTTTTTAAAAATACAATTTTACCTGAAATATCCATTGAGGAATACGCTCAAATTATTTTTGGTGTGTTTTTTAAAGCAAAAAATAATTATTCAAATGAACAATTAGAAAAAATATTTACAGATATAACATTTTATATTTGGTGTGAAACACATTATCTAGCAACCAAATCAGAGTCGTGTGATGAATGTTATAGTAATGGCTCAACTACTTGTGATATGTGTGATGGAAGTGGTCAAAAGACATGTTCAGATTGTGATGGAAGTGGTCAAGTTACTGATGAAGATGGTAATTTTGAAGAATGTTATGATTGTGATGGTTCAGGTACTGTTAGTTGTAATTATTGTGACGGTGAAGGTGATGTGTATTGTCATAATTGTGACGGTGATGGCGAGATACAAGGTGATGAGTACTTTGATTATAGCCTTCATTTAATGGCGGCAATAACAAATAAAAGTGAATACAATGTTTTACGTAAGTACAAGGCGTATAACGACTCAGACACTATAGAAATTATTAATGATTTTAAATACACTGTGGATTTATATGAATATTCATCATCTTTAGAAGAAGGTGATTCTTTATTTAATAGTAGAGAAATCAGGAGCCAAAGTAATTATTTTTTTGGTTTATTAGATGACAACAGAAAAAATAGCAAATATTCTAATTTTAGAATAGGTACTATTGAAGAATACGTCTAATTTTAGTATTCTTAACATCACATGAATGAAAACAAACACGCTCTATTACCTTATGGCGATAATATTGGGGCACCAGCAATCAAACTTGAAGACATTCAAGGATGGAAAACGCATACTGTTGTTAAAGCCAATCACGAGTTTGACGCTAAGTATGAAGAAATTAGAAGGGAATATCTTAAATTACTTGATGAATATGAATGGACCCACAAAGTTTATAAAGCAGCATTTAACTTTGAACCAATAATTGGTGAAATTTATCACTTATATCAAAGAGAAGATGGTACGGACTTTTTATCGTTGATTGAACCAAATAGTTGGAAACAAGTTCATATTGGTAGTTTCAGATTTGAAACATCAAGAAAGTGGATTAAACTTTAATCAAAATAATCTTCGTCACCCCAAGCCATAATAACACCCATAACTGTGTTAGGTAATCCAAAAAATTCAAAAACATTTTCTTGTATATCGTATAGTGTTTTAGTAAAATTAATATCGTTATATTCACTTTCCATAAATTCACGAATATTAGGTAAACGAAGATATGTTTTACCATTAGATAATGCAAACCCTGAAAGTTGTTTCCAACGTTCAGCATCATAATCAAGTTTTTCCCAATAATCATTAAACTCAATTTTTTCAACCGTTAAAAAAGAAAATACGTTTTCCATTTCTTCTTTAACTGTTTCAAATAGCAACCTTTCAATTTCTAATTTGTCAGAATTAGTTAATTTCAAATAATCTTGAACAGGCATAATTTTACTCATTATTGATAAATATAATAATTTTGTTTATTATTGTCTAAGATATGATGGATATAATTTTTATTCTAAGTTTAACAGGTTTTATGTTTTACTTTTTTGATAAGGAAATGAAAAGAAAAGGTTAATATTTATAGGTATGATTAGTGAATCAGATAAAAATGAAATATTAAAAAAATATAGTGGAAACACTAGTGATGAAGTTTTTAATTTCTTAAGAAGGAATTATCCCAAAAAAACAACAAAGAGTGAACATTTTACTTTTGAATACATTTATATTGACGATAAGATGAGACACTTAGGTTCAAAAAAAGAAATCACCAACAGATTATTTAATGAAATTGAATCACTTGAAAAGTTCCAACATATTGACACTTCTGTGATTAGAAGAACAATCAAAATGTATTTGGACTTTTTAATGGGTAAATAATTTGATTTCTATTTTTTAAATACGTATCTTTGTTTTATGGTACGTAAAATTAAAAATTTAAGAGAAACTTTATTGGCAGTATTCTTAATGATTTGGGCAATCATGATGGTCTTTGTGGTTATCAATTTAACTGGTTGTAGTAATCCACAAACACAATTTGAAAAACATGTAACAACAACAACTGTTGATTCAGTATGGATTAAAAAACCTGGTGAAATTAACACACTCCAATTTGACCCTGTTTATTATGCCAAAACAAAAGACAGTGGTGTAATTTCAAGTAGAACTAAATTTCATGTTGGGGATACAATCAAAAGAATTAGATATACACACAAATAATTTTATAATGATGGAAAGAAAGTTAGCAACCGTTAAAAAGATTACCAATATCCGTCCTATTGAAGGGGCTGATATGATTGAACTTGCAACCGTAGGTGGTTGGAATGTTGTTGTTGGAAAAGATGTTGGTCACAAGGTGGGTGACATGGTGGTTTATTGTGAAATTGATTCATTCTTACCAATTAGGGATGAGTTTGAGTTCTTACGTAAATCTTCATTTAAGAAAATGGGGGAACAAGAAGGGTTCAGATTGAAAACAATTAAACTTCGTGGACAAGTGTCTCAAGGACTTATCCTACCTATTAGTGTTGTTCCAATCACACAATTTGCAACAGCACATGATTTACCTGAAGGTTTGGATGTTACTGAAATGTTGGGTATTGTGAAATACGAACCACCAATTCCTGCCGAACTTTCTGGTAAAGTTAAGGGATTGTTCCCATCTTTTATTCCTAAAACTGATGAAGAAAGGATTCAGAACTTAACCAAAGAATATGGTGAGTGGAAACACCAATCTAAACATCAGTTTTATGTAACAGAAAAGTTGGATGGTTCCTCAGCAACTTACTATATTAAAGATGGTGAGTTTGGGGTATGTTCTCGTAATTTGGAATTACTAGAAACTGAAGGTAATACTTTTTGGAAAGTTGCTCGTGAGTTAAACTTGGAAGAAAATATGAAAGCAACAGGAAAAAACATTTCTTTACAAGGAGAATTGATTGGTGAAGGCATTCAAGGAAACCCGTACAAAATTAAAGGACAAACTGTAAGATTCTTTACTGGGTTTGATATTGACAAATACCAAAGAATTTCTTTCCCTGAGTTAGTTGTTATGTTATCTGATATGGGTTTACAATATGTTCCAATATTAAATCAAAAACTTGGGTTTGTATTACCTGAAACTGTTGAAGATATGTTAAAATATGCTGAAGCTAAATCAGTACTAAATGATAAGACTGAACGTGAAGGTGTGGTTGTTCGTTCAATGGATGGAACCATTTCTTTTAAAGCAATTTCAAATAAATTTTTATTAAACGAAAAATAATGATTACAAAATTTGAATTAAATGAAAAAGAAGAAACCGAAATCAAAGAGTGGCAAGATGCTATCAAACAGGTTTATGGTGAATATGGTTTATTTGACTTTACGTTCACACCAAATGGTATTGGTACAGGGATAAGAGTTTATAGTCATGTGGCTAAAGTAGAAAAAGATTTTACAGATATTGATAGTTGGTAATGAAGATTATTTTTTTAGATATTGATGGTGTTCTAAACTGTGAAAGTGCTTACCGTAATGGTGAGTGTCAGTATCAGGAATGGGTTTGGGAAGATGGTCGTAAAGACCACTACCAAAGATTCTGTGTTCGCAGTAAAGAACTCCTTAATAAGTTGATTGATGAGACAGGTGCCAAGATTGTGATTAGTTCAACTTGGAGAATGAGTGGAATTGAGTTCATGAAAAAGGTTTGGGAGTTGGAGAAAATGAGCGGTGAGATAATTGGTATTACTCCAAGTATGAGAACCAAAGGGGTTGATATTCCAAGAGGAATGGAAATTAAATTCTATCTTGAAGAGATGGGTTTTACACATATTAACTGGTCTGAAGACAAACAACAAAAAAGAATGGATGAATCAGGAGTTGAGAACTACATTATCATTGATGATGATTCTGATATGTTATATAATCAGAGACATCACTTTGTTCATGTACTACCATCTCCACGTAATTATGACGGATTTAACACGCATTATTATGAGAAGGCAAAGGCAATGCTTGATAAGTCCTGCATAGAATTAAATTACACTGAGGTAGTTGACAATACAAAAAATATATAATATAATTTAACATATGAACATTAAAGAAGCACTCAAAATGACTATTAAAGACGGACTTAAAGAAAAGAACAAATTGGCGAAGAAAATAACCGATTTGATGGTAAGAACTGAAAAATATAACTCAGTGGATAATGGAGCTGTTCGCTCATATAATCCTGAAGAAAGTTTGAATCAAGCAATTGATGTGATGGAACAATTGATTTCATTGAAAACATCAATTCATACCGCAAACATAAAAGTTTATGATAAGATTTTCCGTATGGCAGAATACAAATCATTTGTTAAGTGGTTGAAAAATATGAACTGTACTGAAGGAACTGTTGTTCTTAGTCGTTACGGTGATGTATCAAACCGTCAACTGACCACAGTTATTACTGAGGTTCAAAGAGACCAAATGATTGAACATTATGAGTCAGCGATTGATGCACTTCAATCTGAGTTGGATACGCATAACGTAGTCACTCTATTGGCTAATTAAGATATTGTGTTTGTTGTCAGTGGATTAAGTTGGGTAGGACCTCCTACTTTACATATCTGAAAACCGATAATTGAAACTGATTAGAACTCAACAGACTCAGAAGTTCAACTTGTCAAACGGAACAAAACTTAACTGTTAAAAATCATTTAAAGATTTAATTACACGGACATTCACATAAACCCTCACTTAGGTGGGGGTTTTTTATTTTAACTTTTTTTCATTATATTTGTAGTATGAATATTTTCATATTGGATAATGATGTTAAAAAATGTGCTCAGTATCATGTTGATAAACATGTGGTAAAGATGATTTTGGAAACCGCTCAACTGTTGTGTGGGGTTCACCATGTATTACCTGAGCCAACACCTGATGTTCCGTACAAGTTATCACACAAAAATCACCCTTGTGCAATTTGGACTCGTGAGAGTTTAAGTAATTACATTTATTTATGTGAGTTGGGTTTAGAGTTGTGTAATGAATATACATACCGTTATGGTAAACGTCACAAATCTTTAGATGTTATATTATGGTGTATCATCAATAGGCCTAACATTCCTGATAAAGGATTTACTGAACCTGCAAAGGCAATGCCTGATGAATATAAGGTTGAAGATGTTGTTGAGTCATATAGAAACTACTATTGTGGTGCCAAGAGTGGATTTGCAAATTGGAAAATGAGGGACATTCCACATTGGTATAAATCATAACATAACCTTAATATTACAATAGTGTTAATATAAAATTTATTTACTACTTATTGATTAAATAAAAAAATATGAAAAAAATAATTATTACATTATTATCGGTCCTGTTATGTATTACAGGACATGCTCAATTCTTTGAGAAGGTTGATTACGTTGGAGCTTTATCGGCAGACAAATCAAAAGATTGGACTAGTGGATGGACACATTGGAACCCTAAAAGCATTTTTTGGGCGGCGGATTATGGATGGGACACCACAACTTTCAATAGTCCAACAGGCATTATTGAAATTACTGGAACTGTAACTTTGTATGAAAAAACTACTTATTTATTAAGAAGCGTTGTTGTTGTTAGAAACGGTGGTAAATTGATTATCCCAGCTGGAACTATAATCAGAGGTATTGCAAATTTAAGTATGACACCAAAACAATATGCAACAATTGTAGTTGAAAGAGGTGGTTATATTTCATGCGAAGGAACTTCAGATAGACCTGTTGTGTTTACATCGGCAAAGGGTAGTGAATATAGAGGTAGTGGTGATTGGGGTGGAATTGTTATCTGTGGTAAGGCAAGAAATAACCAAGGTACTGACATTCAAGTTGAAGGATTTAATAACATTTCCGCAAACTCAACATTAGCAAAACACGGTGGTATTAATGATGATGATAATAGTGGTGTAATAAAGTACACAAGAATTGAATTTTGTGGTTTGGCATTTGAACCTAACAAAGAAATCAATGGGTTGACTTTGGCTTCAGTCGGAAGAAATACTACTGTTGACCATGTTCAAGTTTCATACTCAAATGATGATTCATATGAGTGGTTCGGTGGCACGGTTAATTGTAAACATCTAATCTCATTCAAAACTACTGATGATGATTTTGATACCGACTTTGGATATACAGGTGCGGTTCAATTTGGTATTGCATTTAAGGATTCATCTAAATTTGATTTATCTTGGAATACACCATCAGGAGCATCAACTTCGGAAACATTTGAGTCAGACAATGACGCTTCAGGTTCAGGTAGATTACCATTAACATCTGCAGTATTTTCAAACATGACTTGTGTTGGTCCAATACCAGCAGGTATGACTTGGTCTCAATTAACAACAACACAAAAGGGAGCGTTCAGACGTGGAATAAGAATCCGTAGAAACTCTCGTTTGAGTATTATCAACTCAATCTTTATGGGTTACAGAAACTTTGTGATGTTTGATGGCGATTCAGTATTGGTTAATTCAGGTGTTAAATCAAAAACAATTTCAGACAAAAATAATTTATTTAGAAACAACTATATCTATGGTGTTAAAGCATCTGCACCTGTTGGAGCGACCAATACAGGTTTAGCTGAAGTAAGTTCAGGTGGTAATGTAAATCTATTGGATAGTTGGGTTCGTAACTCAATCAACAATAATTTTATTGATACCAACACTTTCAAACCAGGTGTATTGGTCAATACAAACGACTTTAATGAACCTGATTTTAGACCAACAACAGAATACCCATCAAACTTTGAGTATGGTGTTTTAGGTCAATATGGTGTTTTACATGTTAAGTCAGTAGGTAAAATAAGTTCAGTTAATTCTTACCCTAACCCAACAAATGGTGAATACACCGTTGAGTTTACATCCACAAAAGGATTCAATGCTGATGTGTATATTACAGATTTGAATGGTAGGATGGTTAGAAAGGTAACAACAATTAATGTTATCTCAGGTAATAACTTTGTAAATGTAAATTTATCTGATTTGAACAGTGGATTGTATTTCTTCCACATACAAGGTGGTAATAACAATATTGTTTACCAAGTTGTGATAAATAAATAATTTTTATAAAAACTTGACACTTTAAAATTATTGGATATATTTATTTTCAATGTTACAAAATCACGAATATAGTCCGAATCAAAATAAACAAAAATATAATATATTAATTATTAAATCCCTTCTATAATGAAGGGATTTTTTTTGCCTATACAAAAATAAAAAAAGAAAAAAAACATATATGAAAAACACACAAATTTACAACGAGTTAGTACAGAAGATGAGAACATTCTTCTTAAACAAAGGATTTAAAGAAGTTCCTACACAAAGTAGATTATCAATCTTGGCTGCATGTGAAAACCCACATTCAGTAAAAACATTTGAATATGGCGGATTAATTTGGCCATTACCACAAACAGGTCAGATGTGGTTAGAACACGAATTATTAATGAACCCTGAGTGGGAAGGAGTATTTTGTATTTCAACATCATACAGAGAAGAGAAAGACCCAATACCAGGAAGACATGAATTGATTTTTCCGATGTTTGAATTTGAATCAAAAGGTGGGATGAAAGAATTATTAAAATTAGAATCTGACTTGTTAAGTTGGTTAGGATTTGAAAAAGAAGTTGAAGTAGACTATAACAGAATGTGTGAGATATATGGTGGTGTATCAATTTTAGAAAACGAACATGAAACAAGAATGTGGAATGAGATTGGACCTGTGGTATCATTGCAACATTTCCCAAGAAGAACAAATCCATTTTGGAATATGATGCACAACGATGGCGAAATATTCAACAAGGTGGATGTAATTCTTTACGGTCAAGAAACAATTGGTTCTGCGGAACGTTCATGTGATGTAGAAAAAATGAAAGAGATGTTCTACACAATTGAAAATGGTGGATATTGTGCTAAGTTGTTTGAACTATTTGGTAAGGAAAGAGTTGAAGCAGAATTGGAACAATTCTTATCATTTGATTTCTTCCCAAGATTTGGTGGAGGTATTGGAATGACACGTATGGCAAGAGCATATGAGTTAATGAAACAAGAACAAATGGAATTAGCTTAATCATAACAAACCCTCACTTCGGTGGGGGTTTTTTATTTTAATTTAACTACTATATTTTATATATGAAATTTGCATTAATAGCACACGATGGAAAAAAGGCTGACATGGTTGCCTTTGTAATGAAACGATTGGAATTCTTTAATAGGGCTGATGTGGATATTGTTGCCACAGGTACAACTGGTAAAAGAATTAAACATGCAGGTGTAGAAAAGGTTCAAACAGTTAATTCAGGACCAATGGGTGGTGATGCTGAAATTGGTTCAATGGTAGCCAAAGGTGAACTTGAAGGCGTAATATTCTTCAGAGACCCGTTAGACATACATCCACATGAACCTGATGTTCAGATGTTATTGAGGTTGTGTGATGTACACGATATCCCACTGGCAACAAATTATAAGAGTGCACACATCTTGGTTAAACACTATGCGTAAATTCATCACATATTTGATTGTTTGGGTGGCAAGTAACTTATCAATACCGTTTTGGGTTGTTGGTCACGTACATTTAACAATGAATGTGTATGAAGACATATATGAAATAGTAATGTCTTTAGGAATGAACTTGATAGTAGCAACAGGATTTTGGATAGAATGGAAAAGATATAAAAAAGAAAATCCTCACTAATCGTGGGGGTTTTTGTTTTCATGACCACACTTATGACAAGTGTAAGGGTCATCACCACCATCTGATAAATCCCAAGACCAACCACACTTATCACAGGTTACTTCATTGTTTTCAACCGATTCATACATTTTGTTTAAGTATGTACCACTTTCAGAGAAACCTAAAATTCCTGTAATATAGAAATCGTCAAATAAACCAAACCCTTGTTTATCATAATATAAACTATTTAAAACTTCCATAAATTCACGATGACTAAATGATTCACCAATTTCTTTATTGTGTTCAATTAGTATTACAAGCTCAGGTCTTCTTTGTGTTGATAAAAATTTAAATTTTAAAACAGGTTTGTTCCATTGTTGAGAATAAACTCTCATTGCTTTATCCAACATTGGTTTTGATAAAGATGTAACTTTCTCAACGTTTTTATGAAAATAAACCATTACTTCAAACATAACATCATCACCAAAATACCTATCAATTAATCTTTGTATTTCATTATCTAAATAAGTAACATATTTTTCATATTTAGGATTGTAATCAGGTGAAACCATATGATACATTGCCGAATCAATTGTTGCCTCAACACTAAAATTAAACACCTCATCACTAAAAGGTTCAGGAACAATAGTATATTGGATGTGACCATCAAAACTTAAAAAGTCATTTAATATGTCATTAACTAAAGATAATCTATCTTCATGGTTTTCAACCATCAGTTTTCTTGACCTATATATTTGTTCATTTAAATTCATTATATTTATAAATATACTTAAAACAAATTATAAATGTACGGAAATACAAATTTAACCAAAGACTTTATTGTTGATGACGACCCAATAAAACTTGCGGAGTTTGAGGCAAGGATTGCTTCGGGTGATAAGATTGAACCAAAAGATTGGATGCCATCGGAATATAGAAAACAACTTATCCGTATGATTGAGCAACACGCTCACTCAGAAATTATTGGTTCATTACCTGAAGGTACGTGGATTACAAGGGCGCCAGGATTTAGAAGAAAATTAGCTTTGATGGCAAAAGTTCAAGATGAAGTGGGACATGCTCAACTTTTATATTCAGCAGCAGAGACTCTTGGAAAACCACGTGAGGATATGGTTAATGATTTAATTTCAGGTAAATCAAAATATTCAAATGTGTTTAATTATCCTGCCAAGACATGGGCTGACACTGCAGTTATAGGTTGGTTAATTGACGCCGCGGCAATTGTAAATCAACTTGCAAATGCCAAAGGTTCTTATGGTCCGTATTGTAGAGCATTAGAACGTATCTGTTACGAAGAAAGTTTCCATTTGAAGCAAGGACATGACAACACGGTTTATCTTGCAACAGGAACACCACAACAAAGGGAAATGGTACAAGATGCTCTTAATAGATGGTGGAGACCTGTGATTCATTTTTTTGGTCCACCAGATTCACAATCGGTTCACTCTGAAAAATTAATTAAGTGGAAAATTAAAATGATGACCAATGATGAAATGAGAAATCAATTCTTCAGTATGTATGTTCCAAAGATAGAAGAACTTGGTTTAACATTACCTGACCCTGACTTAAAGAAAAATGAAGATGGAACGTGGACTTATTCTGACCCTGATTGGGATGAATTTTGGGCGGTAGTAAAAGGTAATGGTCCGTGTAATAAAGAAAGAATTGCTGTTAGACGTATGGCCGAAGAACGTGGAAGATGGGTTAGAGAAGCTTTACAAAATAAAGACTCTGTTTATGTATCACCGTTAGCATGATGGAAATTATTACTGTATCTGAAAAGGCAAGAATACAAATCCAAAAACTTTTGGAAGAACAAAAGTTAAATAAGGAAACTCATTTTTTAAGAGTGGGTGTTAAAGGTGGTGGTTGTTCAGGAATGTCTTATGAATTGGGATTTGATACTATACCACAAGAAGGTGATAATATTGTTGAAGACAATTCCATAAAAATTGCAATAGATAAAAAATCTTTCCTTTATTTATTTGGAACTGAATTGGATTTTACAGATGGGTTAAATGGAAAGGGTTTTCAATTTATAAATCCAAATGCTTCTCGCACCTGTGGTTGTGGAGAAAGTTTCGCAGTTTAAAAGGGGTTTTTATTTTTAAAATTTGTTGTATTTATATTACCATGAAAAAAGTAAATCAAACCAAATATTCTTTATTCTATTCGGATGGAAAAAGAATGACGTATGGTAATTGTTTAATAGCCTGTTTTGCGTCCATATTGGAATTACCTCTTGAAGAGGTACCAAATGTATATGTGTTTTATGGTTTGGATAAAGATAAGATATTAAGACCAGGTGAACACCAATGGTTTAAGGTTATGGATTTGTGGTTAAATATGAAATACAATAAGAAATTAATGTATAAAGGGTTAAATGAAATACCAACAGAAGAGTTTGTTATTGTTAGAGGTTTATCAATGAGAAAAAAACCACATTGTTGTGTATACCAAAAGGTTGATAATAAATTGGTACCGTATTTTGACCCACATCCAACATCTGAATTTTTATCTGAAGAACATCATTACTATACAATATTAAATGTTTAAGTATTTATTATTATAGTTTTATGAAAGAGTTAATTAAACAGATATTAAGAGAAGAACTTGAGAACAATAATAGGGAAACTGAGGTTGTTATTAAACCATCTGAACTTGCAAAAAAAAATATCTGTGATAGTGAAAAGTTTTGTAGTGCTCAGGGTAAGATTACTTTTGGTCAGTTAAAGGCAATTGTTGAAAGTGCAACACAAAAAAGATTATTCAAACACATTGGTGAAGGTGGATACAAAGCAACATTAAGATTATTGCCTTGGTTTTTACCACAGTTGGCTTTGGGTGGATTCATAACAGCATCTGTTAGAGCTTTAAATAAGATATTCAGACCAACATTAACAGAGACATCATCTTATAAAACATGGTGGGGAAAAACTGTTATGAGAATGTTTGATGTGGCTGAGGGTGAATTACACACTGAGGACCCACTAAGTAGAATATTTTTTATTAGTGATGGTTTAATGACAATGATGAGTGATATATATAAAATCAAATTTGCTCATTACATTGCAAATCTTGCAGAATCAAAACTTGATGACGAAGAAGTACCTGAATACTTTGTTGAAAATGAATTAAGAAATTGGTTAAATCAAAAGTTCTTGTTGAACCCACCACTTCCGATGAAAATTGTTAAACAATAAAACTTTTTTGTAATTGGAAAGGAATACCTTTAACAGGTAAATCATATTTGTTACTGAACCATTGTCTAATTAATTTAAAAAATATAATTTTTGTTCCTGGCATATATTTTAAAATATCTTCTAATATTTCGTGATAAAACCCTAATTCATTTGTTAAGATGTTATATTGAAAATATCTTAAATTATTTTCATCAACAAAATAAAGATTGTTATCTTTTTTTCTACGTTTAAAAACTAACTTAGATTCTTTAGCTGTTAAATTTGGAACCACAAAATCTATTAGGTCTAAAATTTCTTGTTCATTGTATGATTCGTTAATGTATTCCATTTAAAATAAATACAATAAATAAAAAAATAGTCTTTATTGAAAGTGTCTTATTTTTTATTATCTTTGTAACATATGAAACCAAACATTAAAAAATTAGAAGAAGACCTTGATAATTTTAAAGCTGTTAAATACAGAATGAATAATGAGGGTATTGATTATTGTTTTGAGCACTACAGTTCATTTAAGGAAATTGAAGATGAGGAATTTCATAAATTAAGACAAGAATTTTTGGATAGTATGAAAAAAATTCGTGAGTATGTTGACAATAAAATTGAAACATTGTCAGAACAAGTTGATGATACAACATGGGGAGATTATTAAAACTAATTATTGTTTTAGTTACATTAGTTTTTGTTGGATGTCATAGGAAACATTATACCAAAAAACATCCTTGGCATCCAAAAAGAGCAAACCGTCTTGATTCAAGATACGAGAGATGTTATAATCCGTAGTATTAATATATTTATTGGTATGAAGATATTGATTACCGAACAACAATTAAATAACTTATTAAATAGTTTAGGACATGATGTTTCAAACGAAGAATTAATATACGAGGACATTTACGGTTCAGTAGAAGAAACCAACTTTATTATTGGCGATTTAATAACCGAAGCTGAATATCAGGGAAGAAAAGTTCAGTTAGGTAAGATAATGCAAGGAGACATTAAAAAGTTCAAAGTATATGTTAAGAATGATAAAGGTAAGGTTGTTAAGGTAAACTTTGGCTTTGGTGGTAAATCAGCCAAAGGTAAGATAATGAGGATTAAAAAGAATAATCCTGAAAGAAGAAAGAATTTTAGAGCAAGACACAATTGTGATACACCTGGTCCAAGATGGAAACCAAGATATTGGGCATGTAGAACGTGGTAATATGAAAAAATTAATTATTATCCTTATTGTTTTATCTTTTGTTGGTTGTAAGACAACACACAGCGCTGATTACAATACTGTTAAAGTAAGAAAATACAATAAGTGTTTTTCTTTTTAATATATGAAAGACCCAAAAGAAATTTTAATTAAAAAAGAACAATTCATTCCAATAATGAAAATGTTTTTAGATGATGTTGTTCAAGATAAACTATTAAATCAATTTTCAGAAGAAAAGTTATTTAATAAGTTTTATCTGTTTAAAATTAATGGAGTGACTTTAGGTGATAGATTAGATATTAATGAACATACAGGTAATTTATACCCACATTTTGATGTTTATTATGAAGGTTATGTGTATCGACATAATAAGATTTCTGTTGCCAAACTTATTGTAATGGAAATTGAAAAATACTTTAACAACTTAGTTGTATCACCAAATAGCAGTTTTAATTTTATTAAAATAAAATGAACTTACAACAATCCATAAGAAAGATATTAAAAGAGGAGACAGAAATTCCTGTTGATAATGATAAGGAATTAATTGACGACTTAATCAGAGAGTATGGAATAGATACTGCCATTAAATACCTTGGCGGTATTGATAATTATATTAATATCAGGTATGATGGTGATATAAAGGAATATTCTAAAGAAAATAATTTAAAGTTAGTAATTATTTCTGATGATAAGATGAATATGTATATTAATGAATTATTGGTTAAAAAGTTAGGGATTGAAGATAACAAATTCACTAGTTGGGGTGAAAAAAAAATAGGTAAGTTTAGATATGGTTCCAAGAATGGTATACAATACGCATTTAATGCTGGATTAATGCCAGGTCCAAAAAAACACAACCTAACGTATTACAGAGTTGTAGGTTCAAGTGGTGATTCAGGATTTGGTTATAGTTTTATTAATAAAAGAAATACTTTGGGTAAAAGATATAGAGAACAAATATTCAATCAGATTGTTGACAAATACAAATTACAAGAATACCTGTAAATAAATTACAAATCATTATATGATTTTGGTGGTACAAAAGACATATCATATACACCCAACTGAAGTTCATAGTTCGCCAAGTCCCCACGAGTATACATAGGTTTAAATGTTGGTCTATGCATAAACGGTACATTATCACGATTATCCCAAGTGTCCAACTCCTTTTTAATTTCAGGTATAAGACGTTCTAATTGTTTATACCCATACCAATTATCATAATCTTCTTTAGATTCAATATACATCAAGGCACCATAGTTATAGATACCTTTTAAGTTAGGGTTGGTGGAGTAAACATCAACAATACCATCATCACCATTATATCTATCACACAACTCCTCCAACTCATATACATTCTTGATATGATTTTCGGTCCAATTCCTACCATAAGAACGAACCTTACAGATATACAAATATCCATCATCATAAGAACTAATCATATTAGAAATAGTGTTTCTTAACTCAACAAGTTCTTTAATTGGTATATTAGATAATTCCATACCACAAAGGTAATAATAATATTTGAAATAAAAAATTATTTAGATATCAGTTATTGTATAAAAATCAACAATTGAATTATGAATATTAAAATACTTAAGTGTTGATTGAACTTCTTTTGTGACTTTATCTTCTAATTCATAATTATGGCTTGTCATATCCCCCGAAAGTTCCTCCATATATTTGTCCTTATCATATACTATACTGATGGTTGGATATAACTGTGTGAGATTTGGGTCATCAAATAATGATAAACTGTCAACTTCAATTTCTACAATACCGTCAAACATTGGCTTAACCAAATTATTCAACAAATCCTCAATGGCTTCTTTAGTGATTTCCATGTATTATAAATATAATACATTTATGTTTAAATAAAAAGGGGTAGGGGATAAACCGTAGCCGGCATCACAAAGAGAATATCAAAGTATTTATTATATATGAATCCACAGGAACCGATATCACCTGAAATATTTGAGGACATTATTAATAATTTTATTATTGATGAAAACAGTTTACTTGTGAATTATGTTGAGGTACATGATGTTAAGTTGGAATATTATGCAAGTTTTGAACATTATATTTTAGATGTAACTGCTTATGTCAAAGAAGGTAATTTTGGTGAAAATAATACATGGAATGGTGTTGGACCTAGTCTTAAATGGAGTTCATTTGTTAATAGATTGAGTAGAAACAAAATATTTAAAAATTATCTTGGACTTCCTGTAAACAATAACTATGAAAATTTTTATATTTCAATTAATGGTAATGTAAAAGAAGGATTCCCTGAGGAAGAAAAAATAATGGAAACAAAGGATTTAATAAAAAAAGTATTAAAAGAAGAGATTAGTTCATTATTAAGACGAAGACTTAATTTTGGTAATATTGATAGTATATTAAAAAAAATTAGGATATCTGCTTTTAGAAAAGACGAACCAACAGAGAATAGCATAATTGCAACAATTCAAAGAGCATTATATGATATTATGCCAGAAGGTTTTGAGGAAGATGATGAGGAGTATTTTAAAGTTTGGGATGAGATTAAAGATTACCTGAAAGACAATTATACTGATGAGTTAAGGGAATACTTTGAAAAAAGAAAGAAAGATGCTGAGGAAGATACAAATCCATTAGGGATTAAGTATATCTTTGTTAAACATGACAAACCATATTATGTTAGGGGATGGAGCGGATTTGCCGATGGGTTTAAATCATTTGATGAAATGATAACAAAGTATGGTAATTATGTTGATGTTGATTGGGATGAAATAAAAAATAAATTGGATAAAATAAATGATTATCCTGAGCCAACATTTTCTAATACAATGAATAGCCGTCCATTAAGAATATCAAGTATAGGTGATGAGGGAAACAATTGGGGATATAACTTTTCAATTATTAAACAAATACCAAAGAATAATATAGATAAGATTAAAAGTATTCAAACGGAAGAAAACAATAATGAACTTGATGAATACGCAAGAACATTAAAAAACGCAAGACAACAAGGAGTAGGATTGAGATTCCCTAATTCAGCAATTAAATCAAATCCAATAAGGTTTAGACCTTATAACAGAAAGTAACATGAAAAAAGTAATTAGACTAACAGAATCAGAATTAATATCATTAATAAAACGTGTTATTAGTGAATCTGACCCAAAGGTTGGAACAGGAAAAAAACCTGAAGGTTCCGACAGAAGATTATATACAGATGAAAACCCAAGTGATACTGTATCTGTAAAGTTTAGAACGAAACAAGATATTGTTGACACATTAAACAAAGAAAGTTTCAAATCAAAATCACATGCCAGACAATCTCAGATTATTAATTTAATTCATCAGAGATTAAGAGTTGCATTAGAAAGAGCCAAGGACCCTGAGGTAAAGAAAAGATTAAGAACTGCGTTTGAATATATTGTGTCTAAGAAAGAACAATCCAAAAACAAAACCCAAGAAATGAAAGAAGGATTACACGACACATCTTGGGAAAATGACGAAGGAGATAAAATAACTCTTATTGATTTATTAAATGCGACTGAAGATATACCTGTAGAAAGAATATCTGTTGAAGAATTAAAACCACATCTATTAACTTGGGATGGTGATGAAGATGAAATTAAGAAAATTGATAATGCCGACTTACAATACCCTATACTAATATTTGTTGATAATGGTGGTGAATTCATATCAATCATAGATGGACACCACAGAGCACAAAAGGCGGTAAGAAAAGGGTTAGAGACAATCAAGGCAAAGGTAATACCAATTAACTCTCTACCCAAAGATATAAGAAAAGTATTTAGTCATATGGGTAGACAAGAAGAAATGAAAGAGGGTGAACTAACCGAAAGATGTTGGGCGGGATATACCCAAAAAGGTATGAAGACAATGTTTGGTAAGAGATATCCTAATTGTGTGAAGAAGAAAAAGGGGTAGGGGATAAACCGTAGCCGGCATCAGATATGAAGATTATAATTACAGAAAACCAATTAGAGACACTTATGATTCGCAGAAGATATGATACAGTGGATAAGTTTGTAACTTTTGTATTAAACAATACATACCCATGTGATTATGATTCATATGAACACTTTGTGTCGGGGGTTTTATACGAGGTAAATGATATGGTTGGTTTCTATGAAGCTGATAACTTACAAAATACAACAACAGAAGAATTAAATGATTTTATTGTTAAGTATTTTGATGATAAGATGCGTCGGTATTGGGGTGAAGGAAATTGTTAAATAAAGTTTTCCAATCTATCTAAATGTCTTTTAATCATCGGGTGGTCTTGAATATCGGTATATTCCTCACCTGATTTTTTTATTTGTTTAATACTGTCAATAACACCTTGTAATTGATGTTTAATCATTTTACCCAAAGACGGGTAATTTTCAATATATGGTGATAATGTGAATTGTGTTTTGGCAACATCAATTGGTATGTTTAATTTAATTACTAATTTTGCAATCATTTCTTTTGCAAATCTATCGGCGTCTAATTCTAAATCCCAATACTTTCTTGATAATTCTTCAAAATCTTCTAAATCACCTGTTAGCGGGTTTTTTAATTTAAGGTTTGTCATTTGTTCTTCATGTCTTATCTCATGAAAAATTGTATAAATGAAATCACCAAAGGTAGACATTGCATTTGGTGAACAAATAATAATTTGGTCTTTGGTTCTAACACCAGCAAATCCTGTGGAACAAGAATTAAGGAACTTAACAGTGAAGTTGTGGTCCTGTATATAATCAACAATAAACCCTTCAATCATATCAATTTTAGGTTTTAACTCATCAGGAAAACTCATTTTAAAGTTATCCAACAACCTATTTAGATTTGACTTAGGTTTTTCTTCAGATACTTCCCTGATGATTTGTTTGATTAGATTTCTCATTAAATATAAATATAGATTTAATAATTAAAAAGTTTGGGTATTAAATGTATAAAAGAGTATGTGCGTTTGTATTAAATACGTTATTAATGATGGTTAACAAAGGTTTATTCCAAATATGTATATCACCAAATAACCTTTCAATACTTTCATACATATCCTCAGATATTATGATGGTATCAAATTCTTGGTTATTTATATTTGGTGGATTATAACAAGGTTCAGGTAAGTCACCCTTAAGTTCTTCATGGTAATCACCATCATCATCATAGTATTCACTATTAACTAATTTAAACAAATAATCGTTATATTCTTTTTGTGGTAAAACAAATCCTACAGCGTAGGGGTCACAACATACACCCATACCACAATTAAATTCAGCCCAATCATAATAACATTTATTAAATCCCTGAAAAGACCAATCAAGATATTCGTAAATAACTTCAGTAAGTTTAGATTCTGTAATAACAATTTTCATTAAGTATAAATATATAATAATAAAAAATGTTAGAAAGGGGTAGGGGATAAACCGTAGCCGGCATCAGAAATCTTTTTTGGGACAGTGTTCCTTAATCCAATCATTATAATATTCTTTTACTGATTCAAATTCAGTTTCAAATAACATATCAGATAATCTATCATATAGTTCTTGATATGCTTTATTTTCATCATCAAGATACATATCAAAAAGTCGGGCAATAACTGACTCAATCGTTACACCTTTAACATCATTAAAGAAGTCATACTCACCACCTTCATAGTTATAATTGCACGGGATATAGATATCAAGTTTGTGGTCAAACTCATCCTGTATTTTTCTATATGTTCTTCTGAACTTTAAATCAGAGTATTGTGATTCAGTAATAACGATTTTCATTAATGATAAATATATGATAATTAAAAAGGGGTAGGGGATAAACCGTAGCCGAAGTCAGAAAGATTATTTAATTAGAAAACGTCACACAGTTATTAGGGTTTGATTCACGGACAAGAGTATTACCATTAGTAGAATTTTTAACATATGTATATACAGGTTTACTATTCAACCATTCTTTATATATCTCCAAACCATATTCCCATTCACAAGAAAAGAAATTACATAACGTTTTAACATAACTACTACCATCAGTATACTTAATCTCATATCGGGGGATAAGACCAAACTTAGTTCTGATAAAGTATACGTCAGGATAAAAGTCATCCAAAAATTCAAACATCATTTCTTTCATACTGCAAAGATACAAATAATATATCACATCATAAAGTAAAACTATTCACTCATGGTGTTTCACTCCGTTCCACACATTCGTTCATACTCTTACTTTATTCTGTTTGGAAATATAATTTTTTTTTAGTAACTTTGTATTATGTTATCAAAAAGAAGTCAAGGTTGGTCAAAAGCAAAAAAAACGGGACACCTCAACGAAAACCTTGTTTGTCAAGAATTGGGTGAAGGGTTTTCTA